>Ga0098040_1000604_pt1 | contig 16436 bp, 20 predicted proteins | sample 7_EtaG_FD_75065 | JGI IMG/M metagenome (GOLD analysis project Ga0098040, IMG submission 75065) | Marine viral communities from the Subarctic Pacific Ocean - 7_ETSP_OMZ_AT15161 metaG | ecosystem: Environmental > Aquatic > Marine > Oceanic | place: Pacific Ocean | collected 2015-01-08
CCAACTACTTGTAACAAATACTAACAATGCTATCCACACAACAAGCACTGCTATCTTAGTTTCAATTGGCCACTTCATCATCGAGATCCCCCTTATCTATCATATCTTCCATCATTTTAGATAAAGCATGTTCACGAGATTTACTTTGAATCCTACCTAATACTTCATCAAACAAGTCTCTGCCTAACACATCCTTCACCTTCTTTTCAAGGTCAACTAACTCTTCATTTCTACCTAATATATCCTGGGCTTCTTCCAATGTAGGTAAATCATCACTGATCTGTGTAATACCCAATTCTTTATTAGATTTAGTCTTTACTGCATCACGATATTGTAACTCCCACTTATCTATATTATCCATAAACTTCCTGGCTTCTACCTCCATCTCTACATTGAGTGAATCTTTAAACTTATAATTCATCACCTGTGCCATCTTTAATAACTGTTGGAATGTTCTATCATACTTAGCAAATAATATTGCTGGAAATTTATCTTCTCGAATTAAACTATTCAATAGATTATTAACACTTGACATATACTCCAATGCTACTAACAATGGTATTCTTTTTGTTTCTTTGGTCATAACACCTCCACAATTTAATTTATTAATGTTTTTAAAATATGTATGCTTGAGCAGGATTTAATCTTTACCTGCAAGGCTACCGCTTCTATAATACGTCATCCTTTCGTTAGACTGTCGTCCTACATTTATATCCTCTAGCCAGAGAAATACATCATGCAAGGTCATCATAACCAATTGAAAGTTCACACTACCATGAAGAATGGGTTATATGTGCTTAATAACGGGAAAAGACTGATCTCTTTTCAATTATCGGTTCCTACTATCTATGTTGATTAAACTTCACCATACCATTTGGTACAAGTGCGAGTACAACCTCTATACCATATGCTTGCGGGCAATCTTCATCCACTACCTTACACAAGCTTCCAAGTCAATCTAACACAACCAACCGTCGCTGGATGCATGCTAGAACATACAATTATTTGGAGAGTTAGGCCTTCAACACCGTTGACTCACGTGGATATACCACAACAGCCCCCAATTCACACCATACTCTCCAAGCCTATTGTTTCTCTCTTTACTTTACTTGTACATATATTTCCTCAGGAATATTACCTTGGAAATAGTATTTGACAACTGCACAGAGCCAACCATGTTTAATATTGGTTATATCTTTGCAATTATCATTCTTTGCTAACTCATTCAGTACATACCAAGCTCCTTGGCCTTCATCATAAGTTTTATTCAACCTATATTTATTGCCAGGGAAACAGTTATTACTAAATAATACAGTGCATTTCTGTTGATAACCTGATATAAAATCAAGTATTTCATCAGCACCTGATACAAATGGTTCTTTGATAACATTTTTGTCCCTATCATCAAATACCCATAGTCCTGCCTCTTTGTATGGATGTATTACATGTATTGCATTAGCATCCACATCATTACAACAACACACCTCAACTCGTTCACTACATTCAGTGCAAAAGTCTTGATATGTTGTTGATTTACTACTATTCCTTGCCTTTTTAATACCAGCAACAGAATTTATTACCTTACTAACACGTTGTAACCATTTCATTGGATAACCTCCATAGTTAATATTAGCTGATACAACTTTTATACCTAGACCCTGCCATTACAGCGCTTACTAGGGCTATTCCGAAGTATCAGCCAATAACATTTAATCACTTAACTCAATCTGGCCTCCTTGATCAGTAACACCTTGTAGATAACCTATCATAAAACCTAATGACTTGGTACAATTGATAGTGAATGTCTTATCATAGTTATTACCATTAACATGACAAACGCTAACACGTATCTTTGGTGTGTAATCATGAGTTTGATTAAGATCAGCTTCAGTGATTGGTTTCATTTTACTCATATTAACCTCCATGTTCTAACTTGTTGATGTTTAGTACACGTTTCGTATCTAATTGTATGAGCATGCGAGTTCTTACCTTGGTAACCTACTGCACACTAAGGGCACATCCTCCCACCTTACTAGGTTTATCTATTATCCGTCACATGCTCAATAAGTTGATAGATAGAATAGTATAAAGAAGGTAGAAGGGCAGGATGCTCCATATTTGGATGGGTTTCCCTGCCCTATTGTGTGCCTACCAAGAATTTCCTACAGTTAGTCCTTTCAAGACATTACGAATGTATGCTGTATCATACTGCATTGCACGCATATCACGTTGAAGACTATAAGCCAAGTTACGTAGCTCTGTCATCTTCTGTCTCTTGCGACCATTATTCTCATCACTGTACTTAATCTTTACACCTTCACGCATGATTACTTCTTCAGCAGCTGTAAAGTTCTCTTCAAGTACTAGCTCAGTCAGATCATCAATACCATAGATCACCTGCTTCACCTTGCCTTTCTTTCCTATAGTCATAACATTATACTCCTTAATTAATCAAAAACTAATATTAATACAAATCAAAAATAACTAAAAAGTGATAACGAAAAACCCCTGAAAGGGGGTGTGGGTGTGTGGGAACCCCAAGCACCAAAATGCTACAATTTTTAAAAGTTTTTGCTATAGATCACAAAAAAGACTTGACTTGTATTATATATTATCCGTATCAAAGTACAGGCTATTTTGGAGAATACAATGAATTGGCAGAAGTTATTCTGGGATAAATGCCGTGAGATCAATGACCTAAGGAAAGAATTAAATCTACTAAAGACCATCCTTCACAGCTATATCCCGATTATTGGTGATAAAGGTAAAGATGAACGTATTAATAACTAAAGACGAAGGGTTCCAGGTTGTGAGATGGGTAAACTTAGCAATAGGATTGTGGCAATTATATTTATGGCATGTTGGTGCTCCATGGTATATACTGGGGATAGGTATACTGAATATCGGGGTGTGGTCACTGAGTCGCCAGATACATCTTGGGGAAAAGTAATATATTTCGTACTTTATGTAGTATGTAATGAAGTAGGTAAATACTTAGATAGGCACCCCATGGGTGGTTATACATGTCCTGATTACTGTGATGTGGATCACAAACATATAAGGAGACAAGATGAAAGGATACCACCAGAAGAAATCGAACCCTACCAGGAAGGAGATCCTGGCTATGATGGACCAATTATTGCTACAAATGGAGAATAACAACAGGGCGGTATATGATGCAGTAGCTGTTATTACTGATTATATTGGTATGAAGGGTGATACCACCAAGTTCGCTGAATACCGTTCAACCCAGTTTGGATTGGACTCCCGGATTCCAAACCGTTGGAGTCAATTTAAAAAGTTCATAAAAGACAGGTACTTACAGCTGAAAAAAATACTTGTATTTTAAATATAAACCTAGTAAACTAGTACTAGCTAACAAGATCAGATAAAGGAGAACTCAAATGAAAATATATAGATTGGTTATCTGTTATAATGAAAAGGATGAACAATTGGAGTATATTGAGGAGTCAGTCGAAGATGATGAATGTTACGAGGGAGAATCCCTATGTCTAGGGACAATAGATTTATCTGAAGTCTTTGAAGAGTATGAAGAATTTACCAAGCATTTCACAGGGCAGATTGGAAAAGCATAAATCCAGCCCTTGCGGGCTGGCGCTTCGCGGGTTATATTAAGGTGAACTCTATATCAGGGTTACACAGGGCCAATACAATAGCTAGGAGAAGGAAGCCTAAGGTAAAATTGGGCTTTTTTCGTAAAATAAAGGAGAGAGTATTATGGATGTTTGGAGAAATTCTAAGGAAATTGAAGAGCTTCGCCAGGAAATAGCAGACCTACGAAAATTAGTTTTAAAAACCGTGGAGCATTTGAGGGAGAAGAAAACTCCTCCCCCTGCTCCCATAGAGGTTAAAAGGGAAGAGAATAAGAAGAAAAAAGCTTGGTTTTAAATGCGTCGATACAAGGTAAGTGGTATAGAGCATAGGATATACGAACCTGATGATCCGTTGCCAGACGGTGTGATTGTACATACCAATTGGCGGGAAGGAGAACCAGGGGACTGGGTGATGGCGAACGATGACTGCGTGATTCAAATTTTACGACGTGGACGTATGCATCGCACGAAAGGTAAGACAAAGATCAGAGAATACGTGGGCACTTGCACCGGAACATTCATAGTGTCCGCAAAGTCGAAAATGGATACTTCGCGTAGAGAAAACATTTATTCATTCGGTGGAACGAGACACTCAGATGATATTCTCTTGGATCGGACTAATCTTAGTACCTGCGAGCATGCATTCGTGTTATATCTGTCACAAGGAGTGCCAATGGATGAAGCCTATTTAAAGGCTTTTCCTACCGATAATAGGCGGTATGCCTTTTCTCGTGCCAAAAAATTAATTAAGACGGAGAGAGTAAATACAGCTATGAAAGAAGAATTAAAGCCAATATGTGAGGAGCTTGGTATAGATAGTAAATCTGTACTCCAGGATATACAACATGCATCTAAGCATTCTGAAAAGGAAGATGTTCGCCTCAGGGCTTTATTTAAGTTAGCAGATATATTAGATCTTGAGGACAAGAATGAAACAAAAGTGACGCAGGTCACAGGAGCACTGTTTCAAGGCTTTACTCCAGATGAGCTAGGAGAAGCAGAAAGACCAAAGGAGATAACAGATGGATCTAGCGACAGCAAAAAAAATAGTAAATAAATTAGTTCGCGAGAGCGCAGAGGCCAGTATCGAGCGTAAAAAAAGCGATGTAGATCAGGGATTAAAGCCAGCACATCGTAAGTGGGATATGCCAGTCAATATTTCTAGTTCACTTAATAATAAGGATGATCTTTTTGAAGCCCTGATAATTGTATGTAGAAATTTTGAAACTAGATTATCAGCACTGGAGCAATAAATGGCACAATATGAAGAAGACGAACAATATATAACTGGTGGAGTAATAGACGATACTCCAGAGCCCGTACCACAAGGGCTTTTAAAGATGTTTAGTCCTCAAACGGTAGATGCAGTTTCTACAAGTACCTGGCAACAAAATGAATTAGAAAGATATGAAGATCCCTTCACAGGACCTGGAGGTTTAGTTGAGCCAATTACCACAATTCCAGGCCTTAGCCAGATTAGTCGTGCTATTGGCAATGCTGCTAAAGCAATCGACGAAATCCTTCCAACAACCCCTTTAGATCCATATATTCCAAACGTAGAAACAATCGCAAACTTCACACCAGGTGTTGGTGATTTACAAACAGGCGAGTATTCTGCATTAGATATGTTAGGTGTGGGGTTAGATGTATTTGGTTTGGGAGCGGCAGCTAAATTAGCTAAAAATAGGAAGGCACAGAAGGTCTTTAATGTTGATGATCATAGAATGTTAGAAACTCAAAGGAGATTGTCTGATTGGGAGGTAATCAATGAAGCTCATAGAGTAACGCCTCGTGTAGATACTCCTTATGATCGGTTAGCAAGGCAACGGATATTAGATAGGAATACAGAAGCTCGGGCCAATTTAGAGGGAGAAGTTATACGGCCATACGAGCCAAGTCCAGCAATAAGGGAGCAGTTAGATAGGATAGGCGCTCCTTCTAATGAAGAGTTTGCGCGGATGAATGCAGAGTTTGAAGCAGGTATTATTCCAGAAGGTGTAGTAGATGCATTGCCAAGTGGTGCATTAAGGGAATTGGACGCAGCAGGCCAAGTTACGGCCCGTCTTAATACAAAATTAGATAATGTCAAGTATGAAAATTTCAATATTGACCAAATGGGGCTGTTTGATGAGATTAGTTCTGGTGGTGGAAATTTTACTAAGGTGGAGAAAAGATTCTTTAGGGATGATAAATCTAAATCAAATGTTGTAGTTAAGTTAGAACCTACTGGGAGGTCTTCTGAACTTCGTATTCAATTGACCGAAGGAGGCAAAGTAAATGCTGCAGGAGAAATAGATGCTATGGATGATATAGGACGTAGTTATTTCTCCTATTATATAAAGCAGGAAGGAGATATCTCTAGAATACATGGTGTTTATTTTTATGGCAGGGGAAAAGGAATACGTCCTCAGGTTGAAGCTAGCCGACTAATTAGGGATGCTTTTGATCATGCTCCAGGCAATGCTGTGTTAGATGAGCAGCTAATGACAATGGATGCATTATATATGACATTAAAAGAAATGGTTAGGCGACCTAAAGGTACATTTCATATAGATCCTACAAGAATAAAACATTCAAAAAGCTCTGAGTTTTCCAGGCCTTCAAAGTTAGCCAAAGAAGGTAAGGCTGATGAAATGATTCAAATATTTGCCGAGTTAGAACAGAAATTAATTAAACAAGGTAAAATTAAGCCAGGTGAAAGTTTGGGATTAGAAGTCTCCCATATTGGTGGTGATGTAGAATTGAAACTACAGCAATTTACAATTAGTGATTTTAAAGCTGCAGCACCAGTGATGTTAGGGTTTAAAGACTGGGAAGAGATGTCAAATTATTTAGATAGCCAAGATGATACTGTAAATGCAGTAATGGATTTGGAAAAAGGTTTATTTAATGATTAAACTTATCGTACTTTCCGTACTGCTTAATGCAGGGGAGATGCATGCTGTTATGCCAGATGATACGAAAATAGAAGCTAGAAGGCGTGGTGGTAAGGGCAATAAAAAACGTAGGCGCGGAGGCAATGGGCTTAGATAGTGGCGAATATAAATACAAAGAATGTTAATCAGGCCGAGATTGATCTAGAGATGGCAAAGCAGGATTTAATTTCCTTTGGGAAGTTATTCTTGCAAGATGATTTTATGCGGAGTGAAACTCCGTTTTTTCATTACGAAGTAGCAGATGCTATTAATGATTTAGGTGTTAGACAGCTGGGAGTTATTTTACCTCGTGGTCATGGTAAGACAGTATTAACGAAGTGCGGTATTATGCATGATTTTTGTTTTGCTACTGAACCGTTATTCTATGGATGGGTTGCAGCATCATCAAAGATCAGTGTGCCTAACCTCGACTATATTAAATATCATTTGGAATATAATGATAAAATACAGTATTATTTCGGTAAATTAAAGGGGAGAAAATGGACAGAAGACGATATAGAGTTAAAGAATGGGTGTAAATTACTTAGTAAATCGAATCTTTCAGGTATACGTGGAGGGGCTAAGCTCCACAAAAGATATGATCTCATCGTACTCGATGATTTTGAAGACGAAAATAATACCATTACGCCAGAGTCTCGTGCTAAAATCAGCAATCTTGTTACGGCTGTTGTGTTCCCTGCTTTGGAACCTCACACTGGGCGGCTTAGAATTAATGGTACACCTGTGCATTTTGATAGTTTTATCGCCAATATACTTACTGGGCATGGTAAGGCAATGGCTGCGGGAGATGATTTCAGCTGGAAAGTAATTACCTATAAGGCAATACAGGCTGATGGTACTCCGCTTTGGCCAAGTTGGTTTGGCCATAAGGAAATGAAACGGAAGAAGAAGTTTTATGCTGATTCAGGTCAGCCACAGAAATTCTTCCAAGAATACATGATGGAGGTCCAGAATGAAGATGATGCAATCTTTACTAGGAACCATATAAAATATTGGGATGGAGACTTTAGGCATGATGAAGACACAGGCGTCTCATACGTGGTTACAAAAGAGCTTGGCGAACGTCCTGTCAGTGTTTTCGCTGGTTGCGACCCCGCTACAGATTCTGCTCGTAGGGATAGTGACTTCAGTGTTTTACTTATCGTTGGGGTTGATATTGATAATAATGTATATATCATTGACTATCTTCGCAAGCGTTCAATGCCTGTCCTCGGAATCCCGGGCGAGCATAAAAAGGGAATCGTTGATCACCTCTTCGAGTATAATAACATCTATCATCCTTCCCTTTTTACAATTGAGGAAACTACTATGTCTCGACCAATTTTTCAGTCGCTTATGGCAGAAATGCGTAGGCGTAATGACTTCAGCGTCAAGTATTGCGCTGAGAAGCCAGGTAATAGATTATCAAAGCGCGACAGGATTCAGGAAATACTTGCTCAAAGGTTTTCGATCGGTTCGATACACATTAAGAAAGATATGTGGGATCTTCAGCAAGAAATTATAACATTTGGTCCTAGGATGGGACATGATGATACAATAGATGCTCTCGCTTACGCATGCAAATATGCATGCCCACCAATGGGTTTGCAGAAGAATAAAAAGGGTGAGTATTATAAAAACAAACCTCAGGCTAGGTCCTGGGTTACAGCATAGGAGATATCATGGGATTAGTAGATTCATTAATGCAAGGTGCAAAAACAGCAGAAGAGACAGGAGTTATGGATTCTGCAATGGATTATGGTTCAGCCAGGGAATGGTTATCAAAAGTTTTACCTAATCCTGATGAAATTTCAGGACGGAAAAGTGGCACACCAGCATGGCTTAGTGGGGCACGCCACCAAGGTGTCTCCACAGATACTCCAATTACGTCATGGTCTGGAGATGCAACTGAATTTATGTCTAGAGATAGATTGGAAGCTTGGGGGGTTCCTTATGATACTAGCTTTCAAGAAGGAGGCGTAACGGGTGAACAAATATTAAATAGAAACGTTCGGGAGAATATTGGCCCATCATCAAATAGCCGCTTTGGCGCTTATAGTAGTCAAAAAGATCCTGCAGTTGGATGGTCTTCGGATTATCATGGAGAAGACTTTTGGATGGGGCAGGAAGCAGTATTTAAAGATGTTAGTGCTATGCATAAAGAAAACCCAGAGTTATGGCAAAGTTCATTAAAAGACACAAGGGATCCTAGTGGTGGATCTCAGTCATCAGGAGGATACAACTTTTCAGAGAAGCAAATTGATCAACTTGGAGCAAATTATAAATCTTTCTTGAAAAAAGATTCTCCTGGATATAAGAAGGCTGCCTCTGTTTTTAACTGGAAAGATTAATGTCAAAGGTATTTACCACAAATGATTTAACTGTTCCAGATACCAGTGATTTAAAAACTGGAGATGCTAGACGTCGACATAATAAGAAGAAAAAAAAGAAAAGCTATCCTTTAGCTAATAATACATATAAAGAAGGTAAATAATGGCTAAAAAGAGAGACAAGAAAGCAGATAGGGTCCGACAAATATTTAATCGGGTTAATACTGCCTCTCGACAAGAGTGGGAGTATATAAATCAGAAAGGGTTTGACTTTTCTAATGATAACCAATTGACTGAAAAAGAAAGATCTTCTTTAGCTGAGCAGGGTATGCCTACCTTCACTATCAATAGGATCGCACCAATAGTAGAGATGCTAAATTTCTACGCTACTGCAAATACTCCTAGATGGCAAGCAATAGGTGCAGAAGGATCTGATTCAGATGTTGCTGCATTATTTTCTGATATGGCTGACTATATATGGTATAGTTCTGATGGTGGCACTCAATATGGCAATGCTATTAATGATGCTATTACTAAATCTATTGGATGGATGATGGTAACTGTCAATCAAGATGCTGATAATGGCATGGGAGAGGTACAATTACAACAACCAGAACCTTTTGATTTATATGTAGATCCTAAGGCAAGAGATATTTTATTTAGAGATGCAGCATTTATATTAGTTCGTAAGGTTATGCCCAAAGCACACCTTAAATCATTGTTTCCAAAATATGCTCGTAAAATAACTAATGCTGGTAGTGATGAAGGTGGAGAAAATAATCTGTCTGAGAAATCTATCGGGGGTATTAGGAAAGATTTTGGATATAAAGATATTTCAGGAGCTGAAGCAATTGATCCTAAAGATGGCGAGGCCGATCAGTTAATTGAATTTTTCGAGTTATACGAAAAAATCAAGGTTTCCTATATTAATGTATTTTATCAAGTTCCACCAGATCCAGCGATTATTAGGGAGATAGAAGAACAGGTAGAAACAAGATTGGCTGAACTAAAGGCAGAGATGGATGTTCGCAAGCTTGAACAGACAAATGCATTAGGTCAACAGGTGGAATCTGGAGAGATGCTAGAAGAGAGATTCAAATTAGAAATATATAAGTTAGAAAAACAAAATGAAGAGGCATTAGAGCAGGCCAAACAGGAAATGCAAAGTAAATTAATGGCAGAAAAATCCAAGATTGAAAATAGGATTATGTCAGAAAAAGAATTTGATGTTTTGATGGAGGACAAGTTATTTGCAAAGAATGTTGTAGATACAATTCAGTTCTATGGAACAAGAATTAAACAAACTTGTTCTGCAGGCACTACTTTATTATACGAACAGGTGCTGCCAGAGGGTGTTACAGAATATCCTTTAGTTCCATTTCATTACAAATGGACTGGGACACCATACCCAGTTAGTGCAGTATCTCCATTAATTGGGAAGCAAAGAGAAATTAATAAATCACATCAGATTATGGTGCATAATGCATCGCTGGGGAGCAGTCTAAGATGGTTGCATGAAGAGGGGTCGATTGATACAGACTACTGGGAGAAATACTCCTCCTCTCCTGGCGCATTGTTGCCAGTTCGTCCTGGTGCTGCACCACCGACTCCTGTGCAACCCGCTCCATTATCTAATGCTTTCTTTACTATTGTACAGGAAGGTAAAGGAGATATGGAGTATTTAGCTGGTATATATGGAGCTATGCAAGGTGATACAAAACAACAGCATGATACATTTCGCGGCATGATGGCGTTGGATGAGTATGGAACAAGGCGTGTAAAACAATGGATGAAAAATGCTATCGAACCTGCTTTAAAACAATTAGGTATTGTTACTATGCAATTTTCTCAAGCAGTATACACGGCCCATAAGGTATTTAGAGTTGTACAGCCTAGCGCTCTCCAAGAGGAAAGAACAGTTGAAATTAATGTCCCAATGTACAATGATTATGGAGAGGCAATTGGTAAGTTTCACGATTATAGTACAGCTAAATTTGATGTACGTATAGTTGCTGGATCTACATTACCAGTAAATAGATGGGCATATCTAGCTGAGTTAAAGGAATTATTACAACTCAATGTTGTAGACGATATAGCAGTATTGGCTGAAACGGATATACGTAATAAAGGTCAGATTGCTAAGCGGAAAAGTATATATGCTAAACTACAGAATGCTTTAAATAGCTCTACTGATCAAATAAAAGATCTTCAAGGAACTATTGAAACCCTTGAACGTCAACTTGTACAGGCTGGTATTAAAGGTAAGGTCATGCAAGCTACGATGGAAATAGAAAAGCAGAAGGTTGAGGTTAAGGGTGAGGAGAGAGACGCACTTCGCCAAACACAGGCTGAGCAGAAACTTTTACAAAACAGTATGAAGCAGGCAGCCGCATCTGGCAAGGATAAAATGGCGACAGAAGAGGAACGTCAAAAGATTAGACTAGATGGGGAAGTAAATAAATTAATAAATACGTTGCAAAATGATACTAAAGAGTAGTATCATTAACGTTAATCTGTAACAAAATAAGGAGAGATACAATGGCAGAAGTACAAAAAGGTGGTAACTCTGAACAGTCAGGCCCCACTACTGATGACTTCTTCAACGCACTGGAGAACGAAGTAAACTCTGGTGTATTAGACGAACCAATCACTGAAGTAACCCAACCACAAACGGAGGGCGCCCCTGTGGTAACCCCTTCACTACCCGTGGAAGGCTCTGAAAAAAGCGTGAATTGGGAGAAACGGTATAAGGATTCAACTCGTGAAGCTCAGAATATGAATGCTGAGTTAACTGATTTAAGGCCTTTCGTACCGATTCTCGACGCAATGAAACATGATAGCGGTCTAGTAGATCACGTTCGTGAGTATCTGCAGTCTGGTGGTAAACCAGCAGAGAGTGTCCAAAATAAGCTAAATCTTGGTGAAGATTTTGTCTATGACGGTCATGATGCTGTAACTGACCCTGAATCAGATTCTGCAAAAGTAATGCAGGAACATATTAACAATGCTGTTAATAATAGGGCTCAGAAAATTTTACAAAATGAACGCCAACGAAGTGTTAAGGTTCAAAAGGATCTTGATAAGAAGAAGGCGGAAATTGAGTTTAAGAAGCGTCATGGAATGACAGATGAAGTCTTTAAAGAGATGGTTGATAAGGCAAGGGATCATATTATGACTCTGGATGATATTCATTTTCTTTTGAATAGAGACCAGGCAAATAAAAATGTTGCCAATGCTACAAAAAAGGACATGTTAGATCAAATGCAGAATGTCAGGAATGTACCTACGAGCGCTAGCGGAGCTAGCAGTACTCAAGTAGATGTGAATCCAGAAAATGCGATGTTTGATTCTATCTTGGGTATTGATAACGAAGTAGATACACTGTTTGACGAATAAGAGAATCCCTCGGGATTGATCGTTAGGCAATAACCATAATACGTTAGGAGGTTAATCCTATGGCTGATTTATTTAGCGCAAGGTATCCAAATACTGACTTAACTGTCCCTGATGATTTTGCAGGTAGTATCAATGATGCTACTTCTTTAGCAACAGGTGACATTAGACGTAAGTACAATTTTGGAAATCGTGTGTCCGAATTAGCGATTGCCCAGGATCCGTTTTTCAGATTCCTGAGCATGACTTCAAAAAAACCTACCGACGATCCTCAGTTTAAGTATGCTGAGAAACGTGGTAGTTGGCATAAAAGATATGCCTACGTAATTGGTTGGGTAAATAGTGTTGGTGCCGACATTTTCGACGACGCTGAAATTAAAGACCAATCAGGTACAGCTCTGGTGGCAGGTACAACAACTCAGTTGTATATGGCCTGTGACTATGAGAATAAAGGTAATATCCAGAATGTTTATGGGCAGTCAACTAATGCAATCACCGTTGGTGGTGCAGATACTGCTCCAGGATTCTTCTTACCAGATCAAGTAATAAAGGTCAACCTAAGTGCAACAGCAGGTGGTGGCGCAGCAATAGCTGGTTATGCTCTTCTTAGAGTAAAAGCAGTTGCTGACGCAGCAAATACTAGTGCATTTGTAGGTCATGATCTTTCAACAGGTTCAGCAACATCCAGCACTGCAAAGAGTGCCGTAAAACTCACATGTGAAGTTGTACGTGCTCCTGAAAGTGCTGCTGTTGAGTTGTGTTCCTACAGAAGTGATGATCCTCTAGAGGGTGTTTACAGCGCTAATGTCGCTGAAGTACTCGAAGCTGGTCGTTCATATGTAGTGGGCAATGCTCACCTGGAAGGATCTGGTTATCCAGATACTTGGAAAGATCAACCTTACTCATTCAACCATGGCCAGACTCAAATCTGGAAAACATCCATGGCAATGACAAATACTGCAAGAGCAACAAACTTGAAGTATGATGCCAGCGAATGGGCACGGATCTGGAAAGAAAAGCTCATTGAGCATAAGTGGGATATCGAGCAGTCATTACTGTTTGGGTCACAAACATCATCTAGCAACTACAACTACACTCAAGGTGCAGTTGATTTTGTCTTGAATCATGGTAATGTGTTTAGTTTAAATACAGCCACCAAGACAGCTGATGATTTCTTGGATGACCTATCCAGTTATTCTGATCCTCGGTATAACAATTCACAAGCAACCGTATTCTTCTGTGATACAGCCACATATAATTGGCTACACAAATTGGGTGGGTATTTCAAGAACAATCTTGAAGTTTCTCCTCAGTTCCGTGCTGATATGGCTATCTCAGGCAAAAAGAAAGCTTTCGGTGTGGACATTACAACCATTAGTACACCTTATGGTGATATTAATGCTGCTCGTAATATACACATGGATGGTAGTTCTGTGAATATCATAGGCATAAACATGAAATATTGCGCATATCGTCCACTTAGTGGTAACGCTGTGAATCGTGATACTTCCGTTTATGTAGGCGTGCAAACACTAGAAAACAGTGGCATTGATCGTCGGGTAGACCTAATCCTTACCGAAGCTGGTATGGAATGGCAAATGCCTGAAGCTCATGCTATCTGGAAAGCATAAGGAGATAACATCATGAGTACACCATATTTATACGGTTCAAATGCTGAAGATGCTAAGCTCCAAGATGTGCTTAAGCTAAAAAAGAAACAGTTCAGTATTGACATGGGCGCTCAGGCTGCAGGAACTGATACAACGGAAACCTTTTCTAAAGGTGATATGATTATCGGATTTTCTGCTGTAATAACTGAGTTAGTGTCAACTGGGTCTAGTCCTACAGTCCAATTTGGATTTGCAGGAACAACTATGTTGAGCGCAGCAGTACCTGCTGCTACAGCGGTTGTAGACTATCCAATCGGACCAGCAAATGCAGCTGACGCTGCACCATTGGTGCTAGTAGCTGATGATACATTTGATTGTATTGTAGCAACAGCAACATTGACTACTGGTAAAGCTGACGTAACTGTTTGGTACATTGAAGCTCCTGCTTTTGAAGCAGAGTCTCAATGGGTCACAGCTTAAGGAGGTAGAACATGGCGGTATTAGCAAAAGTTAGTAAGCCTGCCATAGGCCCACAATGGAACGTTATCAAGGATCTCCCTAGTGGAGGTGCTGCATCTGTTGAAGGAGTTACTCTTTTATCAGAAGCTGGAACGACTGCTGTAACATTAGCAGATGGATCTTATAACGGCCAAATGGCATTGCTAGTCAATAATGGGGCAAGTGGAGCAAAAACTGTTACACCTGCTAACCAATTAGGGCTGAGTAGTGTTGCTATAGCCAATACTAAATCATGTCTATTCGTATGGGTAGATGATGGTACTAGTGCTGGCTGGGCTGCCGTAGGCGTGAACGCGTAAGTAAATAACTAGGTGGCGCCCGTCTTTCTGGGAAATCTTCTCTCCCCAAGAGGGCGGGCAAAGCCTAATAAAGGAAAATAAATGGCATCATTTCAAGCACAGGTGGAGGGGATAACACAGCTGACTGTAGGTACTACACCTACAACGGGAGAACTGACTCAATTTTTACGGGATGGAGTAAAAGAAGTAACAAATCGTATTATTACCATTAGGCCTGACGAACTTAATAAATTTACTACGTCTACACATGATGCAACAAATGATGGTGTTGATGCTGTAGGGAAAATATTATCTGTTGTTCGGGAGCATGATGATACAAGTATATTACGTAATTGTACACTTATTGCTCCAGGAGATAGGTATGCAGCATCTGATTCAACTAGTTTAAGGTATAGGTCGAAATATAATCCTGGATTTTATGAGTTGGCTGGTAAAATTTATACTATTCCAGCTGCTGCTGCAGGGAATAACGATGCTATTGTTACACAAGTTTCATATTATCAACCAGCATTTGATGATGTAAGTCTTGATAATTTTCCAGATGAATATGAATATTTAGTAGCATTATATGCATCACTAAGATCTATTCATGCCGTTATGGGGGTTAAGGCAACAACGACATTAGATACGTTTGATTCCATCCCTATATCTCCTGAATTTGATTTTTCAGTTATTACTCAGGCATTAACAGCAATGACTATTCCATCTGGAGTGGTTATGCCAACATTAACTTTTGATAGTTTTCCTGGAGTTACTTGGTCATTTCCTTCTATTCCTATAGCTCCTAATACCAGTGCGATTAGTGTGGCAGATTTTTCCAGCGCAGAACCATCTTATATAAGTCCTGTATCAATTAGTTTAGATTCTTTTGCTGCCTTTACTGGGACATTAACTGCTTTATCTATTACAGCTGTTATCCCAGATGCTATTAATGTCCCTAATATAATATCTCCTGGAGTGGACACGATAGAGGCAGTTATTCCAGGTGATATCCCATCTTATACAAAACCAAGTACTAATATAGCAACAATACCTCCTACAGTACCTATATTGGAAACATTAACTACTTTTAATCTAACAGCAGTTGCTCCTGATAGTCCGATAGATCCTGAAATAACATCTGATGGGATTAGCACTATTAGTAAGCCTACCCTCTCTGATCAACCAGTTTATATACCAGTATCATTTGACAGTATGTTTGCTGATCTAGCTACTAAAACTATTGCAGATTTGTCAATTACAGCAGTATCCCCTGATTTGCCAGTACTAACTGAGGTTATTTATAATACCGCAGACGGGGCTGCTACTGATATAACAATAGCTAATATACCTGATATGGATAGAACGGAAACAGCGCAAGGAGTTGCAGACATACTTAAGGTTGATGTTGATTTATCTGGGTTAACTTTTGCTACCTATACTGTCCCTGCTCCACCAGATCAACCTGGTGATCCTACTGATATAGGTAATATTGGAACTGCTTCAGATGCATCCCCGCTTGGCACAATGGAGGATTATGTTACAACAGAAGAGGATAGCGAACTAGCATCTTCAATGGGAGAAGTAATAGCTTCGATGTCTACAGGTTATTCTGCTAAAATAGAAAAATATTCTCAGGATATAAATGCATATACTAGTGATATGACAAATGAATTGAATATATTTAATGAAAAAAATGCAGAATTATTAAAGCGATTTGAAGCTGCAGCCAGCAATGCCCAACAAGCTAATGAGGTAGTGACACAAAACCTACAAA
>Ga0098040_1000605_pt1 | contig 16430 bp, 20 predicted proteins | sample 7_EtaG_FD_75065 | JGI IMG/M metagenome (GOLD analysis project Ga0098040, IMG submission 75065) | Marine viral communities from the Subarctic Pacific Ocean - 7_ETSP_OMZ_AT15161 metaG | ecosystem: Environmental > Aquatic > Marine > Oceanic | place: Pacific Ocean | collected 2015-01-08
AAATTTAAAATACTCTTTACACTCTGAATATTGGCTTAGCAACTCTTTTGCCCCCATATGGTGAATCTCAGGAGGGGGGTCTGCTCGCTCACGTCCTTTCAACTTATAATGGTCTTTTAAATGAATATGAATCGCTGAACCTGCAGTTTTCGGAACATGAACAAAAACAAACTTATGAGGCTGTGAAATAAGCATTAAACATCCCTCATAGTGGTTACGCCATGGTGGTTGACAAAGTTCGACTCCCACACGGTGTTTGCATATCCCCATCTAACAATATACTCTCCAAGTTCATTGATGTCAATAACATGAAAGTGTTTTTCAAAATTTCTTCTTTCATCCCAGCCAGAACAGGCAGAATCGCGAGCAACAAGATATGCATGAGCGAGAACTTGTTCCGCACAAAATCTGTCAACTCCTTGGACCGCCCAGTTCTTTAAAGTGGACTTTCCGTCCCACTGTTCCAAAAGGGAGTCTGTCGCTTTGAGCATATCTTCAGTTTTGCAACAATACACATGATCTCCAAAGTGATATTGCATGTCGTCCCATCGTCGGACAAACATGTTGCCACACACAAGTTTATCAGTTGAGTCAGCAAGCTCCATCATAAATTCAAAATCTTCAAATCTTTCGTCTGAGCGAGTCTTAATGACATATTTTGTGTCTATTTGCCTTAGCCCGTTGTTGATGCCTTTAACGGCCCAATAAAACGAACTGTCTCTTAGGATTCCTTTTTTATCGCTCCTGTCGGGAAGGGGGCCAGTGGCCTTTACAATATCTTCTGGTAATTCCGATTCTAATTCGTCATTGTCCCAATATGATACAACAACACCACAGGTTTTCTGATAGTGAGATATGGCATCCATCGAAACCTTGTTTAGCGGGCCTTGAATCAATATTGTAAAGTCTTCTCTGTTCATCTCGATAAGTTCACATAATATGGTTGTGGATCATAAATAACTTGCTCAAAAACTTTTTCCATTTCTTCTGGGTCTTCTGGCCAAAGTTTTACAATATTTTTAAAGCCACTCATGTGTTCCTTGTCATCTGTTGCCCAGTGCGACCAGCCTAACCAAAGATAATCTTTATCCCTTCCTGCCCCAATAAGCTTAACTGGGATCTTTTCATAATCAACATAATTTCTGATGAATTCGAATGGTCGATAAAGAGTGAACGGGGTCATTGAATAACAGATGACTGTTTTGCCCTCCATTGCCATGCCAATGCTCATGGTCATCATAAGCTGTTCTGCTGCGCCGGGATTGAACACACGATCAGGAAATTCTTCTCTGATTGCATCAAAGTGACCATATCCCAGATCACCAATAACAAAAACAATATCTTCATTCTTCTTCATCTCTTCGTGCAGAAGAGACACAAACTTTTTTCTAACGCTCATTTAAAACTTTTAACCCCTCTTCGTAATCTTCCTTGGTCAACTTATAATAGTGTGCGTCAAGGTCTTGTGTGAACGGAAATTCATTCACATTAGTTCTGTGGATAACAATTCTTGGCAAGAACGCCTTCAGACGCCTTTCAAGATAGTCAACGTCCACTGGGTCATAGCACGCCCAGCCATTTGCATTGACATGGATTTCGATGTTCTCAACGTTATATTCCTCGATATATCGCAAAGCCTCCCATACGATGCCCTCGGCTGCTTCACCGTCAGTGATGGTCACATAAACCATACGGTTTGGGTTTGCCAAAGCACGCCCAACAGCAATCCCAAGGCCAGAACCAAGGCTCCCAGTGGAACAATAAATGTGGTTTTCTTCATCTCGGTTTGGATGTCCGCCGTGCTTCTCAACAAGCGCATCAGCATCCACATGATCATAATATTTTTCAAGGATCACATAAAGCGCATAAGCAGCGTGCCCATTCGACAAGATAAAGATGTCATCTTCATTCTTCTTTGCATAAATATCATCAATAATGTCCAAGCATGTGAAGCAACTTCCAACATGCTCCTCTTTATGTTCATAAAGAAGCTTGAGCAATCTCTTTCTTAATTCAATGTCCATATTATCCAACAGTCTTCTTCATGCGGGTCATGTGACGACCGCCATCAAAAGACGCTCCCTTCCAAATTTTAATCATTTTATCAAGCATTTCTGGGTCAACATATTTCTCTGGCACTGCAAAGAAGTTTGCACAGTTGTGTCTGATGGAATATTCTGCCGTGTATTCATCGAAAACCAGTGCTGAACGGAGGCCGTCAAGATGATTTGCCAGCATATTCACGCCCTGTCCGGTGCGACAAAACCCAAGAGCGAAGTCGCACGTTTTCTCGTTGATCGCCCGTTGCGCTTGGGTGACATATTCATTATAATCACAGTCCTTGTGAACCAATGAGCCAAAATCAATAAACTCAACGCCGTTGGCCTCAAGGACGCACTTTGCATTCTCCTTCAATTCGAATCCAGAATGATCGCAACAGAGTGCAATTGGCTTATCGCCAAAACGAGGCGTCACATAATCAACAAAGAACTCAAGCTCGGCGGGTGTGCCAAGAACATGCATCTTCTCTGTCTGGTGGATTCCAACGTTTAGGCCATCTTCGATGAAATAGTTATACATTGGGCAAATATAAAATTCATTCTTGACTCGCACATCTTCGCGAATCAGGCGCTCAGCGTAATCAACAAACATCTTGCCAGTCTTATAATAATAAACACCAACAGCGGCGTTCTGGCTGATAACTTCCTTCTCTGCTGTTCTGACTGCTCTGCCATTCTCATCCAATTCAACATAACTGTGTGCAGGCGAGTTGGCCTTGAAAGTCAACAAGAAGCCGTCAAGATCTTCGGAAACCAAGTGAGGATCAAATGTGGGCTGATAATAGACATCTGGAGTGTAAATAAACAACGGAAGATCGTCGTTGATGTGCTCCTTCGCCAAGAGACATGTTTCAACTGAACCTCTTGTGATTCTATCGATGACAACAATCTTGATGTCGTCCCCAAACTTTTGACGCAAAATGTCATCAATCGCAAAGTTGTGGATGTGATCCAATCTTAGCGCAAAGATAATATTGCAGTCGGTCGTGTCAAATGATTCCATGGCCCAATCAATGACGTGCTTGTCCTTTGCCATAATAAGTGGCTTGGGCATTGTGTATCCTTCATTTAAAAACCGCTGTGCCCGACCAGCGATTGGAAGTAAAAGGTTGAACTTTTTTGACATTTTATCTCCTATTTTTTGCATGTCACAAATATAAATCTACTATCATGATTCCAGTCGTGTCCCGAAACATCAACAATTTTAGTCCTTATGCTTTGGAATCCAATTTCTTTTAAATCTTTTATAATCTCTTCTTTTGAACTTACATGAACATCCATTACACCATTTGTGCCCTCTGCGTTATAGTGGTTATCATAATAATTAACAAATTTTCCTATCCTTGCATCATTAGGCCCCATAGACATTTGAAACTCCAAAGTTCCACCCGATCTCAATACTCTATAAAACTCTTCTAAATAGGAGCGCCTTATATCATATACACAAATGTGCTGTAATGTTATAAAAGAAAAAATAACATCATAGATCTCGTCCTCAATCTCATCTAAGTCATATCCGTTACACGCATATAGATTATTGTCTATATTGTGATATTCCATAACTTTTTTTGCATTTTCAAGCTGAACTTCGCTAATGTCTACTCCGTCTATTCTCTTGAACACATCTTTGTAAAGCACAAGGTTTCTGCCGGGGCCACAACCAAAATCTAATGCAATCTTGCTCTTGGTGTCTTCAATAGTCGAAAACAAAAACGAACACTCAGAAAAAAAATGGTTTAACGACGAAATTACACCAACAATTCCATCCACAAAATTTTGGTTTGGGTTAGTGATATTTTGTGGAGATTGCTTATCAGCATTGTTTAAGTGCTTAGCAAGATCGTTATAAAAGTTCTTTTGCATTGTGGAATATTTGTTATCTTTCATCTGTTACTCTGCTGTCTTACGAAGTTTGTCGCATGTTTGTGTGCGAACTCTAAATTTTTTCTAACTGTCTGCTCCAGCACGTTATTATCAAAAAATGAGGAGGCAATGAATGCAGAGGCGAAGTTGTCGCCAGCGCCCAACACATTTAGTTGACCATCAAGCTTTTCATCACAGTAAATTCGACCAGTATCATTAGTTTGACCGTCTGAAAAAGTGCTGCCGTTAGGTGTATGGACAATTGCATATTTCTTTACCAGCTTGCCAAGCTCGCGGGCAGAACTGTGATCATTAAGCATCTGCGTCAAGCCTCTTGCCTCTTCTGACGAGGCGAATATATAATCAATATGCTCTAACATTGCCAATATCTTCTCCCGACGCTCTCTTGAGTGCTTGGCTGCGCAAAGGTCTGCAGATATTATAGACGTTTTTGACAATTCTTTTAAGCTCTCAATATCTAAATTTGGCAATTTGTCAAGATAAAGAACATGATGCCATCTTGCATCAACATTTTTCAGCTTGGTTATTTCTGCACAAGCGCCCCAATTAACAACGCTGGTTCTTGTGCCATTTTCAACATCTGATAATATGAGTGCCTCTGAAGTGTTTGAATCACTCTCCGATAACAAAAGGTCAACAATTGCAACTCTTAATTCTTTAAAGTTCCTGAACCATCTTTTGATATACTTTCCATTTGAATCATTGCCGAGGGCACTATCCACAGTGAGTCGCAAGGACGGATTTAAGTTAGAAAGTGCCCTGACCATATTTGCAATCGCGCCGGGAGATTCATAAGAACTAATACACTCGTTCGAATCGTTCGAGCGAAAGTTATTAATTCCGTAAACTTTATCGAGAATTAAATTTCCATGCAAGCAAATATCAGAACTTCTCATTTTTATCTAAATCCTCAATTTGCTGCATTGTTGCATCTGGCACCTGTCCTCTTGTCAGCAGCACGTCAACAAGTTCCATGACGGCATTGCAGCCGCCCTTTGATACTAGGATGTTATCATATCCGCAAACATTTTTGAGGTCTCTGCAGGCATCGGCTGGACAGAATGGGTGTCCCACAATTTCCATGATACTTTTATCAAATAAGTCATCTCCAATATAAACCATCTCTTCTGTTGTCGCGCCATATGTTTCATTTAACTCTGGGAGAAAGTCTGCCTTGTCCTTTCCACGGGCCGAATAGAAATCAATATTTCTGTTCTTTGCCATGGCCTTGTTTACAAACTCATCTCCAGAAAGAATACACACGCTAACCCCGGCTCCGCGTAGGCGCTTAATTGCAGTAAAGTCTTTGTCGCAATATGTCTTTGCAAACGGCATCCCATTTTCATTATAATACTTTCGACCATCGGTCATAACTCCATCAACATCTAAAATAACTAACTTAATCATATCAAAATATCCCTCTCTTGTTAGGCTGAATCTCATATTCTTCAAATAATTGCCTGAGTTCGGCGTTATATTCAGTCAAATTCCACTTTCCCTTCACGATTGCCGTTGCAATATATGGATAAACGGACGAATCATGGTGATAAAGACCGCGTTTAGGCTCACCACGATACGAATAAAGCCCATGAATATTGTGAACTTTACACACCACTTGGCTTTTGGGCTCGAAATCGTGAATATGCTGCACTCTGGTATTGCGATAAATCTTGGCTAACGACTCTGTTTTCCACAAAGTCGGCTGAACTGCAAATATACATGTGGAATCGTGAGGGATTCTAAACAAATCGTCATGGCCCTCATATGGAATGTCCCTCAGTTCTCCGCCTTTAATAAGTTTGATGTAATGAAGATCACTGTTTTCCAATAAATCAAGGTATTCTGTTAGTTTTTCCTTGTTTGGAGGACCATAAAGGGGCATGTCTTCGTGGTGAAGAATAACATATTTCTCCTTCACGCTGCTCAAACAAGTCGCAAAACGCACATTATATGAATATTTGTCGTCATATGTTATTAAATTCCACCCTGAAGGGAGAGAAATCGGAGAACGATCTGCAAACAAATAACGCTTACACTCTGGAAGGTGTTTGTCTGCCTGACCAATAAACATGGGCCATGCGTCCGAATAACTGCTGTGGCTATACATTATAATTGCAGTCTGCTTGAGCATTTATAAATCCCTTGTTATATCGATATACTTAGACTTTGCATGCAACCCAGTCTGCATAAAATCCCACTTGTAAAGTTTGTGGTTATCAATGCAACCCCATCGTTCAAATACTTTAAGATTTTCAGTTCTGGCTTTTGATTCTTTCAGTCTTTCATTCGAAAATTCATCTTGTGCATTGCTTTCTGGCCAGCCTTCTGTTACAGCTTTGGTGTAGCCAGAATCCGTTTGATAATATTCGAACACTCTATCGTAAAGGCCACCAACAAGATCCATATTTTTCGAATTTGAATAAAACCAATGATCCGCATAACCATGGTTTAACTGATCCCAATATGCGCTATATAAATAGTTCATGTCAAGACGGTCGTCAAAGTTAATGTTCGTTGCATAATAGATTTGATAATGTTCTTTGCCTCTCGTTCCCAGATCAAATCTGGCAAGAATAACACAATCGTATTCAAACCCCTTCTCTTGCTCGTGCTCTCGTTTAAGTTCGACGGCGCGTTTGCGAGAATAAAGGAAACTCAACCCTCGGAAGATTGTGTTTGTATTATACATCGTCTCGCCTCTGGCGAAGCCTTCGTTAAACCAATCTTCGTCAAATTTTGTCAACTCTTCCGTAAAATTATTTTGGACCTCTGATTCCATGCGCTCTGGAGCATAAAGGTCGATAATTTTCTGTTGGTTGGCGGGAGTGTCCCATGTGTGGACGAACACATCAACGTCTCGGTTGTTTAACAGTTTTCTTGAGATATATTTGTGGGCTCTCTCGCTGGCTTCTGTTCCGCCAGCGTTAGCAAAATATCCATGAAGGCAAAGAGCGATCTTCATTTGATCATCTCCACATCTTTAAACAAAGGGAACTCGCGAAGATCACGATAAAACGGCTCTTCTGGAAGGTCTTCCATGTGCTCTGGATAGTTTTGCATTAACATGAGCCCTCTTGCTGCTTGTTCTGGAGACATATATGCGTTCCATCCATTGATCTCAATCGAGTCCTCATGATACATAACCTCTCCACGGCCCTCATAACGCGCCTTGCGAAACCACTTGACGGCTTCTTCGCTGTCTGTCAGGATTAGTCCACCCTTTCCAATCTTAAGATGCTTCTTGATGTGAAAGGATAAGCACATAAAACTGTCGGGAATAAACATCCCAGAGGTTAATCTCTTTGCAGCATCGTAAATCGGATAAGGTTCAAGCTGATAAACTCCCTGCCATCGATAATCTCGGAATTTAACTGTTGCGCCTGCATGCATAATTGATTGTGGGACAGACAAATAAGTTCTGCAGGGGATTGTCACTTCCTCAACGTTCAAGTATTCGCAGCAAAGCAGAAGCGCGTCTGTGCAGTTGTCCGTTGACACTGCATATTTTGAACCGCAATAATCTGCCATTGTTTCTTCAAACATTTTGACAATCTTATATGGATTATGCCTCACTATCTTTCTCCAAAATGAAATATTTAGCCTTAAAACCACACTTTTCAAACAATCTCAAGCTCGCATCATTCTCAAGCTTGACCTTTGCAAATGCTGTGGGGTGCAGCTTCATGATTTCGTTAATCATAAATGTGGCCACTCCGCATCCTTGAAAATCTGGATGGGTTGCGACACGAATATCATCATCGATAATACCAACATAACCCGCTTGAGTCCCGTTGGCAAGGCAAATATAAAAATTATCTGAATATTTGTTCATATATTGGATATGTTTGACAATTCCAATCTCTTCCTGTTGGATAAATCCTTCTCTCACTCGCCAATCATTTCGAAGTTCGCGAATGAATTCCCAATATTTCTGTTGGTTTTTCACCAATGCTAAGTTATATTTTACCATAAATCGATTTGCCTCCCGAAAGGACTGCCGCTGTTGAGCCAATATGCGGTCAAATAACCGCGTGTGTGTTTCCAACCCTCAAGGTTCAGATATGGGTTGAGACAACTTCCGATGTCAAGGAAGGTGTTGTTCTGGTTATCTTTAAAGCAGTCGTGAATCACATAATTGCTCAAGCTCGCGGCAGAGCAAAGGACAACATGATCTTTAATATCATTCTCTGCAATATAATTCTTGACATCTTCTGCGACAGAATAGTCATTAATCATGCAATTTGAACCAATTCGGAAATCCTTTTTGACCTCAAATGGCAAACCAGACAGATCTGCCAGTTCGTTGACAACATAAATGATCTCTCGATTGGCCAAGGCGGGAACCATCTGCTCAACAAAGCGACGATAATTTGCATTAATGAGAAGATTGGAAAAAGTCAAGTGCTTGTCATCGCCGGGACCATGGAGACTTTGCTGCCAGAGGAAGTTCGCTCTCCCAACATGACCATCGGTCGCTGTGCAGATGCCTTTAAAATAATTCTCTTGCCTGTATTTGAAACACTCGATGAGCCTTTCACGATAAAACTGATCGCGCTCTGGGAGAAACTCTTTTTGTTCCTCCTTTGTGTAAATGTTTGGGCCCTTAATTTCGCCAGTCACATAATGGTCTTCTGCGAGAATAACAGTTTTATTCTGCATAATAAAAAGCTCACCATCAGAGAATCTCGCGAATGCGAAATTTTCGTGCTTCTTGACTTTGTTCAGAAACTTGGTGAACTCTGCATAGAAGTCTTTCACTTCAGTTCCTCCAGCAAGATTTTCGTAATTCTCTCTGCGGAATGCCCATCGCCATATGGACAAATGCCATCGGGAATTGGATCCTGCATGAGATTGTTGAACAAGTTATAAAGTTCATTGGGTGAACACATAAAAGAAAACGTTCCCATGCCCTCAATGCGCTCTGTCCTCTCTCGACAAACGATGCACTTCTTTCCAAAGAATGAGGACTCCTCCTGCAAACCTCCTGAGTCTGTGATAATCAGGTGGGAAGATGCGAGGAGATCGAGAAAACTTGAATAGTCCATTGCTGGGACAACATTAACGTATTGGAGCAAATCCTTGTGTCGATAAACATTTGGGTTTGGATGAATCGGAAGAATGAACTCATATTCTGGGTTTTCTTCTGCCAGTTTATCAAACAGCCAAAACCACTGCGGGATCAGGCTATGGTTTTCTCGACGGTGCATTGTGATAACAATTTTGTTTGTCCTTGTTGGTTCAATATCAACGAGGTTGTCGAGAACAGTGTTCCCAACGATGTGAACAGATCCGGGGGCCTGCTCTCTGTTGACATTGATGGCTGTCTCGCCAGTTGGACATAAGTTAATGTCTGCCATGCAAGAAATTGCTCTGCGGTTAAACTCTTCTGGATATGGATGGTCCTTGTTGAAAGTTCTCAGCCCAGCCTCAAGGTGGACGATCTTTAACCTTCTGTGGAACGCCGCGAGGGCAACTGCAAAAGCAGAAGTTGTGTCTCCTTGAATCAGGACAGAATCGACTCCATCAAAGAAGTCTTTATTCATCAAGGAAGCAACAATCGAATCCAGTCGATTTTCGCCATCTTCAATGCTCACTCTCTCGATTGGCATATCAATGTGTGATAACAAATCAACATGTTGCCCCGTGAAGAGCAGCTTATATGGGATTCGCCCCTCAAAGGCGGACAGCAAGGGCTTAATTTTAATATATTCGGGCCTTGTTCCAAAACTAATCAATATCATAATTTAATTCCTTTAACGGTGTCCCAACCATTTGCAATGGCATTCTGGACAACCATGTCTCTCTCGGAGAAGAACTGCTGGTGCGACACGGCACTATTTGTCGATGTCGCTTTGTCATCAATTCCAAGCTCATTGCCAAGAACAGAGCCATGCAATTCTCTCCTGCTGGGAGGATGTGGTGGACAATAAGTCTGAACTCCTCCATATTTTTGGGCAGTGTAAGCAAAATGAATATCTTCGCCATTGTCCCATGTTGCAGGCTTCTCACGCCAAAGGTGTGAGAGCCACTCCCGCTTGAAAAACCAAGCGTGCCCAACCAAGTCAACGCGAGTGGTCTTCACATTTTGCGAAGGCCAGCCGCAGCGGTCATGGTGAACATAAAATTTATCATTCAATGTGACTCCAGCGGAGCCAAGAATTCCCTCGGAAGTTTTCATCGTGTCAAGACAGTTCTCGTGCCACTCGGTGCCGGGAACAGTGTCATCATCATAAATTGCAACATATTCTGTGTCAGCGAGAAGAGCAGCAGCGAAGCGTCCGAAGAACTTCCAGTTATGGTCATTTAAAAATACTCTGTCAACATCCAATTCCTCGTAATCAAAATCATGGTTATCTTCGTGATCGTTGACCCAAAGCCAGATTTCTTTTGGTGGACGGGTCTGACTTCTGATTGCCTTAATCTGCATCGCCAAATTATATGGGCGACGATAAGCATTGAGGAGAACAGTGATGTCAGAAGGGCCTTTTGGCTTGTGTTCTGTGGAAAACATATCCGAGGGGTCAAGCTCACCGCTCACACCCCTGCTCACAAGGCCCAGAACTGCCTCTCTCTGCTCTTCCACAAAATTAATGAGGTCTTGCCCCTTTAATTTAGCAAACCACGGCTCAGAGGCACAGCCATTACGTTTATTTGTTGCAATCTTGCATCCAAGCATCCGTGCTTCGACAATGACGCGGCAGAAGGTCTCAACAACCTGTGGCATCGTCATAATTGTGTCAAACTGAGACATTGCTTCCATCAACTCTTCAAAGTCGCATGGAGGAATCATTTCATATTCGATCCCCTTTGTCTCACAGATGTGCTTGCTCTGGAGGTTTCCCTTGATTGGGTTTTCACTCTGAAGGATTCCAAAGTTCTTTGATTTCTTATCGTTTGTGTGTTTCTTGATTGCCGCCATCTGTTCGTCAGACCAAACGCTGCACCCAAGATTGACAACGTTCGAAATCATTAAATTGTCAGATAAGATTTGACTGTGTAATTTAGACTGACAAAAGATTGCTTTCGCATTCTGATAGAACGGCTTATTAATAAGTTGCTCTGGCGGTGCAATATAATTATTGCTCTCATATGGAGAAGGGTCTCTTGTCTTCAAATATTTGTGATCGTGCTCAATGATGGCATAATCGGCTGCCTGAAGCTGCTGAATTGCAAGCTTGTTCAAACCAATAAAGTTTCCAACGAGGAAGAAAGCCTCCGTCTCCCGAATAAACTCGGGAGTTGCGTGCTGGCTGTTAACCTCTTGAACCTCATGCCCCAAAGAGCGAAGATGATTAATGATAATCTCATTAACCATCTCGCCACCGCCGCCCAATGATTTGCGGGCGCTCGGGATATTCCTCAACTGCTCATAAAAAATGTCAGCGATGAAGACAATCTTTTTCATCCAAACACCTGAAGCTCCTCTTGTTCTTCCTCTGAGTTTAGACTAAGACCAAGCGGCTTAAGAACGGAGGAAACGAAAGCATCGTGCATCTTGTCTGACTCAAAATTTGTCAGGACATGCTTTTGGAGTCGCTTTGCATCGTTCTTATATTTGTTATAATTCTTATAAACGTCTCTGATCGTCTTCTTGAAGGACTTTTCGTCAGCATAACACCACATTGAGTCCTTCTGAACCACTCCATCCCAGACTGCAAACTCTTGCACTGGTGCCAGAGAATAATCAACCTTTGCGAAATGTGCCCGATTCTTCGCCTTCTTTTGCTTTCCGCGACGAACGGGACAGAACAAGAAGTCCATCTGGCCAGACCAAGCAGGACAAATGACAGGAAGCCCGCTATAGGCCGCTTCGAACAGTGGCAGGCCGAAACCTTCACCGTGTGTGAGAGAGGCGAGAGCCTTAATGCTGTCCTGAGTGTAAAGCGAATGCATCTCTTGATCGCTCATGGAGCCATGGAGAAGATAAACCTTGCACTTTCTGTCTTCGGGGAGTGTGGTGAGAAGGGCCTTGATTCGGCCAAACGTTGCCTGACGGTCCATTGTGGAACAATTTGCTCCATGACCCTTCAGGACAATGCCCACTTCGTCGTTCTGGAACTCTTCAACCCACCAACGAACCAAGTTCTCCATGTTCTTCCGTGGGCCCCATTGGGCGACAGAAAGAAAATTAAACTCTGTTTCAAGTTCGATGCCGAGGTCGGTGGGGTCAAATGTCTTCACTGGATAATTGACCACATCAATTGGCGTTTCGTTCTGAAACGAGATCTTTTCGCCTGCTAGATTCTGGGCGACATAAGTTGTTGCATCATAAACGTTCTTCGAATGATTAGACACAACAATAATTCGGTCCATCAGCTTCGCCTTCTCAATCCACTGCGGAGCGACCTTGGTGGTTTCAATGCCTGCTGTGTATCCAATATTATATGGGGCCATCTTTTCCCACTCATTGGGGATGGTGACCTGCAGAGACATATCAAACTTTGGAGGCTGCTGTTGCTCTTTCGCATGATTCAAATAATGAAGCGTCTTTTGCAGCAGATAATCAATCCACTGGCGCTCTTCATCATCTTGAGAAATCCAACCAGTCTTTCCCCATGAGATATTAATCAAATGAATATCAAACTTGTCTTCATGGCGACGAAGCGCCCGAAGAGCAAAGCGAGCCTGCTCTCCATATCCCGATTGAGAGAGGACGGGTGCCCTCACAACGATCTTAATCATGCCACCTCCATTAGTTGCCAAGACTTATATGTTTTTCTTGTTTGCCATGAGCCATGTGTTTCATGTAACTCAAGCATAAGGTCTGCCCATTGGGTCATTAGTGTATCAAAATTATAATTTTCTTGAACATGCTTGCGACCTGCGGCTCCCAAAGCATCACGTTCTTCCTTCGTCATTGAATACATTTTATTCATTGCGTCGAGGAAGTCTTCTTTGGAAATCCGATCTTCATAAATATATGGAACAGCCTGTGAGCCAATGATGGACTTGGAAGCAGGCTCAATGCCAATGCCAAACCAATTTTCGCCATCTGTGACCTGTTGCTGAAGGCCCCCTGTCATTGTGACAATAATTGGAGTCCCACAGGAAAGAGATTCCAAAGTTGCCAGACCGAAGCCTTCAGCATCAGAAATATTAATTGTGCAGTCTGCGACCCGATAAATTCTTGCTAAATCGGGGGATTCGACCTTCTGAGTTGAAAGAATGACTTGTCCGTCATTAAGTCCAAGGGTCACAATAAGGTGGTGCAAGTCCTGCCCATTTGGATCCTTTGGATCTGTGTGCATGACGAGAGAGGCCTTATCGTGGCCAACCTGATCAAGAAAGTCCTTGAACCAATAAATCAAAGTCCCGCTCTGCTTTCGGCGAGCGTTTCGATTGTTCCAAAAGAAAATCAGCTTGTCTTCATTATAAAGCCCGTCGCGACTTGTCTCCTTGATCATCTGAAGCTTGAATTCTTGCTCCTCTTCCGCCACCTCTGGTGTGATTTCGCTTGTGAACACATCACTCTGAACTGAGTGCGGCAAATAAGTGCAATCCACATCTGGTGCAACAGTTCGGACAATATCATCAGTCACTTTGGAGATTGTGACAATCTTATCGTTGGACTCATAAAACATCTTATTGAATTGTGGTGCAGGAAAGTTGTCCCAAACGTGGTGATAAACCATTGGAGCGTTTTGACGAATCTCATCATCAATCTCCCACAGCCAGCCCCAAAAGCGGGGGTCAGTCATAAACCAAACAATATCAGGGCGCTCAGTTCTCATCAGAGAACGAACCATCTCCTGTGTTCCATATCCATCGACTGGGAAAATACGCCAATCTTCGCCCCACGGATCAATCTTCTGTGGACGATAATCATTGTGCTTTACGGCACCACCGAAACAAACAAATTGAAACTTGCCAGTGGCGAGCAATGTTTCAATGAAATACCTTGTCTGTGTCCCGACGCCCGAAGGCGACAATGGATGATCAGACAAAGTAAAGATCTTGATCTTTTTTTGCATTAATTCTTTCCTGTTATTTTATTTGCAATGTTCTGTCCTGTAAAATTCACAATTTCGACAGGACGTTCGATTCTTCAAAGTGTTTCTCTTCTCAATATTATAAACCGCTTTCTCAAGAAGTTTAAGAGCATTTGCCATTTTTATTGGACCACTTGTGACCCGAAAGAACTCAACACGATCTTTCTTTGCTGTCCTCTTCAGGAGAGCGAAGTGTGTTTCAATGAGGTTCGGCTCAATGTTGTGCTTCTTGGCAAAATAATTTTTATAAAGAGTTAGCTGATAAGTCACCATTGGATCGGCACGCTTGCGAGCGTTCCATCCCCAACTGCAGGTTTTCCAATCAACAATGTGATATTTGCCGTCAGGCGTTTTGATGACAGCATCGATAAAGCCCTTAAAGTTATATTCAAGGCCCTCCATCGATTCATAAATACGCTCTTCTGTCGAAAAAACTTCAAAATCATAACCGAAATACGAAATTAATGCTTCTTCGACCTCTGGAAGTATTGCTTTCCCTTGTCCCACCATTTGATCAACCAATCCGCTGTCCACAGACACATCGTCTCCGAGGTCAGCAATATTATCAGAAAAGCTGTCAACAAAAACTCGCTCATCGTTAATATCTTCCTTTAGTAATTTCTTTTCACACACTGTGTGGATTGCGGTTCCAAAAGCGGTGTATTCATTGCCGATAAATCCTTTAAGCTTGTCAAGATTGACAAGCTTATGATAATAAGGGCACCGAACCCAGTTCTTGAGTTCGGAAAACGAAATATGTGGCATTATTCACCCGTGGTTTTTGTGGAGGTTTTGGTGTATTTCTTGTTACGGCGAGTTCTTTTCGCGGCGGTGGTCGCCTTGACGGGCGGTGGTGGCGGCTTAGGTTCTGGCACATAGCCAAACACCCAAGTCCCAATAAGCGTATCTTCAAATCTATTATCAACGGTTGCAGCCCTAACGCAGTTTGTAATTTCATGACCTTGCTCTTTCAGCAAGTTTGAAATAGTTTTCGTTGTGTGTTTAATAACCACCCCGTGGGTGTCAAGATACGGCACCTTCAACGTCAAAGAAATAACTTTCTCATCTTCGTTAATTTTAATATCCATACTCATCTTTTTTTGTCTCCATTAAATTCTGTATTTTTGTGTAAACCGCTGGGCTTATATCTTTAACCAACATTGGTGTGTCTGTGAAATAATGCTCAAAACAGTTTGCAAAATATTCTCGTAAAGAAGTTGCACCATATGGCGACACAAAAAGGTTTGTTGTTAATATATGAAGTTTATCATATCCAACGGAATCATGCAAGAAAGTGTCGAACTCTTCAGAATACTCAACCTCTAAAAATGGCTCTTTCGTGAATTTAATTCCCTGTCCCATGAGGACATTATAAAGTCCTATCCTTTTTCCAAGAAACTCTTTCGACACAAGACGGTCACCATAAATTTCATAAGAAAATGATGATTCCACCAAATGAGCGATTTCATGAACAATATCTGCATAAACATCCTGCTCATCATCTTGATCGCTCATGACATAAATAGCTCCATCAGAATATGAAGCGATTACTCCACGCTCTTTAAGCTTCGCAAAATTTCCAAACATGATCAATTCCAAGTCGCCGACAAGATGAGACGGAATGGTGTCTTCAAGTTTCTGGATAATACTGGTCACTTCCATATTCTGTGGGAGAGCATCTTTCACAAACACATTGACGTGCCCAAAAGCAGAGAATTCTCTCCTTTCATGAAGGTTGCGCCTCACGCTCTCTTTAAAATATTCTGTTAGACCATCGTTCATTGGGATTCTTGGGCAGCCTCTTCTTGAATTTTACGACCGACTTCAACATCGTTCAGTGCTTGGTGATATCCGCGAATCCAGTTTTCTTCAGCAACAACCAAAAGAAAGTCTGGGAATTCAGTTGCCATCGTCTCCACGATCATCTCAACAGTCACTTGTTCATCTTCTGGCTTATGTTTTTCGCCGACATAATTTACAAGCCACTCCTTCATCGGGTTGTCAACTTCGACAGGTTCCCTTAATGCAGGGTTCTCATAATCATCATCGTAATTCATTGTTTACTCCTCTATACAATATAATACATCTGGGGCAAGATGTCAAATAAAATTTATAATATTTTTGCTGCCAGTGTGGCGACTTTCGAACGCTCGCCTTTCTGGAAGGTTATATGACCCGCCACAGAGTGGTTTTTAAACTTTTCAACAGCATTCGTCAAGCCGTTGGAAGTTGAGTCGACATAAACGTTGTCAATCTGCTCAACATCGCCTGTCAGGACAACCTTGGTGCCCTCACCGACTCGGGTGATAATTGTCTTAAGTTCATGTGCGGTGAGGTTCTGTGCCTCATCAATAATAATAAAAGCGTTTGAAATAGAGCGGCCTCGGATATATGTCAAAGCTTCGATTTCAATCGTGCCGTTCTCCATATACATCTCCAAGGTGGCCTTATTATCGCCCATCAAGAACTGAAGGTTGTCTTGAATCGGCATTAGCCA
>Ga0098040_1000609_pt1 | contig 16358 bp, 26 predicted proteins | sample 7_EtaG_FD_75065 | JGI IMG/M metagenome (GOLD analysis project Ga0098040, IMG submission 75065) | Marine viral communities from the Subarctic Pacific Ocean - 7_ETSP_OMZ_AT15161 metaG | ecosystem: Environmental > Aquatic > Marine > Oceanic | place: Pacific Ocean | collected 2015-01-08
CAGGGATTGATCCCCTTGGGCTCAGGCCTTTTCCAAAAGGAGGTTTCATGGTTTTTAATGTCTCTGTGGTAATGGGTCATCCACCCTTACCTGGAACCCACGAAGGTGAAGAGGTTGATATCACCCTCGATGGGCCTGGCGAAGAGGAGTTGAAACTCCTTCTTCTCATACTAGAACAAGCAGGAGCAATAAAGGAGGTTAAGACTATTGTGGCTGTAGAGCCACCCAGTAGATTCCACCCCAGCGATAACTAGATTTCCCCTCTCACAACCGGGCCCGGCCAGGAGTTACTTCTTGGTCGGGCCCACTTTATTTAAGGAGAAACAAAATGCCAAACCCAGGATGGGCCCTTACAGAAAGGGTAGGTAGGGATGTACGAATCCTGCTGGATGCATACTTTAATCTAAAGGAGATGATGGGACAGTTGGATAGTTACTCCGATGTGCCCACTCTCGACGATAGTATAGAGGACTACCCGGAGTCGCTTATAACTCTCAACGACAACCTTTCCGATACGGATGGATCGATTGGAGATCTAAGAGATTCACTTGGCGATTACGAATCGAAGTATGGAAGTGCTATGGGTGATGTTGAGAGATCTCTGGCCAACTTAAAGGAATACCTAAAGCTCTTCTACACACTCCTCTTTGTTTCCACACAGGAAAGTGGCCACCTACCACGGAACTATGAAGAGACGGTGAAGAGGCTTGGGACGTCTCGCAACTCCTGGATAGAGGACATCACTGACGAATGCGAGATAGAAAGAATGTCGGTTGATCGAGGAGTTTCCGCCCACATCGATGGCCAGCTTAGTTGGATTCAAGAGTATGAGCTCAGAATCGACCTTATGGCAGAGTTCTATGTTTACTACCGATGTCCATCCGGTGCAGGCCATCTTGAGTTGGAAGTAGACGGACCCTCTATCAAGGACAACAAGGTTGTCTGCTGCTGTGATGACGGATCTCATTACTTCAAAAGCCTGGGTATTCCCGAGAATCAAGTTTCTCCTGAAGATGCCCTGGCTCCCTGGAAGCTGCACAACATCAAACAGAAACCTCTCCTTCCATCGGTGAATGCCGGTGATATGACCAAGTCGAATTTGACTTTGGAAATCGTGAACGCCAAGGTCGAGGAGATGGCAAGGAAGGTGAACATCATTTTCGACAGTATGAATAAGTAGCTTATTGTTTAACCAAGCCCTCGCAAAGCGAGGCAAAGGAGATTGCTATGGAAAGAAGTAGACGGACTGGCCTAGTCGTTGGAGACGAGCTTCACGTTATCGATCTTGATGGAGGAGTGGATTACAGTAAATCACGGACAGAGATACGGTTCGAGCTCTCCGGGACCTGGAGTTTCTTGGACGGTGTCCAAACGAACGAGCACCATAGGACAGGTATGCTTGGAGCCTTTCCTACTATCGCGTCTGCTCAGGAAGCCCTGGACGAGTGGAAGAAGACGGAATCTCTGTGTCCTGAATGCCTAAAGGGTGGAAGACCTGTAAAGGTCAACATGGAAATCCCAACCATCAAGGAGCTGTTGGTAGTCTTCGCAGCTCCCAAAGAACAAAGGCTTAGTCAAAAGCCACGTTTTGTTGGGATTTAACCAAGCAGTTAATCCCTCTCTCACCTGGCGGCCCGACCGGGGCAATGTAGCCCCGGCTCGGGCCTTTTTTACACCAGAAAATCTGGACAAAGAAAGGAGCCAAAATATGGCTAAGGCAAGAGCGAAACTGACAGATGGAACAGATAGAAACCAAATAGATTGGAAGCAACACAAATGTTCCGAACCCAACTACAGGAACGTAGTCCTGGAACACCAAGAGCAGGCGCTCATCATCAAAGAGCATGTAAGTCTGATCGATACGCAAACACGCATCATCAAAGAGTGTGCAATTGAGAACGATAAGCAAGCATTTGAGATCGATAAGCAAGCACGGGAGATTAGCCGTCTTGAGATGGAGCTTGAACGTATTTCGCAGCTTACCGCTAAAGTTGAAATCCTCGCAGCCCTTTGCCAACAACAACTTTCCCGAAAGGAGAGGTGAAATGAAGAAGGAGTTTTACCGGGAACACCGGATCCCAAAGAAAGACGGATCTCTTAGAGTTCTGGAGATCCCATCTGACGAACTGAAGGCTGTACAAAGGGATTACTACGAACATGAAGTCCTGAATGGAGTGGGCCCTGGGCCCTACTCCTTCGGGTGCGTTCGGGGTAGGTCTCCAAAGGATATGGCCAGGATGCATGCAGGAAGAAGCCGTGGGCATGTGGTTGTCTTCGATCTAAAGGATGCCTTTCACAATGTAAGGCCGAAGCATCTGCACCAGGCTCTAAAGTGGGAGAAGTTCACAGATAAGGAGATAGATGATCGTCTACAAATCCCGGACTGGGTTGAGACCGGAGACTTCTCCAGGTATCGATACCCTTACGGGATGTTCAGTATCTGCTTTGTGGAGCCGGATAGAAGGAATCGGTCCTTCAAGTTCTCCAATCCATACGCAGCCATGGGAGCACCGACAAGTCCTTATCTTCTCAACTTGGCGTTGAAGAAGATGGACTTTGCATCAGCCAAGGTTCTAAAGCGGGTGGAAGGAGCTCGGTACTCAAGGTATGTAGACGACATCGTTATCTCGTCGAATTCGAGCGAGATAATCCCACTCGCCAAGAAGGTGTTGATGCCCATGTTTGCTGACCATGGGTTCCCCATCAACATGAGGAAGTTCAAGGTTCAGCGGAACAAGTCTAACCGTCAGATGGTCCTGGGTGTACAGGTCAATGACGCAACCACACTTCCCAAGAACAAGCGGCATAGTGCTCGGGGAGCAATTCACAGGCTCTTTCGAATGGCACTTGATGGAGTGGACCAAGATGGGAACCAGGTTGATTTTGAAGAAGGAGGTGAGTTCTTTACGAGGCTCAGCCAGGTGCAAGGGTACCTGGATGGATGGACCAGGGAGGTGGCTCCTGAGTTCTATAAGAAGATCCAACAGAAGTGGGAAAGCACGAAACTGATCGCCAAGACAAGAGAAAGGAGGAGCACATGAGAACTGAAGAGCAAATGGCGATTTTCATGATCAACGGAATGACCTATGCCATGAGAGGGCAGATGGTCGGAGCTGTTACCGAGGAGGAGTTCTGTGATATGGCAAGCAGGGTTGCCAAGAGAGGTTTAACCTTTCTTCCACAGAAAGGCGACCTAAGTGTGGCAGCTTATGCAACTGCACCTCCGAATCTTTCAATGCACCTCGTGCATTTGAAGAAAGGGGTACCGAGGACAATCATCTTTGACAGTAGCCCATCTGGAGCTCGTCATCAGGGAGACCAGATGAAGTCCTACACGGTTGAATGGCCAACCTCGTACCTTTTACTCTGGTCTCGAAACAGGGTAATTGGAAATGGCTATCTTTTCCTGGCAGATGAGCCAGTCCGCAAGGCAACGGATACTCTCAGACCGTTTCCTCTTCCCAACCTGGACGGAACAGGTCAAATCTGTATCGGTGGATGGAGAGCCGACCCATCCGACACCCTCGAAGAACAGATAGAGTCCTACATGGACCAGTTCTTCGGATCCAGTTTCAACAACGATATGAATGGATGGCAGAACCGAGTACCGGAAGCAATCCGTTCGTCCGAGAATGACCCTCACCAGATACTGGCAAAGTGGGATGAGTTCTCACTCAACGGAGAGTCGTTGGACTGGAACACCACAAACAACAATACCCCAGTCACGATCAAGAGGCTCATTGATCAAAACTGGGGAGAAGTGGAGGACTAATGAGTAGACACCTCACAGACCGGCTTGGAAATCTGATTGGAGATTCGCCTGAAAAGGCGGATCCTTTTACTTCCAACTTTCTCTTCCAAAAGAGAAGAGGTTACGAAAAGGAGGTAGAAGAAGAGAACCTGCTAAAGGGGTACATGAGGCGACTCCTAATTGGAGCGAAGATGATCTACCCGCTCGAAGAAATGAGCACTTACAGGAGTAGGAATGGGTTCAAGCCTACTCCCAGCTCCAGTTTCGTACAGGCAATTCGAGATAGAGAAAGGAGAATCGATGAGTGATCTGGAGTACACAATCGGGAAGGATGGAGTCTACGAAACCGTGGGTCGTGGATTCATCCGCTCGACACTGAAGGTAAAGGGAAACCCACGAGCAGAGGAGATCAAGGAAGCGGCCATGTGGAACGCTCCGAAGATCCCGGTGAGTATCGTGCAGAAGATGCTCAGGTTTTTCAAGGCGGTAAACGACAAGTACAAGACGGAGGCTTGTGCTTACATCCTGGGGAATGACACCACAGCAGAGTACAGGTTGTATATTCCCGACCAGTGGGTGCAAGGGGCGCACTGTTGTCACCACCCGGAACTAAGGGAAGAGCGTTGGAAGGAGATAAGTCGTGAGAACAGCGTCGCGTTGTTCACACACCTTCATCCACCTCCCCTTACATCCTTCCATAGCTCGGAGGATGAGGCGTTTGAAAGGAGCACCTCTCCGATAGCATCCATGGTTGTTTCCGGCTTTTGCCTGGAGACAGCCAAACCTACCGTCACTCTTTCGGTGGAAGGAAAGTTGTTTCCTACCCAACCCATTGAAAGCATCTTCAACCTGGAACAAGTGGAAGATGAATCTGACGAGATGCATGTGATCAACCTGTGGATCAAAGACGGTGGATGGGAAGAGTTGGTCCATGCAGGAACATGCCCTCACTGTGAGAAAAGGCCGCCCATCCAGCGGACCTACCAGAAGCGGAACTACTTCGCAAGAAGCCACGACTACTGGCCTCAAATGTACCGAACCCCCATCGAAGAGGAGATCGATGCGGCAGACATGGATGAAAAGATCGAATCACACGAGATCTTTGTCAACTCCATGGTTGATCGCCTTCTGGACAATGTAGGAGACAAGGTTGTGGCCTTTCCAGAATGGTGTGATGAAAGAAGGTTGAGATACCTAATAGAACTCATCTTCGGAAGGCAAGCCATGAAAGAACAGATCCTGGAAGACATGGATCTTGATGGACCCCAAGGATTCGAACTAGGAAAGGAGGAAATGTGCGCCTTGGAAGAGCAGTACTTGTCGGAGCAGGAGGAATCGCCTCCTACCTTTGGAACCCTATGATCCGTCTCATCATGACTCATGGGATAAAGTCCGTGGTAGTGGTAGATGGAGACAGGTACGAAGAAGGACAGCATACCCGTCAAGACTCGACCCATCTGAATGTGGGAGAGTATAAGGCTGTAGTCCTCGCCAGGAAGATCAACTCTTCCTTTGGTGGAGAGGATATCAATGTCAGACCTATCAACCGATACCTAAGCGAAAGGAGAAATAGCGAAGAGGCTGTGCCCGTCAAGGACGTTATCCAGGATGGAGACTTGGTCGTCTCTTGCGTGGACAACCACGCAGCCAGGCTGGTTATCAGTCAACACGCTCAGCGACTGGAGAACGTGATCATGATCTCTACAGGAAATGACCTGTACACGGGGAACGCATACTGCTACGCCCGACAGGACAAGAGGGATCTGACACAACCAGTAGAAAAGGTTCACCCGGAGATTACCTCTGGTGGTCAGAGGAACCCGGCGGACATGTCTTGCGAGGAGCGGGCTGCGCTCCCAGGAGGTGCTCAAACCATAGCAGCAAACGTAATGGCATCCGCTCTTGCGGTTGTCCTGGTATCCCGGATCTTGAAAGTCTTCCAGGTGGGAGGCAGGAGCCAGGCACGAGAGGTGCTTTGGAACACAGAGATCCAGTTTGATAACAGCCGATGTTCGGCTGTACCACATACTTCACTTAAGAACTAGAGGAGAAACTACAATGGTCAACCGATTTGATTTCAACGATGCTCCGGAAGAAAACCAAAACCAGGAAGGTCAGGTTCCGCAGCAGCAAACCCAGGAGGATCGGATCACTATAAAATGGGGAGGCAGTGGCCTTTACCAATCTGGATCTGATTCCTTTGCACAACTGATGGATGGGATTGAGCTACCCTACACAGTCGGAAAGGTGCGCCGGGCCCTGGTAGAGAAGGAAGCCGCTAATGTCGAAGTTCCTGCGTCCATCTATGATTCCCAGGGGAATGAAATGTCAAATGCCCCGGATGACTTCATTCTTCGAGGAACGTGCACCCTTGTGTTTCGTATGCCTCATGGGAGTTTAGGTTGGGTTAGACAGGTTGCTAAGATCCTGGGATTGGTGAGTTAGGGGTGAGGGAGGGAAGGAGGTTCCACTCGCCTTCCCTCCCCCTCACCAGTTACAACACTCGAATGGTACTGAAAGGAGAGTAAAAAAGCAAACGGGGGAGGTCCTACTGGGTAGGCCTCCCCCGTCTTACTTATCGAACGATTCGACGCTTCGCTACCTTTTTGTCGTCAAGAACCGGAGCCGCGACCTGTTGGGGACGAGCGAACCAGAGTCGAATCCGACTCTTACCTTCGCTATCCTTGACGGTCTTCTTGGTGATATCCAGGAGTGCTCCCTGTTCATTAAGGACTTCCCCACTCTCGTCCAAACGAGCGATCTCATCGGTATCGATGGCGACAGGCTCGTTCTCATCGGAATCAAATCCGCAAGCGTGGAAGAAGTCAGCACGTTTCCACTCGGAAGCTTCCGACAGGGGAAGGAACTCCATGATGGTTGATCCAACCCACTCTTCGGGGGAGATCACTTCCAGGTGAACTTCGATCTGGTCAACTCTCTTGACCTTGGACTTTCCAAGGAAAGCTTTAGCGACTTCAACTGTGTACTTTCCATCTGGGACCATGGTTCCTTTGGATTCAGAACGCTTTGTCAGGTTTACATTGAGAATAGCCATTTCAATCTCCGTAGTAAGAGTTAATAAATCACTCGCTTTGCTCTACGAGCCTTCTTTACTTTGGGCTCCCCATTTCCATCATGTGTTTCGGGAACAGGGACTGGTTCCCCATGGTTATCCTCCACGGGAACTGATACCTGTTCTTTTACCTCCTCAACTGTCTCTTTTGGAGACTCCTTCACTTCAGCTCCCAGTGCTCCCTTGATAAGCCCTTCGATTCCAAACCTGGGATCGTCCGTGATATCAACCTCTTTGACATCACCGAACGAATGGAAACGATCACAGATTCCTCTAGCAGGATCATTGACTACCAGCTTTCTCTGCTTCTTCTTCTTGTCATAAGAGAGAAGGCAGATGGACTGGAACATAGGCAACAATGTCTCCCTCAGCTGCCCAGGCAACGATGGTGAGATCTCAACCATAGAGCCATCCCTTGGAGGAGCGGCTATACAAGTTGTGATCAAGTGGAAATCCCCTCGCTTCAAGGTTCGAACAAAATCCTTCATCCCGGCAATGATCTTGTACCAGTCCTGCTGGTTTGTCACTCCGGTCTTCCGGGCATACTGATCCTCAAACCTCCCCGCTAGATCTGTCAGGGAATCCACTACTACAAAATCCCACTTCTCCGAAAAAGCCCGCTCAATGATCTCCTTCAAGCGTTCCTGGATGGGCGGTTCCTGATCGGGGAGAACCGGAACCAGTCTTCCAGACTTTGGGTCCTTGACTCTCTTGGTGATCAGTTCGATCTCCAGGTTTTCAGCCTTGATGTAACCACGAGCTGCGTGAACTCCCTCTTCCGATTCAATCCCCAGGGTTCTCCCTAATTGTGAAACAGCATAAGCTGTTGATGTCTTCCCCGCCCTCCCAGGGCCAAGGAGCGCAATCTGTGCACGAGAACAGCCTTCCTCATACTCCTCGTACTTCATTTGGAACCTCCTTTCAAAATGATATCTTCCTGTTGTAATTCTTGGTGACGGTCTTTGGTTACTTCGAAAAGATGATCGACTAACCCAGGCGACTCATCCATACAGATATCCAAGTACGAACAACCCATCGTGCAGCTCATACCGACATTCCTATAGGTAAAAGGAAGGGGAGTTTCTCCGCTCAAGATCCTTGCTCCATGAACGAGAACCTTCTTAGCCTCGTCAAAATCTTTCTTACCCCTTGTTACAGGAAGTCGAAGAAAGTACTTATCTGGAGCTTTTAGAACTTCTCCCAAAACCCTCTCATAAAACTCATCTAGATGCTCTCCCTGTTTCAATCTATGAGCAGGCTTCTTAACGACATTATAAAGCGTTACCGGAACCTTAACCCCGAAGACCTCTCGTGCAGCGACAGCGTATAAGCTGACTTGAAGGTCCATCATTAGTGTGTTCCTGTTCTCGGAGAATTGTGCCAGGAATTTGTGTTCGACTACCTGGAGTAGGTTTCGGTCTTTGGATTTCCAGATCCCATCGATCTTTCCTGCAAAGTTAACTCCCTCTACAGTTCCGATTCCTTCAAAGTCTATCGGGATGTTGAACTCTTTCTCCACATGCGTGAACTCGTACTGGTCACGATCCCACTTCCCTCTTGTCTGGAAATAGGCAGTCAGGAGAGCTTTCATACGCATGAACTTCTGTTGGGCTTCCGGTCGGGAGTCCAATAGAGTTTCATCGTCGACGTCGTCAAAAACCTTGATGGCTTCTTCCGGTGTCCCACCCTTATAGAAAATCTCAACAGCGTCATGAGCCTTGGATGATTCCCCCAAAGCAGTAGACTTCCTTCTGGGTCTTAACCCCCGGTTGTAACGGAAGTCGTGCTGCTTCGGGCATTGGAACAGGGTCCGTAGCTCCGAGTAAGTGATCAATCGCATGTTGCCTCCAGATCGGATGCAAGCTTGAGCAGATACCCTGGATCAAGCGGTACGACTGCATAGAGGTTGGGCAGATTTTTCTGTGCCAGAATAACCACCGGACGCTTCCCTTCCTTCGTAGCCTTGGCCTTGGTATCCCGAAACAGTTCAACTGCGGAATGCTTTTGACGATGCTTGACCTCCAGGTACAGCTCTGGATGGAGGCTATCCGATGATGTTCCGTGTTGGGATGATCGTCCACTTAGAGGAGTTCGCCTAGTGTGAAAAAGCTTTGCCACCCTTCTCTCTACAGCCTTCCAGGTCTTATCCACTCTGCGTCCGAAATATAATCTCCCAAGGACATCGAGGCAAAGTTCCGCGATGATGTGAGCACGGAGACGATGCCCTCGGGAGGTTCTTGTTGGTTGAATTTTTCTCTCGGCGGTTGCCTCTCCGCCACCCCGCTTGCCCAGCAGGTAGAACAAATATACCACGAATTTGAAATCTGTCAATGGATTCGCCATTGACTATTGTCACTTTTATGATAAAACATATTCAGGAATGTGAACGATATGGAGAGAGCTAAAAAAACTGATTAGTCGTACCTTGGGCGGCGTCCGGCACCCTCTCTTTGGGAGTTGGACGTTCACATTCCTCGTCGGATGCCGCTCAAGGTGCGGCTTTTTTTTATACACGGAGGAGGGGAGACATGTCATTCATCGAAGAGTATACCTATACTCTCTCACGCCTGGACCATTTTGCTCCAGAAGAGTTCCATCGCCCGGTAGCCATGTGGGCATTGGCAGGAGTCATAGGTCGACAGGCCTTTACCAGGTTACCCACCGGACTGAAGGTTTACCCATCACTATACATGCTGATGGTTGGACCTTCTGGAGTGGGTAAGGGAGCCTACAAGGCTGCGCTTACTGGAATCGTTCAGCCAGTAGCAGAGGAGGCTATCCTCTGGAATGAGGGAAGCTACGAACACATGGCTACAAGTCTGGTGACAGCGGAAGGGAAGATCGCCGGACTAGCTGCATATGATGAGTTTGGAAATATCCTGAGCGCATGTGACCCTGGGGATAGGAACTACAAACTTAACAACCTTCTTATGACCGTCTTTGAAACCGGGTCCGTTCTTCGGCTTGGTTACAAAAGGAACAAGGACGATGGAGTTCCGGACAAACCGGTCGCCATGGACTCAGCCATTTCCATCATGGGGTGCATACCTCCCGAAGAAATGGAGAACCTGACCAGTGCTCAGAAGGCTGTGAACAAAGGCCTGCTTCCAAGGTTCCTGATGGTGAGGGCTGGAAACCACCAGAAGGAATACCAATGGGCAGCTCCTATAACCAGAGATCGACTTCGGGAACTGGCCCACTCGATGTTCATGAAGATCCCGGAAACCCAGACGGAATACATCATGACCCCGGAAGCTAAAGAGCTGTTCGTGGATATCGTGAATGGTGTCTTCGAAGAAAGGACCGAGCATCCTCAGTTTGCTGCTTGGCTCAACCGAGTTCCAATCAAGACCATGAAGGTAGCCTTGTGTATGGCATGTGATCGTGGCCGTATCGGGATCATCGATGAAAGTGACATTCAGGATGCTAATGACTTTGTTGGAGACTGCACCAGGTCTGCTATCGGAATGAGCGCGGGAAGCGGTTTCATAATGGGCAAGCTCAATGGACTGCTGAAGGAGTTGAGGCGTGGAGCTGAGGTTCCTTATTCCCACATCTATAAGCTCACACCAATCCGAACAAGCAGGGAAGCCAAGGAGGTTCTCCATACAGCGGAGGACATGAACCTTCTGAAGGTTGAGAGCAAGGGGAAGAGACGTTTCATAGTGGGAGTGAACTAATGGGACCGGAGGGATGGGAGAAGGTTCGCTTCGCTTCCGAGTGTGAGCGTTGCGCGTTCTGCCTGGAGGAGCCGTGGTGCCCCGATCATGAAGAGCACTTCTCGATGTGTCCATGTATCGGGCCCACCCAGGATGACGTTGAGTACATGACAGTAAACGGTACTCTCTATGGGCGCGTTATGGGTAAACCGTTCAGCTAGTATGCAGGGTTTTATGCAGATGGGAAATGGGACGGAGAGTAGGAAAGAAGGGTGTATACCCTATATATGTAGTTATTTATTCAGATGTTCATCCCTCTCTGAGTGGCCCATCGCTCATGTGCCCAGTTTCGTATGCACCGGGCATCTGCATACTTGCATAGATTGCACTTAAAGTGTTGACCCCCAAGGGATAAGTTTTATGCAGGGGGGTTGCATAGAATCTGAATACTTGAATATGGACACCCTCCAGGTTTTAGTCTCCCCCAGCCTGTAGCTGGGGAGACTCTGGAGGGCTTAGGTATAAATGGGAGGTTTTATGAAGGAAAGGTGTCCGAATTGTAGGGAATTGTTAGTGAAAGACAGCCCTGGATGTGTAGCTCATATAGCGGGGCGTCATCCATTACGGAGGAAGTGGGTTAAAGTTCCCTGGAGAAAAGAGCTGGTAGCTAAGATGGTTTGTTCGAATCACAGATGTGATTTGGAGAATCCTGTTCATAAGGAGGTAGACCATGGGCTCATGCCCCAAGTGTAGGGTTGAAGGAAAGAGAGAGGCTTCAGTAAAAGACAGTACTCTCTGTAAAGGCTGCGTCGAGGACTATTGCCGTATTGCCAGATGGTTCTTCCGCTATTGGAAAAAAGGGTTCGGTCAAGGTCCTTCAGAGGAGGAGGCAACCGGGCTTATGGACCTGTTTACCAGATCAGGTAAAACGGAAAGCCCAAGGGATTTCTCAAAGGCAGCCGTGGCTGTTCTCTCAGACAGGCTATCCAAGAAACAGGTGTTAGCGATGAGTATGGCCGAAACGGTAGTGACCCAGGAAGACTTCGCCTGGGCAGCGGGAGTTCTGGGTTGCCTTGGAGAAGTAAGTGACGGAACGGTCAAGCTTGATGCTCAAGTTGTTGATGTGGCCGAAAAGGTTGTGAAACAACTGGAATCCATGTTCGGAGCTCAAACTGAGGAGGGATTTGAAAACGGAGGGCAAGTCTATGAACAGATTCTCCCCTACTTGTTTTGCCATGAGCATCCCGAGGACTTGGAAGAAAGCGAGGCCACTTGGGCTTGGTTTGCAGGATGTTTTGACTCCGAGGGGATGTGCGAGAAGACGTTGGTAAGTGAGTACAAAAACATACGAGTTCAGGCTATGTGCTCCTGGAGAGAGAAAGCATGGAAGTCTTTCTTCGGAGGACGCAAGCTCAAGGGTTGGCTCTGCCTCAAAGATAGTGACAATTTCATTGACAAGGTAGTGCCATATTGTATAGACAGTGAGGAGAGCAAAGTTCTGTCATAAACGAGACTGGGGGAAACATGAGGGATTATCCATTTTATTGTCCGGAATGTTTGTGTCACTTTGATGATGCAGATGAACTCGGACCTCACATCGAACGCCACCGACCTTTTGAAACAGCGGAGGAAGCAGACCGTGGTAAAGGATGCGTGGCTTGCCCAAAAGGATGCGGGCGTTTTTTCGGACTAGCACAGAAGCGAAATGTACCCATGGATTTGTACGAACATGTACGGCTATGCGAAGGGCTTCTGCCATTGGAGGAGAGCGGTAATGAACGACAGGAAGCAGAAGCTTATCGAGTTATTGGAGTTACTGGAGAGTTTGCCCGACGCGAGAACGGACGTGCAGTTGTTAAATCGAATGGACGATTTCCTGGTGGCTTACTTATCACGTTCCGTAGAGCTTCTGAATCTCGCACGGGAGATTTCACCCAACTCACGTTTGGTTGGAACTCTCCGAGATCGCTTTGATGTTTTGTTGGCCCATATGAAGGATTGACCATAAGGAGGTGTTTATGAAGTAACGCTTGCCGGGAGTGACTGTCCACTGCCCGGCTTTTTTTATACCAACTGATGGAGGTTCCAAATGATTAAGAAGACTAAAAAGTCTTCAAAGAGACCCACTAAGGTTGATAAAAGCCTTGTCTCCCAGGGACACGAGTTTATCGACAACTTCGTGAAGGCTAAAGAGATGCTTGGTCCGATGTCTGACATTGACCCGATGCTCGAAGGATCAATCAACCATATCCACTCAACCATGGAGCTCATTTGCAAAGAGCTTCATGCAAGGAGGAAATTCATCAACGAGCACTCGCTCACGGGGTATTTCGAGGAGTGGGTAACATCGAAAGGGCCTCTCCTATGAGCAATGAAAGCCTAAGTGGCTTTTACGTTCTGGTTACTGACAGTCTATGTGACGGATGGATGGCTGACCAGGAGGATGGATATATCCATCTTTACTTGTCCGACCAGAAGGCACAAGACGAAATCAGAGACTGGGCCAATGACAAACTGGAGAGCAACCACAAGGAGTTCAAGAAGGGCGAGGAGGAGTATATGGAAACCATCGACGAAGCCCTGGAAGACACAGAGTCTGATGCTGTTCCTGTTGAAGAGCATCTGGAAGGACGTAAGGCTATTTTTGGATCGGAAGGAGGTGGCATTATCGGGAACAAACCCGAAGGTAAGTTCATTGTCTGCGGAGAGGAAGAAGGCAGTCCCTATTCTCTCCGTAAGTTGGAATCATGGGACGAACTAACAGCCTTGAAGGAGGAGATTGATGGCAAAGAAGGTTAAGGAGAAAAAGAAGGTTCCCAAGGAGAAGCCAAAGCTGGCTAGTCAAATAGCCCAAGCTAGGGTAAGTGGCACTCTTACACTTGACTTCGATTTTGAAATTCCCTGTAGGAATTACAACGAAGCGGAGCAGTTGGTTCAAAAGGCGCTTGATACAGTCTCTGTAGATCTTCGTATCCCACAACATCTGTGGGCAGGGAAGAGACCTGAGAAGATCAACGAGTGCCTTACTCAATCACATGATGCGGAGATTGAGTTTATCGAGGTTGACCTGGAAGACCACTGTTGCGCTTGTGGAGTGATAGAACCTAACTGGTATGATGACCATTGGGCGACATCTCACTCATTCGAGACTAACTCAAGTGCGAAGGTCAATTACCCCACTGGAGCTTTCATACATGAAGAATGCTATGACAAGCTCGGCAGTTCTCAAAGAAGATACGGACGTTTTTCATAACCCTAGAAGGAGGTTCCACATGTTACATTACGGATCGAAGGAGTACAAAGAGGCGGTTAGTGACGCCGCTCGAAACGCCCGGACCAAGATCGAAGGAATGATCGAGAAGGGTCAGGAGCGTGGCAACGCAGTTGTTCAGAAGGTGGTTGCGGAGCAACCACAAGACAGGTTGATTCGCTCTGAAGCCTTCAATGTTCTACCTGGAATGGTAGATGATTGGGACTCTAAAAACCACGCCCTGTTGGGAAGTGTTCCTGGCCTTCAACTGCAGATTCCAGGGCAAGATGGATTTGAGGCTCTTCATAAGAACGCCTTCACCCAGCTCTGTGAGCGAGCTGGAATTCGGGTTCCCGGTAACTTTGCTAGAGAGTTGACCAACGTGGATCCGGAGTTGATGGCGGACATGCTTAACCGTCTCTACAAGAACGATATGTTCAAGAACAGAAGGTTCTTGCTTCGTTCCTTTGATGGCCAAGCAAGAGGATGGTTATCGGATAAATACCGACGCCTTGACTCGCGTCCCACTCTGGACGCTTTCATTGGGGCTGCAACCAAGGGTGGAATGGTTCCGGTAGAAGGGTACACCATGTCCACAAAGGTGGCCCTGAAGATGCTCCTCCCCAAGGTATTTGAGCCTGCTCCTAACGAGGTGGTCGCCTTTGGTCTCTCCTGGGAGAACTCTGATTATGGAAACGGAGCCCAGAGCGTTCGTGCGTTCGTGATGCGGTGCTGGTGCACCAACTTTGCGATTGCAGAAGAGTGCTTGAGGCAGATCCACCTTGGTAAACGCCTAAGCGATGACATATCCTACAGCTCCCGTACCTACAAGCTGGATACGGAAGCGACGGCATCGGCTATTGCAGACATAGCCGAAAATACTCTCAACCCCAAAAGGGTTGAAGAGTATTGCTCGGTCATCAAGCAGGCTCATGAAGAGAAGGTGGACGTCAAGACCATGCTCAATGGGATGAAATCCAGGATTGCGAAGGCAGACCTGGAGGAAGTCAAAGACGTCTTCAATTCTCCTGACGTTGAGAACCTACCCCCAGGAAACACCGCCTGGAGGCTTTCTAATGCCCTTTCGTGGGTAGCAGGAAAGAAGGAAGATGGTGGTGATCGGTTGGACCTCATGAAGGAAGCGGGCAAGCTCGTTCCCTTCGGACAGGCTATCTAAGTTCCCTCTGTTACAGGAGCCCCCGGACCTCACCGGAAAGGGGGCTCCACTATTAAGGAGAAACCTATGACAACAGGAAATTCTTATGACAAAGACAAGATTGAATTGGTGTTAACTTCTGTGGACGCAAAGCTAAAGGACTTACTTCAATCTATAGTCTTACCCGCTCCCATCCCATGCAATCAATGTGGTTTGAAAGGCCACGAAGACTTCCCACTTCATGTGGTTTATAAGTCTGTAGGCTCCGCGCAAAACACGATTTCAAAAGCCCTTAAGGCTCTTAGAACTGAAAAGGCTCCGGAATCTGCTTGACTTTGCTTCAGTATTTATCATTCTGAAAGGAGTATCCCATGGAGGGAGCCATGGTTAGAGTGGCCAAATTCAGGGGGGAGAGGCTTCCCTTTGAAGACGATGAGAGTGTAGGACAACGCCAGCCGTTGTACTTGGTGTGTAGCCAGGTAGGTTGTTCTGGTGACGCCCGCTCTCAAGTCTCTGGTAGATGGGTTTGTTCAAACCATCGAGAAGGAGGCAAAGATGGGACAGCATCAATGTGCGGTAGGGAGACAGTGGACCCTAGCACTTGATAACTATCCTCAAGTATGTCTGCTTTGTAGAATATGCGGAAAGGAAATGCAGCGCATCCCACTAGATGACCTGGGGAAAAGCGATCTGGATTACTTTTTGCGTATCATTAAAATGCATCGAAGAAAGAAAGGAGAAGGAAGGTGAAGGATATATACCTTCAAGATGAAGAGGAGGAGCTGGATGACGAAGAGTATGATGACGAAGATGACCTCGGAGAAGATGAAGACGAGGAGGACCTTTCGGGTAGTGACGAGCTCGATGATGGTGACTCTGATGAGGTCGATGAAGACGACGATGAAGATGATGTCGATGACGATGACGTCGATGAGGAAGACGACGACGATGATGAGTTTGAAGACGAAGAAGAAGAAGACGACGAAGTAGAATAAATCTTCCTTTACCCTCTCTCTGGCCGCCCCCCGGAGCCCGTTGTTTGGGCTCTGGGGGTGGCTACTTACATACCTTTAAGTAGTTCAATCTTTCCTGAACATCCATGGTAGCAAGGTCTCGTATTGAAAAGTACGCGGACTGGGCAGTACGAATCGTACTGTTAGGTTAATGGTATCCGGTAAAGAGTGTCCCGACGGCAGCCCCAGGGGCTGCGCGGTAATCGCCTCTCAGAGCTCATTTCCCTGGTCAGTGCGAGCGTCCGCGCTCGACACGGACCAGGGACTTTCGGTTCAGCTGCGGCTGAACCGAAAGCCACGAGCCCTTCGCCCCGGTAAAACATAAAGCGAAAATCATTCTTCGTTTTTGTTTACCGGTGATTAAGGTTATCGTGCCGAATAGAAAGGGTTCCGTTCAGGGGAAACACCGTTAAACAAAAGCCTCAGAAGTGACTTTTCGTTTATCTTTTACCAGGA
>Ga0098040_1000617_pt1 | contig 16274 bp, 13 predicted proteins | sample 7_EtaG_FD_75065 | JGI IMG/M metagenome (GOLD analysis project Ga0098040, IMG submission 75065) | Marine viral communities from the Subarctic Pacific Ocean - 7_ETSP_OMZ_AT15161 metaG | ecosystem: Environmental > Aquatic > Marine > Oceanic | place: Pacific Ocean | collected 2015-01-08
AGCCATTATTGATGCCGAGGCTTTAAAAGAAGCGGCGCAAAAAAGCGCTGAAGAAAAAATTATTGAACATTTTTCTAAGGATATCAAGGAGGCAGTTGACTTGATTTTAGAACAAGACCCAATGGCAGATCCTATGATGGGGGCTATGGATCCCCTGATGGGAGCCGCTCCCGGCCTAGGCGGTACAATGGCGCCCACCGCACCGTTTACTCCACAAGCTGGTGGAATGGCGGCTGCTGAAGGTGGAGCGGGGCTTGTTGACATTGAAGCGGAAGGAAAAGATACGCATGCAGGCGAATCTATTGTAGAACAAACACCTTTTGCTGCCACTACTTCCGATAAAGATGTTGTTAGCATTGACCTCACTAGATTAGAAGAAGCAATCACAGCCAACTTCCAAACATCTGATTTAATTGAAGAAGATGAAACCGAATATGAAATAGATGAAAACTTTGATTTTGACGATGATGACTTGATGGAAGAAGATGGCAGCGTCTATTCGCGCGACGATGAAGAAGAATCGTGCCCTGAAGAAGATGACGACAAAGACGATGATAATGGAGATCCCAGAGATGATATGGGCGGAGGCCATGGCGATTACAAAACCGCAAAAGAACTTCCCAATTTTCCCTACCAAGAAAACGTTGAGAGAGATCTCGAAGACATGATTCGAGAAATTTTAGCAGAAGAGATGGATGATCTTCAGGAAAATGGCCCTAAGACATGCCCCGAAGGACAAGAGTGGAGAGAAGATAAGTGTCAATCAGCCCTATCAGAGCAAAGCGCCGCGGCGGACCCATGTACACAGCTGTCCACCGTAAAAGATAATTCAGGCTGGAAACGATCTTCTCAGAGTAGGAAACAGGTTGCAGACCTGGCGGCGAAGTGCAAACAATGGTGCGCACAACCAGCGAACAAAAGGAAGCCGCAATGTACAACAACCACACAGGAAGTAGTGCCAACGGTGCCAACAGAAAAAGCACTTAACGAACACAAACAATTAAACAATAAAGTAAAACTTTTAGAAGAAAAATTAAATAAATATAAAGAAGTTTTCCCTCAATTGAAAGAACAATTGGAGGAAAGTAATCTGCAAAATGCAAGATTACATTATCAAAATCGCGTTTTAAATAGCGACTCCCTGAATGAGCGGCAAAAAGATAGACTTGTCGAGACTATTTCGAAAGCGAAGACAGTTGAAGAAGCAAAAATTATATATGAAACTCTTCAAAGTGCAGTGGGTGCCAGCGCTCTCAAAAGCCAGCCAAAATCACTGAACGAAGTTGTGACAAAGCGCTCTTCAGCCTTTATGCCTCGTAAAGAGGAAAAGAGGGGCGACCCTCTTGCAGCAAGAATGAAAGCTCTTGCTGGAATAACTGATAAATAAAGGAGGAAAAGAAAAATGTCAGTACTTCAAAAATTAACAGAAGGGATTGTTAATCGCGATCTCAAAAAGGAAGGCGCTGCGCTGCTCGATAAATGGGGCAAAACAGGTCTTCTTGAAGGTCTTGGAGGAGAATCAGGCAAGCATAATATGGCTCGTCTGCTCGAAAACCAGGCCAAGGAGCTTCTTCGTGAAGCTTCTTCGATGGCCGGTGGAGATGTCGAAGGTTTTGCAGCCGTCGCGTTCCCCATTGTTCGTCGGGTCTTCGGTGGTCTCGTTGCTAATGAGCTTGTCTCAGTACAACCAATGAGTCTTCCATCGGGACTTATTTTCTTTATGGACTTTACGTTTAGTAGCTCTCCATCCACCACACGCCTTGGTGAAATAGCAAACACTTCACTTTACGGCGGTGGTCGCGTTGGCCAACAGGTTACTGGCGGTGTAACTCTTACTGGTTTGAATGCCGAAAAAAGTTTTTACAACTTAAACAACGGCTATTCATCGCCAACCGGCACTATATCAGCACTTGGGGCCACGGGCGTTACTGTTGGCGACCATGAGGTGATTGTAGCATCGGGTACATATCCTGCTAGTAGCCAGCTTAACGCGCTCAACAGTGTTGGCAATGGTCTCACCACCGCGAAGACACTGGAGATTCTTCGTTATGATCCTGCATTTGTTTCCGGAACAACCAATTATGCTATTGGTAGATTTGCACTCACTGGAACTGGTGCATCGTCTCTTGCTCAATTTGACATGAACAATCTTGTAAGTCTTGTTGTTGACGACGGTACTACTCCAAGCCAATGGGGCGCAGGTCAGACGCAACTTCGAAGGCTAACCCAGCTTTCCGGAACGGTTGCTGAAAGAGTTGTTTATGTAGTTGCTGTTGGCGCCGCAGGCGTTACTGCGAACACACTTAGTTCTTCGTTGGATAATGGAGCCGCTTTCAGTTGGCCCATAGACGATTCCTTTAGTGCAACTGCTACTGCAGCCGGCGCCACTAATGCCATTGGCGCGGTTGTTGGTCAGGACTCATGGGGACTGGAAAACAATACAGAAATCCCTGAAATTGACCTTAAAGTTGATTCGGTATCTGTTACGGCAGTAACCAAAAAGTTGAAAGCTAAGTGGACTCCAGAACTTGGTCAGGATCTTAATGCCTACCATAATCTGGATGCCGAAGTTGAACTTACGTCAATTCTCTCTGAGCAAATTGCTCTTGAAATTGACCGAGAGATTATGGAAGATCTCATTAAAGGCTCGACTGCTAGCACTTATTTTTGGTCTCGTTCTCCTGGATTGTTTGTCAATCGAGAAGACGGCACCGAAGTTGGTGCGTCTGCAAAGGCTCCCGACTTTACGGGTACTGTTTCTGAATGGTATGAAACTCTCATTGAAACAATCAATGATGTTTCTGCTCAGATTCACCGTAAGACGTTGCGAGGCGGTGCTAACTTTGTTGTTACTTCTCCCGAAGTTGCAAACATCATGGAGTTTACTGCTGGCTTCCGAGCTAGCGTAACTGCTGATGACAATAAGGGCGTCGCAGGCGCTTCTAAAGTTGGCAGCATTAGTAAGAAATTCGACATTTATGTTGATCCTTACTTCCCGCGCAACCTTTGCTTGGTTGGTCGTAAGGGCAATAGCTTCCTTGAAAGTGGCTATGTATATGCTCCTTATGTGCCGTTGCAAGTTACTCCCACAATCTTCGGTATTGAAGACTTCGTGCCCCGCAAGGGTGTCATGACTCGATATGCCAAGAAAATGGTACGTCCCGATATGTACGGCCTTGTTGTCGTTCGCGGACTCCTTGGTGAGAGTGGCGCGTAAGCCATAAAATAGATTTTTAATCTACTATGAGCCCTCACCCCTGAAAAGGTGAGGGCTTTTTTTTCTTCAAAAAAGTGAATATATCAAAATTTTACGCGGCCATTTTTTTGAGATTTTGAATTTTAGATACTATTTATTAGAAAGGAGACTCATCATGGGTAAAAAATGGAAAAAGATTTGGTTAACAAGAAAGGTTGCAGCTGCCAAGAAAGCAGCCCAAGAAGTAGCAGAAGTAGTGGAAGAAGCCGTAAAAACAACTAAAAAAGCCAAGAAAGTTAAAAAGAACCCTTTCTGGAAAAAGAAGAAAGAAGGCTAATCCGCTTCTTCTTCACAGCTTTTTCCAATCTCCCTAACTATTTATAGTGAGGAGATCTAAATGAATGGCGTTACCTACTTTAAGCCCCCAATCGCAAACAAGCGCAATCACGCTTTCAACTGGAAGCTCGCCTAGCGACGTAGAAAACAATAGTTCGCTGCCCTTCCAGATTTATTCAGACTCTAGCACCCCATCAGCACAATTTTCTCAATATTTTTGTTCTGGCGCAGCTGAACAAGTAGCATATACGTATAAAAAGATGGGAGGTGATATATTAGATATTGAGCTAACAAATAATAACATTTTTGCGGCCTATGAAGAGGCTGTTTTAGAATATTCTTACCTATTAAATTTACATCAAGCAAAAAATACATTATCAGACATGTTGGGAGCGCAAACTGGTACTTTTGACAATGACGGACAAATTCAAAGTAGTGACGATTTATATGGAAAAGATGTTACTCTTAAATATCCTCGTTTCGAATTTACATATGCGCGAAGAGTCGGATATGGCGTTAACACCGAAATTGGCTTTGGCGGAGAGGTAGCAATTTATTCCGCATCTTTTACTGGTGCGGACGGAACTCAAGACTATGACTTGCAGCAAATTGTTTCTTCTTCTGCTGCAGATGGTGATTTTGGCGCATCTAACCCTATAGGTGACAAAAGAATTAATATAACAAAAGTTTACTATAAATCCCCACAGGCTATGTGGAGATTTTATGGATATTACGGTGGATTAAATACTGTAGGAGATTTGTCTAGTTACGGACAATGGTCAGACGACTCAACCTTCCAAATAATTCCGGCATGGCAAAATAAAGCGCAGGCTATGGCTTTTGAAGATGCAATCTATACAAGAAATTCACAATATTCATTTGAAGTAAAAAATAATAAACTAAGAATTTTTCCAAACATCGTTACAACAAGCCCTAATCAATATTGGATAGATTTCTTTGTCGATCCGAATCCATGGGAGAAAGCCGAATCCGGAGATCCAGGCACAGAAGGTATTAACAATATAAATACTCTTCCTTTTGAAAACCTTCCTTATGAGAATATTAATGCAATTGGTAAACAATGGATTAGAAGATTTACTTTATCGTTATCGAAGGAAACGCTAGGCACAGTTAGAAGTAAGTTTGGCTCGATACCAATTCCGGGAGAAAGCGTGACATTAGATGGAAAAGATTTAGTTACCCAAGCCCAAACAGAACAAAAAGATTTAAGAGAAGAATTAAAAACCATCTTAGACGAATTAACTTATTCGAAATTGATGGAAACAGACGCAAAACTCATGGAAGATGTAAATACTCTCAATAAACACATTCCATTAAAGGTGTTTGTGGGGTAACATGAGATGCCATTAGACAAAAATAAATGGTCCCAACCCGCATCGCCTCCACCTCCTTTATTTTTAGGAAAAAAAGAGCGAGACCTCGTAAAACAAGTAAATGATGAATTAATAGAGCGCGTTATAGGCCAAGAAATCATCTACTATCCTATCAGTGTAGAAAATACTAATTTTCATCCTCTTTATGGTGAAGCGGTACAAAAAAACTTTTTATCTCCAATTAGAGTTCATGCACTCGTAACATGGGAAGGATATGCTACCACTATATCAAATTTAGGTATCGACAAAAGATTATCGATTACAGTTAAATTTCACAGAAGACGAGTAACAGAAGATCAGGATTTATATGTAAGAGAGGGCGACTTTGTTTTATACGGCCAAGACTTTTTTGAAATATTAACTTTAAATTATCCCAAACAAATGTTTGGCCAAGCTTGGGCCGGCTGGGATCGCATATTTGAAATTGAGGCAAAGTGTGTAAAAGCTAGGGAGGGAACTTTTGATGCCACCTGATTATTCTTATACAGGAATTGAAAACGCTAACGACGTTATTAACAACATGATGGTAAAGCCTTCAAATCTAGAAACAATTGATTTTGCTTTCTATGAGTTCGTTAATGAAAAAATGTCAGTTCGAGCCGAGACCAACAAGGGGTGGAAAAAAGTCCCCGTTATTTGGGCCTCTCCTGAGCGTGCATTTTTTGCAAAAGAGAAAAAAGAATTATATGATTTGGATGGTACTTTGATTTATCCAATTATGAGCGTTGAAAGAACTTCTATAAATAAAGATTTGGCTAAAAAAGGTAAATTCTTCGGTGCTGCACCATTCATGCTAGGGCCCCACCACGGAGGCAGGATTACAATTGGAAGACGCCTTGTACCAGATAAAACAAATAATTTTGCTATAGCTGATAATATAAAAAAGTTTGGGAACGTCCAAAGAACGCCCGGCCGCCAGGCTTATTATCCAAAAGTTGGGAAGAAAAACAATAAAGTTGTAGTCGAAACCTTATACATGCCACAGCCAACATATGTAATCATTAATTATACTATTACTTTAAAATCCAATTATCAACAGCAAATGAATCAAATGCTGCAGCCATTTACGACATTGGGAGGGCACATTAATTCTTTTGTGGTCGAACATGACGGTCATTCATACGAAGCTTTTATGAAGGCCGGCTTCGAGCAAGGAAATAACATCTCTTCCTACCAGGAAGAAGAAAGAATATATCAAACACAAGCCAACTTTGAAGTATTGGGATATTTGATTGGCGAAGGAGATAATCAACAATCACCTAGGATTGTCCGCCGCGAAAATGCAGTAGAAGTTAAAATTCCGCGAGAAAGGGTAATCACAGGTGATTCGCAGGAGTTTGATCCCAATAGCGGTTTTTATAGAGATTAAGATTTTAAAAAGGTTTTTGCATGATTCTATTACTATTTATTAAAGAATTAACATGTCTGCCAAAGGAGAATTAGATCATGTCATATAGAAAATTTAAGTTTATATCCCCGGGAATTTTTATTACCGAGATAGACAATTCACAATTACCTGCACAACCTGCACAAATGGGGCCGGCCCTCATTGGCAAAACTGCCCGCGGCCCAGCCTTAAAACCAATTCAAGTTAATTCTTTTGCAGAGTTTATCGAAATCTTTGGCGCCCCATCTCCTGGCGGCAAGGGAGGCGATTTATGGCGTGATGGAAGCGTAACTGCTCCTACTTATGCTGCATATGCGGCTCAAGCATGGCTCCGAAATAATTCTCCTGTAACGATGGTTAGATTATTAGGACAAACTTATAAAACCGCCACAGACGCTGGCAAAGCCGGCTGGAAAACAACGAGCATAGCACCCTCGACTTCTTACGCAGACAACGGAGGCGCCTTTGGTCTCTTTATTTGTGAAGGAACAACTGCCAGTTTTGTTACCTCCTCCGGCGACAAGGACAACGCGACAGAGCCTTTTACGGCTGCAAATTCAACCGATGGCACGCTTGCAGCGGTTTGGTACTTAAACAACGGCGCAATTGCGCTTTCGGGCCAAACAGTGACAACAGGTACCACCACTGCTGCTTACACAGCCAGCATGGCTCAGTTTGTTCGTGCTGTTGATAGTGGCCCCACTTTTAAAGTTGTTGTTTTTGATAGCAGTGAAAATGTAGTAATTAACAGCTCATTTAACTTTAATAGAACTTCTCCACGATTTATTAGAAAAGTTTTTAACACTAATCCAACTTTAACTAATAGTAATATTACCGACTCTACGGCATTAACTAATTATTGGCTTGGTGAAAGCTTTGAAGGAAATGTAAACTGCTTTAAAGGCACCGACGATTCTGGCGTGGTCCAGGGAATTTCCGGGAGCGCCCCAAGTAATTGCTATGGAGTTATAATGCGGCTAGCTGATGCAAACGGAACCGTTCAAGGCGGGGACTACAGGATGGGCACAACCAAAAGCCCGGGCCAACAATTTGCAAAAACAGGGTGGTTCATTTCACAAGACCTTACAAGCAATACTGGCTCCTATAGCGCCGCCAATATGCAAAAATTATTTAGGCTCTGTGCTCGTGAATTAGGTGAAGAAACACAGCGTACAATAAAAATTTCTATTAAAAACCTTAGAGCATCAAGCGATACAGATGTAGATCCTTACGGAAGCTTTTCCGTCGTCATTCGAGAGATTAATGATTTAGATGCCGCCCCTAGGGTGTTAGAACAATATAATGGCTGCAATTTAAATCCCGCTTCAAATAATTATATTGCTAAAAAAATTGGTAATCGATTCGAAAGTTGGGACGACACTGAGCGCAAATATAGAACTTTAGGAGATTATCGCAACGCATCTGATTATATATATGTAGAAATGAACAATTCTGTGGACCGCGGTAGCACAGACGCCTCATTCCTTCCATTTGGTGTATTTGGCCCACCGCGGTACGTTGGTTGGGCAGTTTCTGGGACGCAAGCCACTACTTACGCTTATGCTGCGCCGCATCCTTCCGGATCCGGCTCTATATTTGTCCAATCGGGCAGCCAGAATCCACTGAGCTACCCAGGAGGCGAGGGAATCGGGTCATTAACTGGTTCCGCCACGGATGGTGGTGTGCACCAATCATCGGCGCTGGTTGTCAATGCTAAATTTAAATTCCCAGCATTACGATTACTCGCATCCTCATCGGAGGCCAACACCTCCGACCCGTTAAATGCCTACTTTGGAGTAGATACCACATATGGCACGACTAGGTTCGAGCCCAGCATTCTTGACGTAATACGCACGAAAGCAGACGATATTGGCAGCTGGGAAGCTGCAACTAATTATACTGAAAATTCTTGGGTATTTTCCCTCGACAATGTAAGAAATCAAGATGTCACCGGCTCGGACTATGCCGAGAGTTATAATTCAAAGGCTGTTTATAACGAAAATGCTCGTGTTAACGGAGTTTCTTACACGGCCCATACTGGCTCCAGCGCGGCGGATCCGCCGGGCCCAGCGAAGGTTGGGTGGGAAAATGTTATTTCTAAAACAAAAGGTGGCTCTACCGCTGGTTGGGCTCAATTTACAACACTATTACATGGCGCGTCTGACGGCCTAAATATTACTGAAGCAGATCCATTTAATAGTACTAGAGCGCTTGCAAACGAGACTACAACCACTATAGAAACAAGCGCCCCCTACAATTCTATTAATGTTGCTTTAGATAGTTTACGAGATCCTGAAGTAGTAGAATATAATTTATTAAGCGCCCCAGGTGTTATTAATTATAATATTAATAGAAAAATGGTCGAAATGTGTGAAAGTCGCGGAGACGCGCTAGCTATCATTGATCTTGCTGGTGGGTATACTCCGGATACCGAAAACACTAACTCCCGAGCAGACAGAGTAGGCAGTGTTCAAACAGTTATCACCAACAAGGAAGATAATCTCGAAATTAATAGCAGTTATGGATGTGCCTATTATCCATGGGTTCAAATTCGAGACACTATTAATGGCGCTGTACTTTGGGCACCTCCTTCGGTGGTCGCTTTGGGCGCAATGGGTTATAGCGAAGCCAATTCTCATCTTTGGTTCGCACCCGCTGGATTTACACGCGGCGGTTTAAGCGCGAACAGAGCCGGCGGCGTCCCCGTTATAGGTATAGAAGATAGGCTTACTTCGAGACAACGCGATGAACTTTATGAAACCAATATTAATCCAATTGCAACATTCCCCGCAGAAGGTATTGTAATTTTTGGTCAAAAAACATTGCAATTAAATCCGTCTGCACTTGATCGAATCAATGTCCGGCGTCTTGTAATTTTCTTAAAGAAGCAAATTTCAAGATTTGCAGCAACCATTTTGTTTGATCAGAATGTACAAACAACTTGGAATAGGTTTAAAGGAAAGGTTGAACCATTCCTGGCGGATGTAAAAGCCGGCCTAGGCATAACTGAATATAAATTAATCTTGGATGAGACAACGACGACCCCAGATCTCATAGACAGAAATATTTTGTATGCAAAGATTTTCGTAAAACCAGCAAGAGCAATTGAATATATTGCAATTGATTTCATTATTACGGACTCCGGAGCAGCTTTTGGGGATTAAAAATTTAATTTGATTCTATTTATTAATAGAAGGATGAAAAGGAGAAATTAGAAATGGCAGAACAGAGTCAATTTTGGAGTTCAAATACAATTGATCCCAAACGAGCTTTTAGGTGGGTATTAAGATTAGATCACCTTCCTGCGTATGTTATTAAAACGGCCGCTAAGCCAGGGTTTACTATAACTAATGTGCCACATCAATTTATGGCTCACACATTTAATTTTCCTGGACGAATAACTTGGGACAATGTAGAAATAACCTTAGTTGATCCAATCCATCCCGACGCGTCAGGCAAGTTAGTTAAAATTCTGCAAGCTTCCGGTTACGCTATTCCTGGTACGGAAGAGGCTGCATTAATCTCTTTTAATAAAGAAAACGCCACAAAAGCATTCGGAACACCAGCGATTGAACAAGTAGATGCAAAAGGCAAAGCAGTGGATAGGTGGACCCTACATAACGCATGGATTGAAAATGTAAAGTTTGGTACCGCCTTAAATTATACAACCGAAGATATGGTTGACATAACGATGAGCATTCGATATGACTGGGCATCTTACGAAGGATTTAGTAAAACTGGACAAGTAGTCATAGATCAGATTATGGGAAATGATCAGATACAATCCAAAAGAATAGAAGAATACAGAACTGAACTTGGCGCAGAAGTAAATGTCGGCATCGACGTATAACTAGCAAGGATACAAAATGGCAGTTCAACTCTTCGGCCCCAGTACTTTCCAATTTTGGAGCAATGCACAAACAAGACCAAAGAGAGTTTTTGATGGTATTTTATTATTCGGTGATTTAATGTTTGGCGGAGAAGGATATGGATCTTTCCCGCCTTTTATAGTTAAAAACTTTAGCAGGCCCGGCTACAGACAAATCGGCTATCAAACATCAGAATATCAGCTAAGATCGGGTGATTATGCTAAAATAGATTATCCGGACCAGTCATTTCAAACGGATACTTTAACAGTTCGTTTGGCTGATGTAAATATGGGAGGTTTTGGGCGCGCAGATACGGCAGCGCATATTAACACATCTCTTAGCATGATGCAAAAAACATATGGATTTGAAGAAACCGCCATGGCACAAGAAGAAGGAGCGTCCAATAGCCAGTACGATCAATTTATAAATAGTTACGTAGAAGGGAACCCTAAAGTTATTACAATTTTAGAGTTAGGATCTTCTGGCGAAATGATTGGAGAGTGGCGCATCATTAGGCCAATTTTGACTAGTGCAACTTTTTCAGATATAACTTATGATGGCACAGGCTTTGGAAGCATCGATTTAAGATTTGAATATAAGAATTTTAAATTCTTCCAAGGATACGCCGAAAGTGAACTAGCATCAAGAATGAGTGCCGCTAGCGTCGAGCGCAGAAATATTATTTCTAGTGCAGTTGGTAAGTGGCTAGGTTTGACAGCAGATATTTCTGCAAATCAAATAGAATCAACATACAAATAAAAATATGAGGTAAAAATGAATACAAGATCCAATGAAAATAGACTTGGAGTAAATCCAGACACTCCAGAAGAAAAAGGCAACGGAACAGCAAATGTTTCAGAGCCCCAAACTTTAAAATTTATAACTCCCACCGAGTTTGTAGAGCTTCCCAGCAAAGGACAATTTTATAGGCCCGAGCACCCCCTCCATAATCAAGAAGTTATAGAAATTAAACACATGACCACAAAAGAAGAAGATATTTTAACTTCTGTGGCTCTATTAAAAAAAGGAGTTGCTTTAGACAGAATGTTGGAGAGCATTTTAGTAAATAAAACAATAAATGTAGATGATCTGCTTATCGGGGATAAAAATGCACTTATCATGGCAGCGCGCGCCCACGGCTACGGCTCATTATATGAAACGAATGTTAAGTGCCCTGACTGCACAGAAACTCAGGATTATTCTTTTAAATTAGATTCTTTAGAAGTACACTCTCCCTCCGATGAGTTTATGACAAAACACAACGTTAAGAAAACAAAAGCAAATACTTTTTTAGTCCCACTTCCAAAAACTAAGTATACAATTGAGATTAAATTTTTGACTGGTAATGATGAAAAGAGGCTCGAACGCACTCAAGAATTTAAAAAGAAAAAGAACTTTGTTCAAACCACAGCTAGTGACTTTTTAAGACTTGTAATTGTTTCAGTCAATAATATTCACGAAGAAGGCTCTTTAAACGAGTTTATTAATACACTGCCTGCCTTACATGGGCGCTATATAAGAAAAGTATACGATGAATTAATGCCCTCCATTGATATGAATCATTCATTCACTTGCTCAGCTTGTAGTTATGAGGGGGCTTTGGAGGTCCCCCTCACCGCGGACTTTTTTTGGCCTCACTCATAAATATATAGAACAAGTTTACGAACAGTTTTTTCTAATGAAATACCATGGCAATTGGAGTTTAACCGAACTTTATAATTTACCAGTTGGTTTGCGTAAATGGTTTTTTGAAAGACTAGTGAGACAAAAAGAAGAAGAAACTGAAGCTTATAAAACCCCAGCCCAACCAAACCAAGTTAAAAAATTCACGCCTTAACTAATTATAATGAAGACAATTAAAGGGGATTGTTCATGGCAGGACCAGAAGACGTATTAACTCCGGAGAAGGCAGAAGCACTAGAGAAAATATTAAAAAGTGTTGTTGAAAATCTTCCGCAAATCAATACACTAATAACTCAATTTATAACATCCCTCCAAGCCTCCGGTGGCGAATTAGATGAAAATGTAAAAATGTACAGTGAGCTTGCAAAAGTTTTATTGCAAGGGAAAGACGCAAATGAAGCCGCCACTGCCGCAATTGCAGAACAAGTTGGTTTATTCGAAATCACATATACTGCTGCACAAAAAAACACACTTCAAGTTGAAGCAATAGTAGGCGCTTTAGAGCAAATTATAACAGTATTACAAGACCAGGGACAGCTGACAGACACTAATACGAAAGGCTATCAGAATCAGCTTAAAGCGCTCAAAGAACAACTCAAAGTTCAAAAAGAACAAGCCACACGCGACAAACAAAAAACAAAAGACTTAGATGCGCACTTGGCGCGCGCCAAAAGATTAAAAGCAATTGTTCTAGAAGCACAGACCAAACGCGCCGGCGCCGGCACCGGCGGCCCTGGCGCCCCCCTCGCGGCATTTTTTGCAAGCCCACCGGGCGGCCCGAGCATCGGCGGAACCTTCGTAGATGCGGGAACAAAGCGCTTGCAACAAGCTAGCGCTGCTTTTACAGGCATGTCCACAAAAGCAGAAAATATGTACCAAAAAGTCAGCAAAGCTTCAACTGAGTTTGCATCGTTGACTGGCCAAGTAATGAACACAGATTTTGCCGTTAGATTAAGTAATAGTAATTATAGCAGCTTTGCAGAAACGCTAGTTGAAATGCAAGAAGAGCTTGCAATACTTGGGATTAAAGTAGAGGATGTAGGTAAAGCGTTCGCTGATGCGGCGAAGGCATCACAAACTTTTAGAAATTTAATGGGGAGAGGAACTGTTGAATCAAAGAAACAGGCGGACGCAATGGCAAACATCATGCTTGTTGTTTCAAAAATGGGAATACCTGTTGCTAATTTTTCAAAAACCATAGACGATCTTGCAAAAACATATAAAAGAACTAACATTGTTGCACAAACTAAAGGCCTAGCAACTGAACTAGTAAATGTAGCTCGCCTTACTGACCAGCTTCCAAAAGAAGTAGCCGAAGCTTTTGACAAATACATGGAAAGTACCGGTGCTTTTTATACTTTAAAAACAGCACGAAAAGAATTTGCACAATTATCACTGATCTCCGCCGAAACCGCCATAAAAGTTGGTGATATGACAAAAGCAATGGGTAAATTTGATACCTGGGAAGGGGCTGTAACCTCAGTTGCTAAATTAAATGCAATGCTTAGAGGGCCTTATTTAGATGCGCTGTCAATGCACAAGATGAATGAAAAGGATAGAATGAAGGCTATCCGAGAAGCAATAAAACTTTCGGGAATGGATATCGACGCGATGGGAGATAACGCCAAGTATCTAATTAAATTTGCAGCAGATGCTACTGGCTTTTCCATACGAAATACAAGAAGATTGCTGCGTACGCGCTCCAAACTAGAAATAGCAGAGGACACCGCACGTAAAAAACGTTTCAAAACTGGTGCAAAGACGTATACTGAACTTGCCGGCAACTTATCTGACGGAGCCGCTAGAAACGCAGTCTCCCTTAAAGCTTCTTTAGACGCTGCTGAAGAGTCTGCTTATCTAACGAAAAAGGCCTTTACGATGATTGATACGGAAGTAAAAAACGTAGCAAAAACTATTCGTTTTTTGGGTTCTCAAGTGAAAACTTTTATAGAGAGCAGTGTCACCACCGCACTGGGTGCCCTACAGTCCGCGCTAGCGTTGGCAAACAAAGAAATGAAAACCAATCCCGGGATGGCTGTCGTGATGTTGTCCCTTGCGAGATCAGGCATTAATAAAGTGCTGATGGGTAAAATGGGCCTAGACCAAGTGGGCAACCTTCTAGAATCCGGTTGGGATGCCTTCTTTGGCGCCCCCGAAACCGCCGGCGGCCCCACAGAGGAGCGCCTCCCGCAAGTTAAGCCAAAATCCACTACCCAGGCAAACCCCGTGCCCGAGACTGTGGCCGGCAAAACTGGTATAACCTTCCCAACCGAAACCGCGCTCCAGGCATATTTGGCAGGCTTGAGTGAAGGACGGCAACAAGGTGGCCACGCCGGTGCGGTGGTGGAGGAGACAGCAACAGGAACAGTAACAGGATCACCAGCCGCCGCCACCGCCGGCGGTCCGTTGGAAGCAACACTAACTACCGAACTCATCATCGACGAAATCAAATTTGGCCGCGTAATCCAAAAAATTGGTGGCGATTGGTTTAAAAGGAAATAAAATATGCCAAGTACTGTATCAAATTTTAAGTTACCATTTAAAGTGTTTGCGTTTGAACCTCTTCACGTTTCGTTGAACAGGACGCCAATCGGCGCCACCGCAATATTAATTCCAGTCGAAGACTTAGAGATCGGACAAACATTTTCCCCAAGTTACCAGAAATCTGAGGCTTATGGCCGTATGGACCCAATTGTAACTTATAAAAATACGACCAGAAGCATGCAAATTAGCTTTAAATGTCAGGCCCATCACGTTTTTGATAAGCCTTCAGGCGTTATAAACAATATTCGTAATATAAATGTACTTACACAGTTATTATATCCTACATACTTTGAGCATGGCACAACTATTAATGGAGACCCAGCTGCTATTTTAGGAGCCCCTCCATTTTTTAGAATAAGATATGGAAATTATATTGGAAGTTTCAATCAAGGTGGAAGCTTCATGGGGGAATCTGAATCTGGCATTACAGGCTATATAGAATCATTTCAGCATAGACTAGGAAGAATTCCTAAAAATGTCGCCTTTGGAAAACAAGGAAATGATACGGGCTATCGAGCGCTGCCAAGAGAAATTGGAGTAACATTCACTTTCCATGTTATACATGATAAATTGGTGGGATGGTATAACGGAGAGTTTAGTCCAAATGGTTATGGTTATAATTTTCCCTATAATGCTGGTGAGTTTGGGAGGATGGACACTGGCGCTCGAATGGGATCCACAAACCTTCCTCCCGGTGCAGATAGCACGTCAATCGGCAGCGTACCACCTGCCAAAACCGCGGCAGCGCTCACCAATGATCCATATAGCCCGAACTCAATGCTTGCTGAAGCCCAAATGAATAATGATCTTGACACTAACCCTCACGTGGCGCCAAAACCCACGACCGGATAAAAAAAATGAAAGGAGATAAATAAATGGCCTTTGCCTTTTCGCGATATAACAGAAGAAATATTATAAATAATGCATCCCCGCGGTATTCAAAACAGCTTTCCGATAGAGACGTTCAATTTATAAATCATTTCGAAACCCCAAACATGAATTATCCTTCTAATAAAATATTGGCCGCCTTGACTGTCGAAAATGAAATATGGGGAGTGGGAAGTCGATTTTATAAAATAGCAGAGAAACACTACGGGGATCCTGCATTGTGGTGGATCATCCCTTGGTTCAATAAGCTTCCTTTAGAATCTGATTACGAAGCTGGCTTAATTGTTCTCGTACCAAAGCCTTTAGATATGGTTTTAGACTTTTTTGATTAATTGGAAAAAATAAATGGCATCATGTAAACCAGAAGAAAAAAAGAAACAATTTGAAGGCACCAGCCAATTAATAGATGCTAATCTAAAAAAAGGATGGTACAAGCAGGCGTTTTTAATGAGTTATATAGGGCCGCTAACAAAGCCGCTTGTAGAAAGCCAAAATCCTAGTAAATATGTAAAATTAATAGAACCAGGCTCACGAAGTGCGTGGTCATCACACGCAGCAGTCGTTAACCGGTTAACAATTCCTCCACACATTATAAGTCTTTTTGAAGGTCGACCAATTGATTATAGCCAATTAGTTCCACATATTGAAATATCTAAAGTTTATATAGAAAATACAAAAAAGACCGAAGAAGTGGCTTTTCCCTTCATGGCCTATAGCAACTTCCAAGACGGCTGGACACCTCTAAATCTCTTAAAAGGGCCATTCCGCGGAAGAGAGGCCGGCATACAAAGTATCCATACTGAACAGACCGGTGCAGATTCTGTGTACCATGCCATGACATCAATTAGAATGACAGTAAAATATATTTTTAATGATATAACTACTTTATTTAAAACATGGAACACGCGTAGCGGCCGAACTGTTCAATATTCAGATTTGATTCGGCATACTGGAAAAGTAGGTACTATGGTGCGAGG
>Ga0098040_1000618_pt1 | contig 16267 bp, 13 predicted proteins | sample 7_EtaG_FD_75065 | JGI IMG/M metagenome (GOLD analysis project Ga0098040, IMG submission 75065) | Marine viral communities from the Subarctic Pacific Ocean - 7_ETSP_OMZ_AT15161 metaG | ecosystem: Environmental > Aquatic > Marine > Oceanic | place: Pacific Ocean | collected 2015-01-08
CAAGACGGATACCTCGTTCAAGAGGACACGATGACAGATGGGCAACTCTACCTCCTTGAGATCGAGGTTGATTCGTACACGCAGGGGACGTTCAGAGGCTCCAATGACACAGCAACCTGGAGTGCTCCCATTGTTGCGGTCGGAACCTTCAAGTGCTACTTCCGCGCCAGCGGGACAGACTTCTCGTTGCAGTTGGAGGACTCTTCAACCTTCACCGCTACCAGCATTTCGTTAAAGCCTGTCCTTGGGAATCCTGGACTTCTCATTAACGCCCCCCAAACAGCATTTTCAACCGACACGCCTTAACACGCACACACAAATGAACACGCGAATATATGTCATTATTGAGTCCTCTGATGTGGAAGAGGTAAGGTTTGAAGATGTGATGGAGAGTTCAGAATCCACCCTTCGTTGGAACATTGCTGGAACGCAGACCTTTGTTAAATTTGAGGGGGACACCCCTGACTTCCTTGACGGGAAAACGCAACATTCTCACTCCGAGATAAAAGCAATCTTGGCGACTCCCGAATGGAGCACCCCACACGATCCTGAGTGATGGCAAGTTACCTGAAATTCTCGTCGTCCGATGGTGCGCTTGAGCGTAGCAAGGAACTGTGGGAAGAACACCTGGGTCATCCGGTCGAGGAGGGTGCGACAACTCAATTCCTTTATTCAGTTGTTGCGACCTCAACTGAGTCCTACCTTATTATTGCTGACGACGGGGAGATGCTTACGGAAGAAGAGACGAACTCCCTGGATTCAGAAGAGACTTTTAAACAGTGGGAGACTACCAGCATTCCCGGTGACGACGACGAATGATGATGACAACGGCACAACAGATTTACAGCAAGCTGGAGGGCAAAAGGCACACCTACCTGGACCGTGCTCGCACCTGTTCCAAGTTGTCGTTGCCGTATGTGATGCCAGCAGAGGGCTTTAGTTCTCACAGCAGACTGGAGACACCGTTCAGTGGTGTTGCTGCAAGAGGAGTGAACAACCTTGCGTCGAAGCTGTTGCTTGCGTTGTTTCCACCAAACTCGCCATTTTTTCGTCTTCAAGCGGACGCTCAGAAACTAGCGGAGCAAGGCGCACCCCCGGAGATTGCCTCCGAGATCGAGCGTTCCTTGCAACGTCTTGAAGAGGTGGTCATGGATCAAGTTGCCCAGGAGACCTACCGGGTGACGATCCACGAAGCACTCAAGAACCTGATCATCACGGGGAACGCACTGCTCTATATGCCAGACGACGGTGGGATGCGGGTGTTTCATCTTGATCGGTTTGTTGTTGAGCGTGATCCGATGGGGAGCGTCCTGACCATTGCGACAAAGGAAAGCATAGCGAAAGCGGCACTTGACGAGGACTTGCTTGCTGCTGTTGTCCAGACTGCGGAAGCGGACCCTAACGACGAGGCATACGACCTGTATACATCCATCCAACGTGACGGGAACAACTGGAACATCCAGCAGGACATCAACGGAGTTACCCTCACTGACCGAGGAGGAAGAATCCCGTTGGAAAAGTCCCCCTACATCCCTCTTCGCTTCAGTAGGATCGATGGAGAAGATTACGGTCGCGGATACGTCGAGGAATATTTGGGTGATATTCAATCTCTGGAATCTCTGACCCGTGCGATAGTCGAAGGTTCTGCTGCGTCCGCAAAGGTGCTCTTTATGGTCAACCCCAACTCGACAACGAGAGCAAAGACGTTAGCCGAGTCAGCAAACGGAGCAATAGTCAGCGGGAATGCCGGGGACGTATCGACTCTCCAGGTGCAGAAGTTCAACGATTTCCGAGTCGCACAGATGACGATGGAAGGCATCAAGGATCGTCTTGGTGCTGCGTTTCTTTTGACCAGTGGCGTTGTAAGGCAAGCAGAGAGGGTGACTGCGGAGGAGATCCGAATGCTTTCACAGGAACTGGAGACTTCCCTTTCCGGTGCGTATTCCCTTCTCAGCAACGACCTTCAGCTTCCGATGGTCACACGGTTGATGGCAGTAATGAAAAAGCAGAAGAAACTTCCCCCGCTTCCAAAGGGGTTGGTTAAGCCTGTTATCATTGCGGGAGTGGAAGCACTTGGACGAGGCAACGACCTATCCAAGCTCGACTTGTTTCTTGCCGGGGCAGCACAGGTGGTTGGTCCGCAAGCAATCGCTCAGTATGTCAACATCGAGGATTACTTTAAGAGGCGTGCAACTGCCCTTGGGATCAAGACTGAGGGACTCATCAAGACTCAAGAGCAACTGGCGCAAGAGCAGCAACAGGCTCAGATGCAGCAGATGGTGGACAAGCTAGGACCGCAAGGAGTCAAGATGATGAACGATCAGATGCTTGCCGGGAATGTTGACGTATCTCAGATGTATGATGCGGAGGAGGTACAGGAAGCTGTGGAACCTGCGTAATCGTCTAACCGAGAAAAAAAAACTAATGAAGGAAATATTATTCATCATAATTGTTCCGCTTGCCTTGCTTCTTGTTATGAGGCGTAAGCGTGTGGAAGAGTCGCACTAAAAACGAACTGAAAACAAAATGGCACAACTACACTCACTCACGATAAATGAGCCAACAAAAAGCGAGCAGATCACGTTGGAGGAACAAGCGAAGCTGCAAGAGGAGGCGAAGTCGGAGATTCAGAAGCAGCAAGCCCTGGAACTAGACTCCCAGGAGGAGACTGCGGAGGACACCGACCAACCAGAGGTGGAGCGTCCTGAGTGGTTGCCTGAGAAGTTCACCGACGCAGAGGAACTTGCCAAGGCTTATGCCAATCTTGAAAAGGACTACCACACGAAGCAACGCGAAGATGACAAGGAACAGGTCACTGCGGAGCAACAGGCAATCCAGGACTCTGTGAACTCAGCGGTGACTCTCGCAATGGATGAATTCACAGAAAAGGGGGAGTTGTCTGAGACGACTTTCAGCAATCTGGAATCGGCTGGAATCGGACGGGGACTTGTGGAGATGTATGTCAAAGGGGTTCAAAGCGTCAAGCAGGAGGAGCAGAATCAGGTGATGAGCGAGGTGGGAGGCAAAGAGAACTACGATGCCATGTCCACCTGGGCATCAACTGCACTGACTGACGACGACTTCAACGCTTACAACAACTCAGTGGACTCTGGAGATCTGAACATCGCAAAGATGGCAATCAAGGGGATGTATGCCCGGTTCCTTCGTGACGGTGGTGAGCCTGTTAATATTGAAAAGGGACAGGTTGCCGGGGCAAATATTGCTCCGTTTAACTCGACAGCACAAGTTACTGAGGCTATGCGTGACCCACGCTACGACAAAGATCCCGCATATCGGGCGCACGTTGAGAAGCGACTTTCCGTCTCCAATAATGTTTAAACCGTTACCATCATGGCAGAACTACTCAAATGGATCACCAGTAATTCCGAGCAACTCATTGCAATCGCTACGTCAGTTGTAGCGACTTGTTCTGTCATTTGCGCGGCGACTCCCACTCCGAAAGACGACAACTTCGTCAAGAAGCTGTATAAGATTATTGATTTCTTTGCCTTGAACTTTGGGTTCGCAAAGGATAAATGACCACATGGGGTGGGTATCTCTGTTGGTCAGGTTTTTGCTTGTTTTCCCTAAGCTAGCAGGGATGCTCACCCTTGTCCTTGATTCATATGATAAGGAATATCGTCGTCGCAAGCACCTTGAGCTTGAGCATGATATTGACGAGTGGGTGCATTCGGAGGACTCCCCCGAGTCGGATACCTGAGTTTCTTGGAGACCTGAAGACGCACACGTTCTCTCCAGGAGAAAAGGAGTCCATTGGAAGAATCCTTCGTTATGTAAACGACCTGGAACACGGGAATTAATCGAGTCAAAGATGTTTGATGATTTGCCACAAATGGTGTTTTTTACCATGTTATTAGGAGCATTGCTGTTGATTGCTGCAAAACTTCTGGACAGTTGAACCTTTGATCTGTAGAACCTGTGGTGAAATGAAAGCAAACCTTATTGTTATCGCAGTTGCTGCCCTTGTTGGTGTTGCGTCTTGTTCCTCGACAAAATTGGGAGGGTCTCTTCCCATTCCTTTTACGGACCCGGAGACCAACGTGAGTCTTGATGTGAACGTCAGACCTCTTCCTCCCAAGCTGTGTGTCGAACTTGATGTTATTCCCCGTCCCGCTTCCGATTCTGCTGGCGAGGCAGAGTAGGGCAAAAGGGGACCGCAAACAACGTGAGTGCGGGGGCTAAAGTAGCAACGGTCCCCCTACTACTCCGCACTCACTTTTTGTTTATGAATTAGTCACACTTGTGGCTTTTTCTTTTTTGTGGTAATCGAGGTTTATCTCACAAGGAGAGAAACTTTCCCAAAGAGGCACAACACTAGGCCGGGTTGCGACCCGATAACCGAGGATAGCCCACCACTTTTACCGGAATGTTGAAAGAAACCTTGAGTGATACGTTTAACTCAAATTCACAACATCTAACCCATATTTGAATCATGGCTAATGGCAATTCTACCCCCTCTCGCATGGGGGCAATCAATTCGCACGCTACTGATGTGTATGATCTTTTTCTGAAGGTCTTTTCTGGAGAAATTCTTACTACGTTTGAAGAGAACGCAGTGATGAAGGATCTGCACACCACACGTACGATCAGCAGTGGTAAGTCTGCACAATTCCCGGTTACGGGCATCGCAACGGCAAAGTACCACACTCCTGGCGAAAATATCGCTGACGCAGGTAATTCCTATCTGTCTGAGATCAAGCACAACGAGAAGGTCATCCTTATCGACAAGCTCCTTGTTGCTTCCACGTTCGTCGCTAATTGGGACGAAATGGTGAACCACTACGACGTTCGTTCCGTCTACGCTAGTGAGCTTGGAAAAGCACTGGCGAAGCGGTTTGATCTGGCAACCATGAAGACTCTCGCTGCGGCGGGGCGTGCTTCTGCCAGCATCACTGGAGGTAACGGTGGAACTATTCTCAGCGGGAAGCTGAGTGCTACTCCGACTGCTGCGGAACTTCGCGGCGCTCTGATGGAAGCTGCTCAGACTCTGGATGAGAATGACATCCCCAACGACGGAACTCGTTTTGCTCTGTTGTCCCCGAGGGATTTCTACACGTTGCTTGCCAGCACTGAGACTGTGATCAGCAGGGATTACGGTGGTCAGGGTAATGTCGCTACAGGTGATCTTCCTCTGGTTGCTGGTATTCGGATCGTTAAGAGTAACCACGTTGCTGACGTTACAGTCGCTTCAGGTTCTCTCGACGCTGACGATGGCAATTCGCTGAACAACCCGTTTGGTGATACCGCAGGATACAACAACGATCTCGACCAAGATGAGATCTACGTTGCTCACCCGTCCGCTATCGGAACGGTGAAACTCCTGGATCTTGCTACCGAATCCGAGTACAAGATCGAGCTTCAGGGAACTCTGTTCGTCGCGAAATACGCGATGGGTCACGGGGTTCTTCGACCGGAAGCTGCTGTAATTATCCAGTAGGATCTACCTCAACTCCTTCAAGTCCCCGTCCTCTCCTCCTTTAATTAGGGTTGTTGGACGGGGACTTTTTGTTTACATTTCGCTCGAAATACTATTATGGCTACGCTCACCACGCAACTTGAGGCAGTAAATACGATGCTTTCTTACATTTCGGAGTCGTCCGTAGCATCAATTCCAACTGACCTTACCACTCTCCCACCGAGTGCGGAGATTGCGGTCAACCTGCTTGCTGAAGTTTCCCGAGAAGTTCAAGCAGAGGGATGGCATTTCAACACCGTAAAGGAGCACGAATTGACCGTGGACGGGGACAGCAAGTTTCCGCTTCCCACGAACACCATCGACATGGACGCAAACGACGCTTCCCTGGATGTGGTTCAGCGTGGGTTGTTTGTCTACGACCGCAAGAACAGGACAGACGTATTTACAACGTCAACACTCAAGGTGGACATCACCTACCTGTTGGACTTTGACCAGTTGATCGAGCAAGCACGAAGATACATAACTCTGCGTGCTGCCAGGATGCTGCAAGCCCGGTTGGTGGGATCGAGAGAACTTGAGAACCTCGTCCTTCGTGACGAAATGCTTGCCAAAGCACGCCTTGAGGATGTTGAGGGCAACAGTTCTGACCGGACGATCTTCAGCCACTACGACACGGCGAGCAGAGTGGGCATCAACCGCAACTACTCACTGAGCTAAGGTAACATGGCTAATGTCTCCACCACGGTCCCTAATCTCGTCCAAGGGGTAAGTCAGCAAGCACCCTCGCTTCGTTTTAACGGACAGTGCGAGGAGCAGACGAATGCTGTGGGGTCCGTTATCAAGGGACTGATCAAGCGTCCGTATGCACATCTAATCAGCGCAATTGATAAGGACGCTGAGTGGGACGATGATCCTCCGGGGTTGGATACTGATGCTGGTTACACAGACGAGGCAATCACCAACAAGGGGTTCCACTTATTCATCAATCGTGGTGAGTCGATCCAGACCGGGGGAGGAAGTGCGGGACAGAAAGCATCTGAACGATACGTTGGCATCATTGAGGGTTCTGCGAGTGCGCCCAAGCTGAGAATAATCAACTTGGATGACGGCACGCTTGCTACGATTACGCACAAGAATGCTGCGGGAGCACTGGTTACTGATCCAGCCAGAAATTATGTAAATCTCCCAGACTACTTTGATTGTCCTGGTGAGGACTACGTCAACTACCTCAAGGGGGCGACTTACGCTGACACAACGTATCTGCTCAACACGACAAAAACCACGGCAAGGAAAGCAGCATCCAAGACCCGTGCTTACCGAAAGCAGGACGCTATAGCCTTTGTTAAGATTGGCGCACAGGGGACGACCTACACGTTGAAAGTAACCGACGAGGACACGGGGAGCATCACTGCTGCTGTTCTCAGTATTACTTGGGACGAAACGTGGCGAACGAATCACGGTCCAGCTTGGAGAGTAGATGGAGTTACTATCAGCTCTGGGGGATCAGGATACGGGGCAGTTCCTCCTGCTGTGTTTTTTCACGATGACGAAGGTTGGTTCCGAAAACCTGTTTTGAGGTGTACTGTTTCGGGGGGAGCGGTGAATTCTGTCGAGATTATTGATCGTGGGCAGTACAACGGAGCCGTAGGTACAACCGGCCCTGCTTCTTCAGCATTTACTGTCTCTGGCGGTTACGGGACAGCAGAGATAGTGTCGGACGAGGACGCAACATCGCTAGAAATACGCACCACCAACACTGCTGCTGAGTTGCTGAAGGTAATGACTAATACCGTTACGGGGACCGGGTTTGACGAGAATGCCGAAACACTTTTTGCGGGGCACACAAACTACACAACAATAGCAAACGGAAGCACTTTATCCATTAAGCGGGACGACGATACGGATTTCTCTATTCAAGCCGCAGATTCCCAAGGCGACACCGCACTAGGGGCAGTAAAAGGAAAAGTCCAGAGTTTGTCTGATCTCCCGGTAGTCGCCCCGTTAGGTTTTCAAGTGATGGTGGAGGGCGCAAAGCATATTGAAGAGGACGACTACTATCTCACGTTCAAGACAGAACATGAAGAGGATTTTGGTAAAGGACGGTGGGTAGAGTCTGCTGGTTACGACATCGATGACAGTCTGGACGAGGAGACGATGCCTTACCTCCTGGAGAACACGGGAACTAACGCTTTTACCCTTCGTCCAGCAACATGGGGAAAGCGTGAAGTTGGGGATGAATCTTCCAATCCGTTTCCTTCGTTTGTGGGTAAAAAGATAAGCGACCTGTTCTTCTTTAAGAACCGTCTTGGATTTCTTTCCGAGGATAAAGTTGTTCTTTCGGAAGATAGCAGTCCTCAAAACCTGTTTCGCACAACTGTCCGCACGCTTCTTGATACTGCTCCCATTGATGTAACGGTGGCGACGAACATGGTGCAGAACCTTCACTCTGCGGTCCCGTTCCAGGACAACATGATTCTGTTCTCTGAGCGTGGTCAGTTCATCATCGACGGACGGGACGCACTGACTCCTTCGACAATCGCAGTTAATGCGGTCACGAACTACAACACAGACACCTCTGCACGCCCCGAGGCAATAGGACCGTTTATTACTTTCCGTCTCAACGTGGAGGGTTCCACAGCATCAACGAGTTTGCGCTTCAGGACGCAGCAGACATCTACGAGTCTACGGACATCACGGCACAGGTGCCTTCGTATATCCCCAGAAGTAGCTACTTTAAGATGACCGGATCTACGACGGAGAATATGCTTGCCGTCACCACGGGGGATTGCACTTCGTCTCCTACAACTCAGAAGTTTTTCCTGTATAAGTTTGTCTTTCAAGAGCGTCAAAAGGTCATCTCAGCGTGGTCTGAGATTACGTTTCCCTTTAACATCTTTTCGATGGAGTTCATTAACTCCGAATTGTTCATTGTTGGAATGGACCCCGGAAACAAAAAGCTAATAGTGTGCAAGATCGACATGAGGGAGGAGGTTGTTGATGACGACACCACCGGGGACTTGATTGTCCACATGGACGCACGCAAGAAGCACGGGACGTTCAACGGATCTACGGATTCCTTTGATGCCCTGGTGCGCGAAGGGACGTTTCACCAAGGATCAGGAACTTCGTCGTTATCGTTCTACGATACCCTTGGACGATCTGTTGCGATGCAAGCCCAACCTGTATCAGGGACTACCAGATCATTTATGACCACTGGTGTTTATGTATCGGGGACCATCTCGCCCCTTTTTGATGCGTTCATCGTCAAAGCAGCAGATAAGGAGGGAAACGACGATTATGACACAGGGTCTTCATCTTACCCCCGTGCTACACTGAGCATAAGCGCAACTAACGCAGCAGAGTTGACGTATATGCCAGATGACACCGGGAATGACAACAGTGTGTGGAAGTCCTCTACTCCAGGAGTGGACGCAACTGACCCCAAGACCTACACAAGCTGGAGTGCATATTCCAACGCTACCGGGACTCCTGAGATCACCACACGTTTCAAAGGAGATCTCCTTGCGGGGTTCCCCTACGAGATGTCCTACAAGTTCTCTGAGCCTATTTTCAAGCAGGGGAATCCTCCCGTCCAATACGGGTCCACTCGCTACATCCTGAGACACCTGACCTTGTTCTTTACGGATGCTCACAATTTCAAAGTAAAGGTCACTCCGTTCCGACGCTCTGAAAAGACGTTCACCTACGACGCTGACGACGCTGACACCACCACTTCCGACTCTGGAAAGTTCAGGGCATCAGTGCTCACATCAGCAGAGGATACCGTCATCGAACTGGTTAACGACAGTGTGTTTGGAGGTAATTTTAACTCAGCCGAATTTGAAGCTAATGTCCATACAAGGTACAGCAGACTATAAATTCGTTTATATCCGAGAGGCACATCCCGGTGATATTAAGCCTATTGCTGAGAATATCCGGGATATTGACGCTTTTGAATGTGATCGGTGTGCGTCTTTGCCTCCTGATGCGTGCATGGAAAAGGGTCTCAAGGACGATCTGGAGACGTATGCGATAGTGGAAAAGGAGACCGAGACTCCGCTTGCCATGTTTGGTGTGGGATCGTGTGCTCCCCATGAGGTGTGTTACCTGTGGATGCTTGCGGTAAAGGGGTTTGTTAAGAAGTGTGGCGCGGAGTTCATAAAGACCAGCAAAGAGTATGTAAGGAGATTCGTGGATCACTACGGACCTTGCATGAATCTGATTGCCCGAAAGAACACATCCAGCAAACGGTGGTTGGAGTTCTGTGGTGCGGTCTTTCTCCCCGTCAACGAGGAGTTTGAAATGTTTGTTATAGTCTAGGTCATCATGTGTAATCCAGCCGCAATCATAGGGGTCGCTCAAGGAGCATCCAGTTTCATGGGAGCACGCAATGCTGCCAATGCCCAGGAGATCGCACAACGACGAGCAAGCCTTGCAGAGAACGCGAGGTTAAGTTCTGAGCAGATCTCCCTTCGCCAGCAGCAAGCCCAAGAGGGAGTTGCAAGAGGACAGAGGCTACAAGCAGCAGACATCACCGCACGCAGAGCACGGGCAAAAGCAAGGATTGCAGCAGGAGGTGCGGGAGTCGCGGGACAAAGCGTTGACGCAGTGATAAACGACCTGACGATGCAAGAGGGCAGATACATCGCATCTGAAGAACAACGATTTGCAATGCAAAGTACGGCACTTGATCTACAGCTTGAGCAAGCAGGGATCGCAAGCGGCATGAATCAGTTGCGGATCAACCGTCCCATTGACCAACCGAGTATTCTTGACTCTGCTCTTAGTGGAGCGGCAACTGGTCTGAACTTTGCCAACGCAATGAGCAATCTCACACGCACCGCATAATAACGATGAGCCAGGAACTGATCGACGCACTGAAGCGCACCAAGAGAGAACAAGTTGATCTTTCTCTTGGTCAAGTCCCGTTGTCCCCCACCATTGCACGGGCGGGGAGGTATAATGTGGTGGTTGCGCCCACTCCTGGGTCCAACAAATACACTCAGCTTGCTTCCGCGCTATCGAAGGTAAGTCCTCTTCTTTCTGAGTTTGGCAAATACCAGCAAGCACAGGGGCAGAAGGAGGCGAATCAACTGACTCTTGAGGAGGTGATACAGAGAGTGGAAGCGGGGGATACGGACGCTACAGGGATTCTTGAGGAGTTAGGAAAGCAACGTGCGTTCAGCCAAAACATTTACAGACGATACAGTGCAGATAAGATCGTTCCTGCTTTTCGTGCCGTGAAAACGGAACTCCAGGATCTCACCCCGGAGCAACTTATTGCGCTAGGCATCAAGTCACCTGATGATTTTGAGCGTTACGCAAGAGAGAAGTTTGCGGGGGTTGCTGAAGGATTCAAGGAGTTCGTCAGCACAGACAGGTTCATGGCGCAACTCCACAACGACTACATCGAGGGAAGCGTCCCGGTGGAGGCATCTAATCTGGCTCAAGGGTATAGAAAGGGAGTTAGAAAGTTCAACATTGAACAAGGAGAAATAACGGGGGAGAACGAATTTTCGACTTACAATCACGAAGGAACAAACGGTTCTTACTCAGGCGACTTTGTAGCGTGGATGAAGGAACGCGAAGGGTTTGAGCCTGTGTCAAAGTGGGACAACAAACAGTTTTCTGTTGGTCATGGGACAAGGGCAACACGAAAAGGAGTTCCGATTACAAAAAAGCAAGCAGACGCAGCGTTGCGGGAAGAACTTACTGAACACTACGGACACGTTACGGACATCATGGAGGAGTTTGACGGGGAGTTAGCGTTGAACAACAACCAGATCCAGGCACTCACCAGTCTGAGCTTTAACGCAGGACCGGACAACGTGCGGAACCTTCTCACAGGTTCTCCAGACAAAGGAAAAGGGGAACTCCGCGATCTTGAGACGATCAAAAAGAAGTGGTTGCTTTACACAAAGAGCAACAAACCCTCAGAGAAAGAAGGTCTCAAAAACAGACGCATTAAAGAACTGGAGTTGTTCAACACTCCGATTCCCGAGGACAGACAAGAGCAAGAAGGAGAGGGTGCGACTGTGGGAAAGGTTTCTGTCACCAAGCAAGCCCAGGATAAACTTCACAACCTGTCTAAGTTGTATGCTGCTGATCCCGATATAGGACATGGGGATGCTGAAAGGATACTACAGAATTCTTTTCTTGGTTCTGTTTTTAGTCTGCATGACGACGGGAGACCAGAGGAAGCACAAGAACTTTTAGACGCAGCAAAAGAGGGGGAATTAAAGTTCAGCTACAGTGAGGAAGCTAGAGATTTGTTTGTGGGCAACGATGGTAAAGCAATGTTGCATAGCGCACAAGCACGCCTGGATGCTCTTGTTGCTGGTGATGACGACCGGAACGCAAAGAAAGCTGAAAAAATGCGGGAGGAGGCGCAAGCTGTTTTGTTGGCTGGATTCAGAGCACGCCACCAAGCTGGAGATGATCTCGCTTTGATAGAAGCGGAAGCTAAAGCTGATGCTCTTGCGGAATTCAACGCAGCGCGAGATATAGTCGGAAACAATGTCAAAGCGTCTCTGGATTACAACGCATCTCTTGATACTATTAACGACTTTTTCGGAGGAGTCGCAAAATCGCTAGGGAACCACATTGCTTTATCAGACGCACAGAAGAAGCAGAACCACGATAATTATGGGGGAGTTGCTTCAAGACTGCAAACTGGAAGCACAGCTTTAGAGTGGAAAGGTTTTACAGATATTGTTAAAAGTTACCCGAGAGAGATAACGGATAAAGTATTTGAGGAGGCAGGATTTGATCTTAACGATCTGATGGGGACATCCGATCCCGAGGCAAGGGCAAGAGCAGTTCTTCTGTGGCAGAATATCCGAGGGCAAGAACTTGCGGAGTTAGAAAGAGATTTCCACGCACAAGCACAAGCAAAGCTGGAAGAGTTAAAAGCACAGGGATTGACCGGGGACGACTTGGAAACCGCCAAAGCAGAGTGGGAGTCCGGTCTTATTCAGCAAAGTGACAAGGAGATACTTGATCGCTTTATTGGTGCTCTCCAGGAGGACAAATTTGCCGAAAAGCTGAAACAACGCGAGCAAGAGAAAAAACGTGTGGGGGACGCAATTAAAGCGCAACAAGAAGAGAATAGTGCGCCAATAACCGCTGAAGGAGATCTGAACCTTCCGACACCAGAGATGACTTGGCAGAACTCTCAACGGATTTTGGAGAACGCACAAACGTACCGTAGAGGGACTTCAAGATTTGGCGAAGCTCTTGCAGACAAGACTCCCGAGGAACTCGCATCCTTTTATACCCAACACAGAGACTTACAGAACAGAAGTTTTGAAGGAAACTATGTTACTTATGAGCGGGGACGACAAGCACACGAAGAACCTTTCTGGGGGATAGCATCTTGGGCTTTTCCAGAACCAGTGTTGCGCGGAAGGTTGGTGATGGAGGGTGCTTTAGGGCGCGGAACCAAACCAAAACATAGAGAAGCAGAAAACGATTTTATCACGGTGGTGCGTTCATCAGGTCTTACCGTAAAGCAGGTAAAGTCTAAGATGTTCTGGTTTTCGGGGAAAGTCGCGAAACCTGCAACGTCCCTAACGACACTTTGGTTGCCATCGAAGATAAAAGTTAATTATAATCTCAACCTTGAGGAGTATTTTGACTTGGACAACATTACGACCTCAAAGCAATTCGTTTACAATATCGAGTCTCTTTCCGACGAAAAGCTACTCAGGGAGATTGCTGGAATTTATAAGTTGGACTTTAACGAGTTCAGCAAGAATCAAAAAGAACTTGGAATCCAGAGAGGGATTTTAAATCCGTCTGATAACTAATTTTCACTATGTCCTACATTCAATCACTGCTCAAAGATCCAGAAGGACTCGCATCCTCCATTACTTCAACTCCGAGAGGATTTGTTGGAGGTTCCCCTGGAGATCCCATTGCCAACACAGAAGCGTTCGATGACGAACCGGAAGAGGACGACCTTGGATTTGGCGACTATGCGGGGGATATTGCTATGGGTTTTGTTCGTGGTGGTGAGGGGTTTTTGAAGTCCCTTGCTGGTGCTGTGGACATGGTCACGGGGGGAGGAGATGGTGAGATGTTTGGCGTTGATCTGGAGTCCAACTGGAGTGGGGACGCACAGACAATGCCTGGGGGTTTTGTTGAGGGTGCTTCTCAGTTTCTTTTTGGGTTTCTTCCTGTCATTGGGTGGATGGGAAAAGCACAGAAATTCTCCTCACTTGGTAAATTTGCCGGGGTAGCTCGCGTAACAGCAGCAGGGGGAGCAGCAGACGTTATTGCGTTCGACGGGCAAGAGAAGCGTCTTAGTAATCTTCTTGTTCAATACCCGGCACTCAAGGGACCAGTCACAGAGTATCTTGCTGCTGATGAGGACGACGCTGAGTGGGAGGGCAGATTAAAGAATGCCATTGAAGGTCTTGCAATAGGGGGAGTAGTGGGAGGAGGCATTAAGATTGCTGGCGCGATGGTTAAAGGAATCGCTTTTCTTAAATTTGCGCGAAAAGCAAAAGCAGAGGGTCTTACTCAAGCAGAGATAAAAGAAGCGTGGGTAAAGAGCAATAAAGCGAAAGAACTCAAAAAGGCCGCTAAGAAAGCTGGATTACCCACGGGAGTCGTAACAACAGATACCGCTGAAGAGAGTTCAGAGGCACTTCTGAGGCAAGCAGCAGCAGTTACAAAGAACACCTCACATAATGCTACCACTCCCGGTGCTGGTTTTGAGGCAGCAGAAGGCGGGATCAAGCCCGGTGGAGAAGCGGCAATAGACACAACTGCAAGGCAGATTGATCGCATTGAAGGAGTCTTTAGTCGAAAGGACGTTGAGGATTGGGTTAAAGCATCCACAGAAGAACTGAAGGAAAGTGATAAGTTTCTTGGCAGCTTCAAGGAGTTTCGCCAGGACACCATTGCTCGTCACGAACTCATTGGAGAAGACGCAAGTTCTCTTAAAGACCTGAGCACATCGCAACTTAAAGAATCGTGGGAAGGACGGGAGGGTTTGTTCAGAGAACTGGCAATCCGTCAGGATCGTGCTTGGTTGGGTGTTCGCTCAAGTGCGGAGAAATTGACTCAAACAGCAGACGCATTCGTCAGCAAACCGGGGGCGTTGAACGAACAGGCTTTTAAGGAGTCCTTGGAAAGATTCCAGAACTTCATGGGCGAATACACTGCTTACGGAAGAGGGTCGTCGTTCTTGTTTCTTGGCAGACAGACTCGCTTTCAAGGTTCATCAAGTGAGATCCTTGATTCAATGCGTGGTGCGGAAGTTAACGATGCTATTAACAACGCCCCCGCATCATCCGTCTCAAGAACAGCAGAGGGTGCGGATCTATCCCGTGACGTTGACGAACTTGGTCGAGTGAGTGATCCCAATGTTTCCAAGGGAGTTGAGCACCGAAAGGAAAAGAGGCTTGCCGAGATTGAAGAAAAACTGGGGGACGCAACAGACGACGCATCAATTGCGGCATTAAAGCGTGAAAAGGCTCAAAACGAGAAAGCGTTGCGCGACCAGAAGAAACTCACCGCAACTCTGGAGGAACTCGAAAAGGTAAAGGCAATGTCTCCCGAGGAGCAAGCCAAGCACTTTAAACAGAAGCAAGCCAAGCAAAAGAGGACTGCAACAAAGGATCTTTCCGAGGCACAGAAGCGCACCAAGACGGTCCAAAAGGAACTTAACGAACTCAAGCGTGAAGCACAGAAACCCGCAAAGGAACTTAAAAACGCCAGAGCACGCCTGGAAAAGAAAAGGGAGAAACTGAATTCTCTTCGTAATCAGTTACTTGTCAGCAAAAGGCTGATCGAAGCGGAACCTCCAAAGGTAAAAGCCGAAAAGACCGGGGAACTGAAGCGCATTGATGACGAGATCAAAGCACTGGAAGGTGCTGAGAAGTTCTACGGGCGCATGATAAAGGACGAGAAACTTGGGGAGGATGCGGTCAAGATCATCAACGAAAACGCAGAACTGTCCGCAACACGCCTTAAAGAGATCGAACGTGAACTCAAACTGAAGCGGGACAAGTTTCCCAAGGAGACTGCCGGGAGCGGAGCAACACTCAAAAAGCAAGCGAACGAGCAACGGCAAGCGTTGATAAGCGAAGCTAAAACACGCTTGAATGTTCTGGATTTGGAAACCCGTCAGGATTTCGGAAGGTTTATCAACACCACCTTTGGCACCGGAGAGTTGGGAACACTGGCGAAACGGTTTTCGTTTTTGAATAGCATAGAAGATCCGATCCAACGCATCTTTGCAGTCAACAACTACGCAAAGGCACACATAGGGAGCAAGGCATTGGACGGCACTTTGCAAGCGTTCATGGGTTCCCTTTTGAGTGCTCCTGCTACTCTTCTCATCAACGGTTTGGGTCCAGCAATTGCTATGGGGTTAAAGAACCTTGAGGTTGCTGTGGGTTCTATTCCTGGTGCTGTTTTTCGTGGGGACGCAGCAGCAACGGAAAGATTGCGTGCCGTCTTTAACGTGGTTGGCTTTTTTGAAGATGTGGCGACATCCTGGAGGAACGGAGCAGCATCGTGGAAACAGGATGAAAGCACGTTCCTTGGTTCAGCTAGAGCGTGGGACGAGAACTTAAAGGGAAGGGGAGCATTTTCCCCGGAAGTCTGGAACGCTCAAGGCACCGCAGCGGAGAAGGGGTTGCAGTTCATGAACACACTCACCCGTATTCCTATGAAGTTTCTTGGAGCAACAGACGACTTTTACAAGACGCTTGCTGCTCACCAATTTGTCCGACAGGAGGCAATGGTCGAGGCAGTTACCAAGCACGGGATGCTGGATGGAAGGGAGATTGCTGATTATGTTTCAAGAACCGTGGACAG
>Ga0098040_1000620_pt1 | contig 16227 bp, 19 predicted proteins | sample 7_EtaG_FD_75065 | JGI IMG/M metagenome (GOLD analysis project Ga0098040, IMG submission 75065) | Marine viral communities from the Subarctic Pacific Ocean - 7_ETSP_OMZ_AT15161 metaG | ecosystem: Environmental > Aquatic > Marine > Oceanic | place: Pacific Ocean | collected 2015-01-08
CATCAACGGAGGTATTGTAAATACGAGCAAAGTAGTCTCGTATCTGCTTCTTCGTGGCGTCGTTCTCATCTTCAAGATCTGACCGAAGAATAGTGGTCATAATCTTATATGTTGGATGAACTCCATACTTCTCTCGATAATCCGTGATCTTCCTCACAAAGACCTGAAGATACGAAAGTTCAAGAAACTTGACATCGAGAATCTCAAAAATTTGATCTGCGAAAGGCCGATCCGTCAAAATCATCTGACATAGGCTCTCCTGAAAACTTCGCCCATAATGGCCAAAGTCTACTCGGTCTGACATTCTCTCTCCGCTTTTAAGGACTGTTATATAATATAGCCTATTCTGACAGCTTTGTCAAGGCTTGTCTGATAGTTTTTTTCAGGCCGGGAACCGTATCATAATTGTCTACTTCACCAAGCCCAACCCAAGCATACTCTGTATTCTCTTCCGTGTCAAGAACTATTTCACCTTTAAACTTACGGGTGGTGTAAAAAGTTGCGCGTTCCTGCTGTTTCAGCTTCTGAAGCCCCCAAGCGACGAGTGCGGTTTCCTCATAAACCTCGCGAATTGCCGCGTCTTCTGTGTATTCGTTTTCATGAACGTGCCCGCCGGGCAGTGCCCATTTGGCGGGCATCCACTGCTCGGTGTCTTCTGGATTTCTGAACAGGAGCAAGGCTTGGTCCTCTTCATTGAGGATCACAACGATTGCGACTAATTCTGTATCTTTGCTGTTGTCGTTCATATACTTCTTCCAAGCTTTGAGATCCACTAATCGCCGCCATAAACAGCGTATAAGTCATCTAAGCTTTGTTGCTCTTCTGCAGTTCTAATGACAGTTGCCACAATGTGAACCCTGTCCTCATCGCCGCCGTTTGTTGCTGTGTGGTATTTCTCTGTGTTCACCAAATAAGTTGAACCATCTGCGACCATGTGTGTTGCGAAATCGTCGACAATCATTAAAGCACCGGGGTTGGTTATAATAGGCACATGAACTCTTTTCTCTGGATCTCTGTGAAAGCTCAGAGAAGTTCGGCTGCCCAACTTTAATATTCTAACACGACCGAGCTTGAAATGTTTAGTCAATTCGTCATAAACTTCACGAAAATATGTGTCTTCAAGGAGTTCTTCAAAGACTGTGTATTCTTCTTCGTCAACCTCGTCCTCGACTTGGACCTCTTTATAATTTGCCCTCTTCGTCCAGAAAATACCACGGGGGTCTGGCTGGCCATCTGCACGTTTTGTTACGCTAATGCACTTAACCTTCCCCTTGGAGAAGCCGATTCTTTCTTCGGCGATCTCCAGTGCTTCCTTGAGCCTGTCGGGATCGAAAGCCACGAGGGCCCTATAAATATCTTTGTTTTCTTTAAACATAACTTTATTGCCCCTGAGCTTGGCCAGAGATATAGCTAACGATGCACGTCATGTCGAGTTGATTTCCCATGCTTCCGCAAAATGTCGTGCCAAGCCAATTTAATAATTTCTCAGTTTTAGTAAACTTTATAACTTGCTCTACGCCGGGCAGCTCAAGAGGGTTTCTAACTGCTGCTAACTTCAGAGCCGTGACTGGATCCAAAAACTCAACAGCTTCCTCGTACACGCTAAGTTGCTCCGGTGTCATATCCGCTTTTTTAAGCCCCGCGAGAGAGACTCCTTGGTGCGAGGCATAATCATCAATCTTTCTGCGCCATCGCCGAGCGGCCTCCCGCTCCCGGCGACGGCGGCTTCTGCGACGAGATGCGGGGGTTCCGGGGCGGGCCTCCTCGATGGGCTCTGCTGCGGTCTCGACTGCCGCTTGAAGGGCCGCGACGAAACCAACAAGTGTCACAAGAGCGTTTTGTTCCTCGGGAGGAAGTTTATCAAAAGTCGGAAGAGCCTCTTCTTCATTAAGGCACCTTCTCCAATTTTCCATTATCTGTTTCATTGTGTTCTTTCCACTATTTGTGAGTAAAGCTTTTTAAGAAATTTCTTCATGGTGTCTCTGTCATTCTTGAACACTTTTCTATAATCTGCCAGAACGCCGATCACGTCTGAATCTCCTCTTTTAATTAGTTCCAGTGCCTCGTTTGCGCCATAAGTTGCAACTAATTCTTCTGCCGCCTCATGAGCATATGCGTCAATCTCAATGTGTCTGGACAGATAGTCAGTCCGTTCAGGAGTCTGTGGAAGCTGTTTTGGGTCTGCCAACATTTCTTCCCATGCCTGCTCATCGGAAATCCCCTTTGATGCAGACTGCTTTTTTAATTGATGATAGTGGACCATCTCATGGTTAATAGTCCTTGAGACCTTTGCCGCCAGTTCAGCAGGGTCAAGATCGGAAATGTCGTAATCTTCTGCCAAGGGGCGAAGGTCGATCCAAATAACGTGAAGGCTGTCGAGTGGCCCCTGATACATTGCGTGCTTCATCCAGTTGTTCGGATAGCCGCCGTGGGGGTCATCCTTTGACAAAGGATATTCGTCCGAAACAGTCACAATGAAATAAAGGTCCGTTCCAAGCTCTTGGGCCCTCTGGTTCAAAAATGTCATCAGAGCCTCTGCCGCCGGGGTTGTGAGCGGGTCATCCTCCTGATCAGACGCAACAGCCGAAACATCAACATCTTCCTGTGAATGTGGCATGGTCCAAAACTGTGAACTCTCCACGGCTTGTTTAAAACCTTGAGAAATTTCTGGATCAAGCGTTGTGATCTCATTTATAAACTTCCGCCAATTTTCCATTAAGAGTTTCATAATTCCCTCCGCGCCTTTGACGCATCAAACAGCGTGGCGTCCAACAAGACCATGTGAGGCTCGCCTGTTTGTGATATTCCAAGATTCTTGGCCTTGAAATCATAATGCGGAATCTTAAGCTCTGCCATCGCCAGAAACATCTTTCTATTCTGAGGTGTGGACAAAATTTTGCTAACGATTCCCGATGGCCTGCGAGAAGCTTCATATTCTTCTCCAGCTTGGGTACGGAACTTGAACGACCTTTCGGGAGCCTGAACCAGCTTGACTGTATTTTCTTCGCTCAGTTCGTCATAATCGCCGTGGACTGGTTTCCACCCCTTCGTGAAGCTGTCGTCACCAAGCTGTCCTCTCTTCGCAATCTCGATTGCCTCGGCAATTAGTTTATTCCATGTCACTCCATCGTCCTGTAAGCGGGGGGAACCGTATTGCTTTTGATTAACTTGTTCTAACAGTTCTGTTTCGTCAGAAAGGTTGAGGGCTTCAAACATCTGCTCGTTGCTGATCGTATCGACGCGCTCGACCAGAATCCACGAAAAGTCATCTGCGTGTTCATATGATCTTGGGAAAATATCGGGATAACGCTGTTGCATGTCGAGATTTGCTTCCCACTCATTTGAGTTAATCTTGTGGTGCCGGTTTAGCTTTGTAAGGGGATTGACATAATCTGGTTCATAAAATTCTTTGTCTCCAATGATTTCCACGTTAATAACTTTAAGGACGGCATGGGGGTTGTCTGCAAATTCATAAACCAATCTTGAAGAACCTTTGCCGATCCTGTTCAGAGCTTCCTCGGCAACCTTAACTGGATGTTCTCCTGATTCAGTTCGCCTCTTAAACTCTTCAAAATCAGAGCCAAAATGCTTTGCTTCTTCTGTGATAAACTTTCGCCAATTTTCAAGTAGGAGTTTCATTGATGTTTAATCCTTTGGGGCAGCTTTATGCCCTCCACTTCTGTGTTCCAATCAAGAGTTTGTCGACTGTATGGTTCTGTTCTTTTCTGTGGATCAAGCCCTATTTTCTTAAGCCACTCAATATATTCGGCAAAGGGCATAGCATCGTGATCGCGGGCTCCCGAATTTCTTATGTTTAAAAACCTTTTTAGATCCGCTGACGGGTCGATGCTTACTGCGAAATCAGGATCTTCATACGCAAAATCTTTTGCCATCTCAACCGGATCCCATTTTGGAGTCTCATCCTCCGGGGTCAGAGCGAGCCAAAACTCTTCCTCAAACGCTTTCTGAAATTCTTCAAGCGTGTCCATGTCTTGGCTCCACTTGGGATAGCCAACTGCTCGCTCGTCATAATAGTCTTTTAATAATTGCACAGCATTCTCTTTCGTAATTTGTGCGCGTTCTCCAACAATAGCGCTAAGCTCTTCGTCGGTTGGCGGATTTGTTTTCATTTTATAAACATCTCCATCGTATTTTTCAATCAACCTTAATAATGCCGCCTTAGAACCATCAAAGCCCAGTGGCGCAGCCTGTGCTGCTTTGGCCCACTGTTCTTTGGGCAGCTTCTCCACACTGTAGATCTCTGGAATCTTGGCCCAAGAGATCATAGTTAGAACATTTTCCGGCTTATAAACTACGGCCACCTTTCCATCGTGGTTCGGGCCCGTGTCAAATAGCACTCCACTAACGGCGTCTTTGACTGCTTGTGGGGCGTAACGCCAAGAGGACACACCCATTTTTTCTACATAACTGCTAATCCATTCTTGAACTTTCTGATCTTCTAAAAGTTCTGGATCGATCAGTCCAACCTGAGACTGTAAATCTGAATTATTGCCGTATGTGATCTTTGCAGTTTCTTCATCAAAGATTAGAAACTTATTATTTGCCTTAATCGCCAGCTTCATAATATATGTACCATACCAGCGGTCTGCATACTCGGACGGCGCAAAATCATAAACAAGATATATTGCGGGACCAAAATCGCCGTAATCACCAATCCGCCAGCCATTTTCCAGCATGCTCTTGATGTTGGACAAACGAGAAGTACGCGAATAGGCACTAATCAAGTTCCCATAGGCCCTTTCGTTTACAAACCCTCTCCAGTTTTCAAACAGATTCTGCATTTGTTTTGTCCTTCACCATTTGTTCAAGAGCGGTGCGGTCTTCTTCTATTTTGGGGTTGTAAAGCCGAGTGGGGCTTTCATAGTTCGTCTTATGTTTCAGAATATTAACGTGGCCCAAGCCAGCAAAAGCATAAAGTGGCATCCCTGTGTTTATAGACAACTGAGCACTGTGCCAGATAGGGACAGGAGCGTCCTTGGTGCCGTGAACTATGACTCCATTCGAATATGTGGGATTATTGAGACCCTGAACCCAGCCGCGTTCTTCGTGCCAAGCAGGGGCAACAAAGATCACAAATGGCTGAGTGCGAGAGGCCGAAAGGGCCGCCAAGGCAATTGCTCCTCCACGACTGTAAGCGATCAAAGTGTCGTCATTGGCCATAATGTTGTCAAGATACTGCACTGCCTGTTGGATATCTGGATGATCCATTCCGATGCCCCTGTCATTAGAAAAATCGGGACATCCGTGGCCATCGTCTTCGCGTGACCACTGTTCATCTGCCCATCCGTGTTCTTCGTCATCAGAGCCGGGCTCGTTGCACGAATCGACTCTCATTTGTTCTGGCTCCATTCCATATCCATGGAATGCAGCTGTCTCTTCTGCTATATACTTTCGCCAATTTTCGAACAATCTGTTCATGAGTTCAGATATTCCTTCCATGCGCTAACAAACTTCTTTGTTTGTGTCGGAACCCTCTTCCGCCTAATCTGCTCATTAAGCTGGGCCTTCATTGTTTCATAGACTTGTTGTGCGGCTTTATTAATCTCTTCTGTGTCGTCCCATAGATTATAAAGCTCATGGGCGGTCTTAACGGCATCTTCGGGATCGTCGGAGCCAATCCACATTCTGATCATGAACGTGGCCGCGCCATCATCAAAAGCAATATCATCTAAAGACCAGTTCGATGGCCACATGTCGCTGCCGACTGTCGCCATTGCCTGAGAACCCATAGCTGTCTTTAGAGCAACGCTGTAATCATGACTGTGTAAGATTTTCTTGGCGATATCATATGCAGCCTCTCCGGTCTCAAAGGCAATGTCAACTTGGTTTTTGGCCTGCGCGAAGGTGTCATAATATCCCTCGGCGGTTGTGGCATATTCAGATTCAAGTTCAAAGTTTCCTTCTTCGCGTTGCCAGATTCTTGCGAAAAGGGTGTTCCCAACCCAAGCTTGGCGCTGATTCTGTTCTGGCTTCCAGTGGATCTGGCCAAGGTCTTCTGAGGATAACTGGACTTCGACATCAGTTCCGATTTGGATTTCTTGATAATCTCCCATCACCTCGTCATCCTCGATGGCCGTCTCCTCCCATCGGATAATGTCGGTGTCGCCATGTTCAATGTTTCTTGCCCAATCTTGGAAAAAGCCGCCTGAATAAAGACCTTCACGCTTGAGGGCAATGATCACAATCTTGCTGAAGAGTGAGTAATCGTTCTCAAAGTTGTCGATCTTGTCGATCTCTTGACAAAATTCCTCAAACATGTCGGGCTCATATGCATAGCCTTGGCCGCCAAAGTCTGGCAAATATTCTGGTTCAATGGGAATTATGAGCCGAATGCCGAAGCCATGGGACTCGGCACGGGCGCGATGATAATCAAGGAATCCATATCCTGCATCATGGATCTCTGCTGCAACGTGCTCCCAGTTAAAGTCCCAGCTTGGATATTTGGCGAAATCTTCTCTGGGGAAATCTAATCTCAATACTGCGCCGATGCGGATATAAGCGCCTCCGCCGCCATCGTCCTCGACATCGCCCTCGACCTCGCAAGCAGCATAGTTGCTGTTAAAGCGTTCCGCAATCTCTTCGACTTCGTGCTCCCACTGATCGAGGAGCCCAAGAATCAAATTGCTCTCAAGTTGGTCTTCTGTCTCAGTGTCCCGAGCAACCGTGCCACCAACGTTGGCAGGCAAGCCGCCTTCACTGAAGAGATCTGCAATAAGAGCGGAGATGTGATTGTCCTCATATGATCCGCCAAACTTAATAAACTTATCTAGCTGAAGCACTCTTTCTGAACTGTCTGGATTGTCCGTATCCCTCTTGACAATATTCATCTGTTCTTGCTGGGCTTCTTTGGCCCACGTCATTATACGCTTTCTGATGCCGGGAATCTTTTTTCCATAAACTCGTTGTTCGGGAACAGCCAACTGGACGCCATCAAATGGATTTCTGCCAGCCTTCTTATAATCATCTGTCTTGGGCACTCCTGTCTGTGTGGCCTCATAATACCTAACCTGTCTCAAACGGACTCTGGAGATTGCCTCGATCCCCGCAACATTCTCAAAATATGAACCTCTCTGATCGTCTGTGAATACTTCGTCTTCCTGAAAGATCCGAGCTGCTTCGACTTCTTCGATATCATCTGCAGAATAAGCTTCAATCAACTCTTCCGTGTCGACCACATATGCCACGGCTCCGTGGCCGTGGGCCTCTGCGACAGCACACTTATAATATTGACCTTCGCCGCCACGGGAGGGGGGAGAATGGCACGATGTAATGTTATCAAAATCGCTCATCCGAAGCACGTCGACTGGGTGTCGCGTGATAATAATTGAGAACTTGTTCCCCATTACTTCATCGTGATTATTTTTCAGATATTCTGCGTTTTTCTGCCAAAACTCTTGCCACTTCTGCGCGGGCGAAGGATCGCGTGTCAACGATTTGGCGTGATTAAAGTCTGTATACATCTCAAGAAGATCTGCCAACTGTTGATATCTCTTTTGCTCATCTCCTCCGAGAGCGGCCTCGATCATGGTGCCCGTAACCGAGCCGGGATGAAGCTCTCGGTGGTCTGTCCAGTCGGCGGGGGCCTGCCTTGCCCTTTCATTGTCATTCACTGATTTAATCTTTCTGAAAAGAGCGTTTCTCTTTGATGCCAAATCATGGACTTTGCCCCAGAACTTTCCAAGCTTCATTTGGATCTTTCTTGGCCTTGGCTTTTTGCCGCCTTGGTCCAAAATCTGAGCGGCCATGTTTTCGGTGGAGCCGTCTTTTAATTCCTTTGTCGCCGATAACATTCCCTTTTGCCAGTCGATTGTGTATCCCCACCTGTCAAGCATGTCCATGAAGCGGCCTGTTTCGCTGTCAGTGTCCAGAGTCTTAAAGTCAATGATAAGACGGTTCTTTCCATCAAAAGCCCCATTAAAGGCCAAATCTTCTGGCTCCATTTCCTCAAGGGCACGCTCGATGTGGGCCATTTCGTCTTGTGTAACTTCGCGCAATACCCTGTCGGAAGGTGCCCCTTTTATGACAGGAGGGGCGGGAGCCTTAGACTCGTTTAGAAACTCCCTCCATCGATTAAAGTTCAATTTGTTCGGCATCTGATAAATTTTCCTCTGGCAACAGCATAATCGCTGTGTCCTCTTCAAGTTCTTCTAAATCATTCTCGATCATCTCAAGGGTCTTTTGATCTGGAACGATAACTGGTGTGGTTTCAATATTTTTGCGGTGGCATGAAGATGCGCTGATTATGCAAATTATTGAAGCTGCTATTACTTTATACATCATTGCTGGACTCCCATGGTGCGGTCGTATGCCGAAGCTTGAAGATCCGATAGTCTTCCAAGATATTCCATTCTTCTCAAGACCTTAAAAGCAAGGTTTTCGTTCGAATAAGCCCCTTCTCGTTCAAGTCCGCATTGGCGCATTTTTCTTATTTTAGTTTTTAACTTGTCGGCATAACTTTTAGCCTGCTCGGTGTCGCCCGAAGCGACCATGTTTTCAATCTTGTCAATTTCGTCCATAATGCCAGCCGCCTTCTTTTGCACAGCAGGCTTGTCAATTGAAAATTCCAATGGTTCTGGCTCTGTCAGCCACTTGTCGTCCAAAACGGAATAGACGCCTGTTGAAACATGTTCTTCTCCGCCATCTTGGACATAAATCTCCACTTCAAAATCGTGGATAAAGATATCGTGTCTCTGGTTCCAAACAGACTTCTTGGCCATAAACATCTCTCTGACCAAATCGACATTCTGGTCAACTTTCGCGTAATCAATAATAATGTGCAAGTCAATGTCTGAGTATTGAGACCAATTATAATTTGCCAACGAACCAGTGAAAGTGATATCGTCAAAATCCATGTCGAGGTCGAGATCAGCCCAAAAATCTTCAGCAATCTTAATAAGCCTTTCGCGAATGAAAGGATTGAGCTTATTCTCTGACCAGAATTCAGAGTTCAGTTTGCTCTGGACTTGAAAGCTGTCCAAAGAAATTGAAGACGGGTCAACGTCTTCATGCACAAAAGTTTTCCATTTTGAATAATCCATTTCGTCCCTTAAATATTTGGCATTCCAAGAAGAATCTTCATAAAAGGTCTTCCGCCGATGGTGCGAATATACCAGCCGTTATGATTCGGATATTTGCCAGTTGGCTCGTTTGTTTCTGGATGTCGATGCTCGCCAACCCACTCGACCTTTTTGCCAAGCACTTTTTCCACATCCTGTTGATTATCAACAAATGGGACGTTGCGATATTTTATCATAATATGCGCAAGAGCATCAGACATTTCTGAATAGTTTCCCTGCGAAGACAAAAGCTCATCGGTTTTGTCCAGATAGGCGGCTTTTCCTTCCATGCTGCCATCGGCGCCACCAGCGGTCAGCTTGGTCCCGTGTGGCTTGTTTTTTCCACCCCATGTGGCATCTGGCTCTTGATCGCCGTCCACATCTGTTGCTGTCCAATAATCTGAATCGGCGGGCAAATCTCCGGGCGTCTTGAAATCAACATGATGTCCCAAGTCCGTATATTCATAAGACTTGGCCAAGATCGCATGAAGCTCATGTGCAATATCTTTGCCGCTTGCTGCGGGGTCAACCTTGATGTCGGATGCAGGGATCTCGGTCCAAGAACCGGGGACCACATCATAATCCGCATATCTCTTTTCTGTTAAAAATTTGCGCCAGCGTTTGTCAAGAATATCCATATCACTAATTAGTCATTTGCTGCTGTAATCCGCAATAATTCTTTTCATACACACAAACATATCATTAAAATTTACAACACCAAAGCCATCTTCAATCATCATGGCCTTAAATTGAGTCTTGTTCATCATCGGAGAGAACTCATCCACATTGAAACGAATCTTTTGTTTCGTCTGTGGCGATATGCTCGGGGCGTAAAGCTGCATTAGGCGATAATTCTCCTCTATCACCTTTCTTTGTTCCACAATGAGCGAATATGCCTTTGCTTTGCTGTCCACGCTCTTGCAGTGCTCAACCAAGTCATCAATCGTATAAGAATGTGACTCAGCAAGAAAAGGAAATCTCTTGGCTATCGTTGGCAATCCAATGCCTCTGATACCGGGGAGATTGTCTGACTTGTCTCCAGCAATGGCGCGGGCGAGGGCAAAATTCTTGGGGTGAATTCCGTGATCTTCAACAATCCGATTTTCGTTAAGAATTTGCTTCTGAATGGGGCGATATAAAACCGTCTCTGAGTCGCAAAGCTGAAAGAAGTCCTTGTCGCTGCTGACAATAATCTTTTGCCATCCAGAATATTTCTGAAGCTGTGCAACATAAGCGATAATGTCATCTGCCTCGATCTGTGGAGCCATAAGCTGAATGACCGACAGATTATTGAGATATTCGACCAGTCTGGTCATCTGCCAAATTTTGTTTGCGACTTCCTCATTTTCAGAGAGATTGCGAATATCACGGTTAAGGCGGATCGGCTTTCGGCCCTCTTTATATCCCTTGTTTGTGCTCTTCCTTCGTGCGCTTCCTCCTTCGCCGTCCCAGCAGATAACGATCTCGTCTGGGCCCGTGTCTCGGATCAGCTTCTGGAGGATCTTCATGAACCCCTTGACGCCGCCGATGGGCTGTCCATTTGTGGACAAAGAAGGGTCCACGATATATGCTCTGAAATACATGTTTAGCGCATCTATTATTAGCAGTCTTTTCATAGTTTAATAACTCCGATTTCGTTTTCGTTTATTGAATAATACACCTTTTTCACTCCAACATGTTCCAGCACAGCGCGGCACATATGACAAGGCTTGGAAAGTCTCAATTCTCCAGCTTTTCCAATTCTGGCCACATAAACAACTGCTCCAGTTGTCTTGGTGCGGTCGACTCCGAGGATGACTCCAAGTTCCGCATGGCGGGTCGCGTGTCCGCAATCCCTGTCTCTAAATCTTTGTCCAAAGTGTTTAAATCCGTTCTTATTACATGAGGTGTTGATTATGGCTGAACCTCTTGCGAGAACTGCTCCATGACGATAATCGGTCGATTCTGATTCTTCTGCGACTTTTCTCGCAAGTTCAATATATCGCTTGAGGCGACCACAATTCTCAGGCATAAAAAACCCCCTGTGAGATATTATTATAACTCATCAGGGGGCCAATGTCAAGAAAATTAACGTCGGCGAGGAGGCCGTGGTCGGTGATTTGGGCGAGCCTGTCGATGATAACGGTGGACTCGGGGAGCCCGTGGGTGTCGATAATAGCCCGACACATAACGGCGGGTGGGGATGCCGTTAACGCGGACTGTCACATAAGTGCCCGAAACCCAAATATGGCTTCGTGGGCCACAAACCCACTGAGCGACGATTTGGCCAGTGGGACTGGCATGGGCGCGAACCCAAGTGCAGTTTGGACCGGGGGCAATAGGGCGAGCCGCAGGCGGTGGAGGTGGGGGAACCCTGACTGTCGTTGTGTGACTGTGGGCTCCGTGTGAATGTGCGTGAACCGCACAGCCAGAGGTGGATATGGCGAAAGCCAAAAGCATGAATAGTTTGTTCATGATAGATCTCCTTATGTGCTTATTAGACGCACAAAGTTAAAGTTTATTCAGAACTCTCTTCATAAAAGTCGGCAGCATTGCCTTCTCGCTTGTCAAACTTCATGATGATCTCTTGATCCATGATATCAGTCACAGCGTCCCGAAATCCCTGTTCCTGAAGTCTCTCGACCCACTTGGAGCCCTGAAACTTGGGGCCGATGGCGTTGCCGCTCTCGTCCAAAAGCGTGAACCACGCTCCAGACTGTTGCAGGCGATCTGAGCCCTTAATGGCTTCAAACCAAGATTCTTCGTCTTGAACGCCGATCTCGTCACCCCATAAAATACGGAAGTTGCACTGTCGGCCTTGAGTTCCAAAACGGCTCTTCTCAAGTTTAACTTTAACCTCTGATCCGACACGGAAACCCTTGTCATCCAGAACAAAGCTCGCCTTGGCCTTTCGACCAGTCAGCCACACACGAAGGGAATAAGCGTAAATCATCGCCTTTCCACCGGGGGTCATATATGGGGTGGTCATCGCTTCAGAGGGCGAGCGGGTGATATTCGTCTTAAGCTGGTTAAGGACGAGAAACGTGCTCTGCGAGTTGGCGATTGGGACAGTCAATTTTGACATTCCCTTGGCCAAGATTCGCGCCTTCACTGCCATCGAAGAAAGAGGGTTGAAATCACCCTCGATGTCCGAAACAGAAGGAGTCAGAGCGAGCGAGTCCCAGATAAACAGCATTCGATTCTCGTTGGAACCAAGAAGCTCTTCAATTGTCTCCAGAACGAATTCAACGGATGATGCCTGAACATATAATAGTCGTTCAAGGTTACACCCTGCACGCTCCAAAAATGAAGGATCGATGGCACTCTCCGAATCGAAATAAATGACATCGATCCCCATTTTTTGGGCGTTTGCGGCAACTTGCGCTGCCATATAACTTTTTCCTGTCGCCTCAAGACCCGCGATCTCAACGACCTTTCCGACTGGAATTCCAGCGAGTCTTCCGCGACAAGTAATTGAGTCCAGCCATCGAGATCCTGTTGGAATCCAATCACGAACCTCTGTTGGGTTGTCCTCTCTCAAATCGTGGGCAACATTAATGCCCGCTTTCTTGTTAATCAAGTTTCGCATGTCTGAAATAGACAGCTTTCCTGTTGTGGCTTTTCTTGCTTTTGCCATTATTTTCCCTAAGATAAAAAAAGTGGGGCACCTGATAACCCTGTGCCCCCCTGTGGGTCTATGACAGAATCAAGCGCCGATGGAGCTTGCCAGTTCATTAAAGGCGCGATCAACATCAGAACCGGCATCTTTCGTAGTATTGCCGTATTTCGTCGTATCGCCTGAGTCTGCAGCGGGCTCATCGTCCGAAGACGCGAGGAACTCATCCAGAACTGCTTCGACATCAGCAGATGTCTTACGATCAAACAGTCCATCAAATTCTGGAATGTTGTCGAGCAGTTCAGCACAGCGCCCGGGACCACCAAGTGCATCGTCACAGAGCGGGGAGGTGCGACGGCGCGGCTGGATCTTGGTCTGTGGGAAAGCTGCTCCCGCTGGCTTGCCATAGAGAATAGTGAGGTCTGTGCCTTCTTCAGTATCCGTAACGTCACCATATTCAGGATTAAGGACAAGGTTTAGAAGACTTTCGTATGCCATCTTCCCATATCCCCAGATACGAACGCCTGACTCTTCTTCACCGCGCACAAGCACGGGGCTGAAGAACCGTTGACGAGCAAACATGGTCTTAGCCATCTTAATACTGTCTGGGGTGCCTTCCTGATAAAGCTTCGTTGCGAAGTCACAGATTGCACATGTCTCACCAAAGTTTCGGTTGGGACATAAGATTGAGGACCGCTTACCGGACACCTCAAGATAGTGGAAGTGGAAATCCTTGAAGGGATCGCCATCTGCCGTAGGGACGATTCGAACCACCTGTTCGCCGTCCGATGGGCGCCAGAAGTTCTTGCGGTTGTCTCCTCCACCGCGATTTTGGAGCGCGTCAAGCTTGCCGCGCATTTTCTTTAGATCAATTGCCATGATTTTTTCTCCTTTTGATTTTGATTGACCGTGGCTGGTCCTAAAGACAGGGTGACTAATATCTCACCCTGCTGTATTATATTATAACATACTTGAGGGAACTGTCAAGTATTATTTTCGTTTTTTTCTGCTTCTTCGATCTCTGCCTCAACAATGTCTCCAATAGCTGTTTTCCAGTTGAAGACACGGAAAGCCGCAGCATCCAGATCCCAGACGAGTTCGCGGCCTTCAGTGAGATTGGCTTTCTTGCCAGTTCCCTTAACTCTGGTCGCGATAAAATCCTCTGGCATGTCTGCGAGGCGGACGAACGTCATCGTGCGTTCGTCTCCGTTTTGTTTAACAAAGGTTCCTTGATAGCTCTTCATATTATACTCCTTGAAGAATGTGGGTTTTTGCTGTTGCGTAACAAAGGTTCTGCTCGTATTCAGTTGAGTGGATCGAGAAGGAAACACCAATGGTGCCGTCTTCTGACTTATCCTTAACTTGGCCAGTTACTCTGTCCAACAATTCTCCATCGTTCTCAACATCATTCGAACTGATAGCATAAATATATCCCTTTTCGACAACGTTGTCAAGGGGAAAAAACCATTTTTCTTCACCAGACACGACATCCATGGCGCCATAAGTCGAAATCCTTGCAATATCAGATACTTCGGTCTCGACCGAATAATCTGGAGTTCCACGCTTAAAAACATTATTCATATGGACTGTCGAAACAATGTGCTGATTAATGCGGGGCAAAACAGAGCGGAGGGGCACCGGACCAAGGACTTCACGGACTCTCTTGTTCTCAATCAGGCTTATTCTGTTCAACAAGCCAGAGCGAGCATATTCCTGAAGCACGTTGAAACAAATGCTTTCGGCCATCTTGGCGTTGCCCGAAAGAAGCTCAAGTTCTGGTCTAATGTAAATGACATGGACATTGCAGTCCTTTAGAGCTTCCAAAATTCTCAGACAAGCAACCGAGATCTTGCCAGAACCAGCAAGGACGAAGATAACGTCTCCCGAGACGGCCTTAAAGAACGATTTAAACGAGGGGCACTTTTCTTCGTAATCTTGATAATCGGCAAGTTCTGGAAAGTTATAAATTCCATCCTTCTTGAGCCCTTGAAGGCCCACATCGATCTTAAAAATATTATATTGAGGATATTCCGCAAAAGTGTCTGCGATTGCACAACCAGCGGAACCAAGTCCAACGACATTCATAGTTTTATCTCCTTCATTTCGCCAAAGTTTTTGCCAGCACTGATATTGACCTTAAATTGGCCCAATTCTGTCTGAGAGAATTCCTCAATTATTCTGGGGAGGAGGTGTCTGTCGGAGTCACATAGATCGATGATGATGGAGTCATGTAAAGTGAATGCGACTCTTGATGCTGTTGGAGCAAGAATTCGGTCGAGCCTGATGAGCCTACGGAGGACAAGATCCACACAAGAACTTTGAATAACATAACTGAGAGCGTGATGGTTATCGCAAGGTATGGTCCGTCCGAATCGTGTCCTGACATGTAGGCCGGTCCAATGCTGTCTAACAATTTCCTTTTTTCGATACGTTTCTGAGAGAATTTTTTGAACATCTGTATTAGATAGGTTGTTCTTTTCCTTTTCCGAGCCATACAGCCACGCAAAAATCCTCGTCTTTGCTTCGTCGCGGCTAATATTTCCACCAAAGATGTTTTTGATGTTCCATTCGTGGATGTCCACTTGTGGCTGGTCACCCCCAGAAAGAGCAAGCATAGTCCTTAACTCCGCAGCGTTATAATCAAGCTCAACCAACCAGTCGTTTGACGGCTTAAGAATGCTTCGGTGCTCCTTGTCAAATGTCAAAATCGGAAAAGTGTCCTTTTTTGTTGTCAGGCGACCAGTCTTGGTGCCGAAGACATTATATTTGATGTAAGGGGGCGTATTGGCCATTTTCTTCTTAAACCTGCGAGTCTTGGACTGATGCAGTTTTGGCCTAAGCGTCGAAAGGTCCAAGTTCAGCCTTTGCTGTGAAATCTTCTCAAGCACCACAGACAGGTCCACCAAGAATTCATAATTCTCGGGCTTCTCATGCGTCTTAAATACATGTTCTGAGATGCGATTTCTCATCGAACAATAGTCGAGGAGGAATTGTTTCGGAACGAGGTCAAAAAAGCAGTTCTCATCGAGCGATACTCGGGCCAGACAAAAAGATCGGATATATGCCTTCAATTTTTTGCTAACCACGCTCCAATCGTCTCTCAGCGGCTCTGGGCAAGCCTCTGTTAGTGTTTTGCCGCCACAGAACAGATTGGCATAGTCAATTTCTTGGGCCTTGTCGCCCAGAAACGAAGAATATGACCATGTGCGGGTCAGGGGCAATTCCTCTGGAGAGTCAAAATAAAGCTCTCCATCGCAAAAAACCCCATAACAATCATTTTTGTTATCAAGTGTCTGAAATATCATTAATATCCCGAAGAGCCACCAGTGGAACCACCAGAGGGCATCGATGTTACAATGTTCCCAGTTCCAACCGGCACTGGTTCTGGTTCGTCGTTAAAGCTGAAGTCGTAAGCCGTCATCACGAACGGCCTTAGTTCATTATTAACATAATCCAGAGCTTTGTCAAGGGATAAATATTTATTCATCTCATGAGCCTTCGATATCATAGTCTGAACCCTTGTTTCCTCCCAAGGGCGAAAACACTCTATATTGC
>Ga0098040_1000623_pt1 | contig 16203 bp, 40 predicted proteins | sample 7_EtaG_FD_75065 | JGI IMG/M metagenome (GOLD analysis project Ga0098040, IMG submission 75065) | Marine viral communities from the Subarctic Pacific Ocean - 7_ETSP_OMZ_AT15161 metaG | ecosystem: Environmental > Aquatic > Marine > Oceanic | place: Pacific Ocean | collected 2015-01-08
CTACGCTGCACATTGGGCCGACGTTGAAGAAGAGCCAGAGCCAAAAGAAGAAGAAGATGAAGAAAGACAAATTCCAGGAGTATTTAATGAGCCACAAATTGCAGAACAACAGCTTCAAGAACTTTACAAAAGATGGGCAAAGATGATAAAATAAGATTATGTGTATTATTTGTATTGAAATAGCAAAGGGTAAACTGAGGTGGCAAGAGGCCGCTCGAAATTTAGCCGAGATGTATCTCGAAATAGACACAGACCATCGCGACGACGTTACAAAAGAAGTTATAGAATTAATAGCGAGAGAACAAAAGGAAGATGAAAGCGATTCTTGAAAATTGGAGAGGATACTTGACCGAGGAAAATAAAATCATTAATTCAAAAGAAGAATTAATAAATATTATTAGGAAAAACCCCGATCAAAAGATATTTTTAGATAATCCGAAAGGTACAACAAAGAAGTTTGGAGGTGTTGACCCCATAGAACTGCCATTTGATTATGGAGAATACCCAGAGTTGGTAAACCCTGCTGATAACATGGGCTGGGATATTATTATAGTACCGTCTAGCGACGAGAACGACAAAAACTTATTACCAGTCGGCCATGTCAGTTATACTGGTGACAAGGAAGAGTGGAAGGAGAGTTCTTCGAGAGCGATGCCAAAAGATTTGGTCGACAACCACAAAATAATAGTAGCATCTGGCGGAGAATATACAGGAGCGGACAAGAACCTCGTTGTTAATTTTTTTAAACAGAGGTGGCAATTTAAGGAGGTGGTGTGGTATGAGTGAGAAGAATATTGAAATTGAAAGAGAAAATCGATGGCTCAAAATAAAAATAAACAAAATTGATCTCCCGAATGGATTTAAATTATCCGGTTTGGAGTTCTCTGTCTACGACTTTGAAACATTGAAGATGTTGAAAAGCAAGGTACAAAATATTTTAGGAGATTTTAAAATATGAAGTTCGCATCCGACAATTGGAAGAATTTTTTAAATGAAAGAATATTACTCAAACCTGGTGAGAACGGCTGGGATCTTTATGGGAAACTCGTTGCCGATGCATATGCAAAGGCACCAGCGTTCGATCCTGCAGCGGCCGCCTCTTTTGAAGCTCTGGCACCTTTCATAGAAAAGATGTTTGGACAAATGCAATCAAAAGTCAACGTAGAATTTGTGGAAGAAGACCCTTACGAAACAGATGAAGAAATGAAACAGGATGTCGCTCAAAACGGCAGACTACAAGTTTTCACCGGAGGCACAGAACACCCAATATTTGACCCCGAGCTTAACGTCAAACTCAGGGCTGTGCATGATTGGATGGCTCACATTCAACCAGGCGGGTTTAGTGGCCCGGCCTTTGATATGAAAGGGGAAATACAAGCTTATAACGCACACTTGAAAACAATCCCGCCTAAGGCAGCACCGGCCTTGTTCACCGAGGTCGTCGGCCAAGCCAGTTTTTTTATCAATAATGGCCACTTCCCTGAACAAAAGATCGCACTCTTGCCCGGCTTCGATTATTTCAATGTTGGTAAAGTTGATGGCTATGATATTGTTGGCAAAGAACTGGTTAAGACACAATCAACTCTGACGGAGACAATGTTCAAAAATTTACGAAAACATTTTACGGAAGATGAAGGTTTATACTATGGCACTTCAACCATATTTCAGGAGCAAATAGCTCTTGAGGGGATCAAACCACCGAGCCTCTGGGGGGACTTTGAACTGGCAGAAAACAAAGCACAAGAGGTCGCAAACGAGCACGGCGGTGATCCCATGGTGGTGCAGATACCAAAAAAACAATTTAACGAGCATTTTTTTAGTAAAAACGAGGGTTTAGGCGACTATATAATCTATAATGAAAACATAAAGATAGGTATGGAAGAAATAAAAAGAGAGGTTTTATAAATGGCTAAGATAACAGGTCTGCATGCAAACTTAATAAGAAAACAGTTTCAATCTGCGTTAGAAAAAAAAGGTTATGCCTTTTTTGACGGCGGAAAGAAATATAATTTAAATATCATAGGAGTCAGAAATGAATCGCATGACTCCAGAGAGTTCGATGATATACTTGTTGTAATATACAGAAACAATATAAAGCAGTGGGAAGTTTTGACGCACCAAGTTACCACCGAGCCCGGGCCTTCAATATTGCGCCGTCCAATAAACCCAGACGGTACAGCAATCCTCGTACCAGGCCAATACAGGAGTGTGTACAAAGTCGGGACTCATGGTGGCTCATACAGGCATATCGCTCTTATACAAAGGGGTGGCAAGGTCAAGGTTTGGCGAGATGAAAATAGAAACACGACGATGGAGATTGACGAAAACACCCTCGTCCAAGAGGGCATGTTCGGGATTAATATTCATAGGCACGCTCGCCATGGCGAAAAGGAATATGTAGCCGGCTCATCGGCAGGCTGCCAAGTTTTTAAAGATTCAAGAGAATTTGCAGCGTTTTTAGAGGTTTGTAATACGTCGGCTGAAATTTATGGTAACAAATTTACTTATACTTTGATTGAAGAAAAAGATTTAGTTTGAGGTTTTCAAAAATGGATCTGATATCTACACATATGTGCAAAGAAAACGACTGCGGGTACCACGGAAATCTTTTTGGTGGGCTCATGTTGGCGTGGCTCGACGAAGCAGCAGTCGCGTACGCCTGTCAGGTTTGCGAGACTCCGCGCATGGTAACCGTCACCATGGACAAGGTTGAGTTTTTAAAACCCGTTCGCCCCGGCCAGATAATCAAAATTTATGGCACCGTTGAAAATTTTGGGAATACTTCTTGCCTCCTGAACATAGAAGCAAGGAGACATAGTGCATATAATGGTTCTGAGAAGGTTGTTTGTCAGACAAAAATGAAGTTTGTTCGTATTGATGGGGACGGAGAACCGGTTCCTGTGTCTATTTATGTAAAGGAAAAGTACAAAAATGAAGAATTTGTTTGAAGATTGGCGAAAGCACTTGCAAGAAGAACCCTTGGGAGAACAATTGGAAGAATTTGACAGAGATACTTTGCAAACAAAAACAGAGTTATCTTCAGATATCTGGCAGGATCACAGGCTGAGCCCAGACGTTCGTACCAATTTGTTACAAATTGCAGAAGATTTTTTCAACAACTTGAAACTCGATGTAGATGTCCTTGACGTGGTATTTACGGGATCTTTAGCAAACTATAACTGGTCAAAGTACTCCGATATAGATTTGCATATCATAATCAATTTCAGCGAAGTCGATGAAAACGAAGAGTTGGTCAGAGAGTATGTTAATGCAAAAAAATCTGTCTGGAATCGTGCCCACAAAATACTTATAAATGGCTATGAGGTCGAGGTTTACGTCGAGAATCACTCTGACACGCACCATTCGAGCGGAGTTTATTCGATACTTCGTGATGACTGGCTTGTTATGCCCCCAAAACAAACACATGATTTGGACTGGGAAAACATCGCTATAAAAGCAGAATCTTTCATATCAGGGGTCGAATCTTTAGAAGATTTATACAGTCGGGGACTGTACGACGAAGTTATAGAGGAGGCCGACGTATTAAAACAAAAGATAAAGAAATTTAGAAGTTCTGGCCTAGAACTTGGTGGTGAATACTCAATCGAAAATCTTGTTTTTAAGGTTCTCCGTCGCACGGATTATATAGGAAAGCTGATGAAATTGAGGGTCAACGCCTATGATAAATCTATGTCGATTAACGGCTCCTCCTGATTTTGAGAACTGGCATTGAATTTTTTATAAACTTCGTATTCACCTGCGTTGGCGTCTAAAATAATCATATCTTGCCTTCCACAAACTCTGCTGCCACTGTTTAAAAATAGCTGACTGCCAACCTCAACCTTCATAGGGTGATGGGAATGCCCGGTGACAATCACGTCCGCACCTAATCTTCTCCCTAACAAAGTTGCCCCTGTCTCAAAATTTCCAAACTTCCACTGATCATTCAAGGCCTTTGACTTGCTTCGAGTGTTCCCACCCCTTGTAATATCAAAGCCCAGCCGCTCAAGCCAGCCCCCACCCCAGACACCAACCTTCTCAAAGTTTTTAGTCCAGAAGTCTGATACAAATGGATCCAACTGATGTCCGTGAAAAAATATAATTTTTGTATTGTTTTCCTTGATAGTCAAAAACTCCATCGCATTTAAGACTTCGCCCGTAACCAGGTCATGATTGCCTTTTACGAGGACATATTTATCATTATATAAAACTTTGTCGGTGAACAGAGGGTAGTGTTTCAGGACAGCTTTTAGTTCTTTTTTCTGGTTTAAAGTAGGGCCTCTTAGGGTTTCAAAAACGTCTCCAAGTAAAACTATCCTATCAACATGTTTTTCTAAATATTTAAGAAGTTGATATAACTGAGCCTCTGCACCCGGATTGCGGTTAAATTGATCTAATTTATTCTTTCTTCCAAGATGCAGATCACTTATGACTGCAACTTGCACGTTTCTATCTCCTGGCTTTAAACCTAGTGCGAAAAAAACTTCGCACCCCTCTATTAATATAATAGCACGTAGAAAACAAAAATTAACTAAAAAAACATGTTTTTTTTATTTTGTTACAAAATATTCACTCATGTCGGGAGTATTTATATATAGAGGAAAGATATGACTTTCAATTTAACCCCATCAGAAACCAAGCAAGCTCGCTATGAAAAAATAGCTCGCGAGATTTTGGGCGATGGTTATTTATCCTTTGAGATAAAAGATTCTTTTGTCATAAAAGAAGATTTCACTCGCCACCAGACTAGGGTAGAATGTGTCGTCGTCGCATCCGGAGCACGCCATAACCAAGAGAAAAAGATATCAGGCTCAGGCTCTGGCCCTGTCGATGCATTTTTTAGCGCCTTGATAACTGACTTGTCTGAAGAATATTGCTCGTTAGACACTTTTGAATTTTCTCAATTCGCAACCAGGGCCAACTTAAAAAAGCCACATTTTAAAAATTCAGGCTCGAATGCCGAGGTAGAAGCTCTTGTCGTTGTACGCAATGGCTTCGATAATGAAATGATTTTTCGCGACAAGTCTCAGTCTTTGAGCAGGGCTTCCGCCATGGCGGTCTTAAAATCTGTGGAATTTTTTGTTAATATAGAAAGGGCGGTAAAAATTTTGAAAAAATCAATCGACAGTGCAAAGAAAAGGAATCGCGGCGACATTTTGAATTCCTGTGTATTAAAATTAAGTGAACTTGTCAACGCAACCTCCTATGAAAAAATTATGGGAGAGGATTAATGTTATTCTTGGCGACATTGTTTTTGTTGTGGCCCGCACCAGACTTTACGGCCTCCGTATATTCTGGTGGTCATGACTTAGGCCCCTTGACTTCGTATGCCAGTCAACATTATGGCCTCGATGACCTTTGTTCGGTATCTCCCCGACCTTTGTATTCCGGGGAGCTAGAGGGCTTGCCATTGTATGAAATATTTGATGCTGAGTTGGCCGATCTGGTTGGGTTCGAGTTCCGCCGCCCATATTATAGAGATCCACCCAGCAACTTTATCGGATGTAACGCCAGTGGTTGCAGTAGGCCCCGATCTATACACTGGGATGGTTTTTCAATTGGCCTGACTGAGAGGCAAAAAATTTTACATGAAATTTTAAGGAGTGAATGAGATGAAAAAGTTAGAAGCTGTGAAGATTGCAAATATATTGATGGACAATTTCAAAATGCCAGTTGCGCGCAATGGGATGTTCGACTCTTACGTGGTCACGGGTAAGGAGGGCAGAGACTTATTATACATCGCTGCCGGCACACGAGGCGTTTATATTGACGTGGAGACACTGGAGGTGGTTAAGAAGGCTTCGAGGAAAACCTCTGTGGTCGAAGAGTACTCGCCAAGAAAGCCGAACATGCGGCTGGTCGAAACATTCCCAGATGACCCAACCGTAAAAACATACAACCCAGAGGACTTTGAGGACTGATGGCAAGATATGATGTTGGAGATATCGTAATGTATAGACCAGAGATCACTTTGGATCCAAGTCTTGGCTTTATAACCGAAATCCAGGATGAAACTCTTATAAGGGTTTGTTGGTATATTATAAACTTTTTACCCACATCACGCGCAACAAGCAACAGGGATTGGATACCCGCCGCAATTTTGGAGCACGCTGGAGGTTTTAGAGTTGTTTCTAAAAAGGGGGGTTTTATACTTGAAATCTAGTTACTATAGGGGGAATAAACTTTGAGTAAAAATGAGGATGACAAACTGGAGTTGACTCTGGACAAAACCGATGGTGCCATAATTTTCCGCGCCGGCCATGGCGAAGAATATTTTGTTGCACCTAATGGCGATGACATTAGAAGTAAGGACATTCGTGCCTCGATTGCTTTTTTTGTTTTTGCTACCCAAAAAGAGGAATGGGTCGAGGAATTCAACCAATATATGGTTTTGTTTCATGAAAATGAGGAAAAGGAGAAGAAAAAATCTCATTTGAAGGTCATAAAATGACAGACAAGAAACATTATTCTCGAAATTATTTTGATTTTTATGATAGAGTCGCTGAAAAATATGAATTTGAGGACGATAACATGTGGCTAGAAGAAAAAAGACAAAACAGGATTACCGAGTCGATTCGTAAAGAGTACTTAAAGATTATTGAGGTGATAGGGGAGAAAACCGGGTTTAACACAAATGCCCCTGAGCGATTTTATGAACAAGCAAAAGAACTTTCGGGAAAGCTATCAAAGGCCTTCGATGCAGCGGAAGAAGATGTTGAACGGAACAAGGAACTATTACGTCAAGTTGATTGGGCCTTGTTCACGAAGTTGGATTGGATGGAAGCGAAAGATTTATTAAACAAAATGAGGATACGACAATATGGAATCGGATTATGAAATGTGGAGCGGGCTTTTTATCGCCAGCGTTTTTTTGTTGGCTTTTTGTAGTGGAATGATTGCGGGAGCTTTTTTTATTTCCAGACGTGACGAAAAGATATTCAGATATTTTTTGGATAATGTATTGACAGAGGATCAAAAAAGTGATATTATGAATAAGAATCTAGTAGAAGAGATTTTTCCGGGCGCGCCGCACGGCCCGCAAGGCTGAAAAAAACGTACGAAAAATTTTTTTCCTCACACACGGAGCAAATATGAAAATTGGTAGAATTGAAGTTGTCTGCGGCTCGATGTTCTCGGGCAAATCAGAAGAGCTTTTAAGAAGATTAAACCGAGCAACCATCGCAAAGAGAAAGTTTCAACTTTTCAAACCAACCATTGATGACCGCTATTCAAAAGACGAAGTAGTTTCTCATTCAGGCCAGAAAATGGTTTGTGTGCCTCTGTCCAAGGCTAATCAAATGTTGGAGTTTGTCGAGCATGACACACAGATTGTAGCTATCGACGAAGCCCAGTTCTATGATTCGAGCCTCATCCCTGCCGTATTGGAGTTGACTAGGCGAGGAAAACGAGTTATCCTCGCTGGCCTCGATATGGACTCAAATGGCATGCCCTTTGGTCCGATGCCACAACTGTTAGCTATGGCAGAAGAAGTGGTCAAACTAACGGCGGTGTGTGAGGTCTGCGGGGAACCCGCAACTCACACGTATCGTAAGAGTAACCAAAATAGCCAAGTGTTAGTTGGTGCCGTAGATCACTACGAAGCTCGCTGCCGAGAACATTGGGACAGACTTTAATCTTGACAAATCTAGTTTATTTTGTTATTATAGAACAATGAAAAAAAGAATCGAAAATATCCTTGAGAAAAACTTCGGTACCATGACTCAAAACTCGAAGAATTTTTTGAACTCTTTGCTTAACTTCCTTGAAACGACTGGTGATTTGACAGAACGCCAACGACACGCTCTGAAAAGGATCGAGGAACGCTATAGCGATGAAACGATTAATAATCGCGCTATCTGGGAGAAAAATTATTCCGAGCAGCATAAAAGGCATGCCGTCATCGCCGCATCCTACTATTCTTCTTCGCACAACACAGCAGGATATTTCCGTGATTTAGCGTTGAGAATATTGGAGGAGCCAGACTGGGTGCCAAGTGAAAAGCAATATCGCGCTATGTGTGAGAATAAGTATGCTAAACGAGTTATTGAAAGCTCCATGGCGGAGCCTAAATACCCCGCAGGTACCTTTGTAATGATCAGGGCAGGGAAAGGCCCATATCAACTGCTCCAGAGCCGTGTACCGGCCATGGTTGTTGAAACTGACGCTGGCCCAGTAATATCCGCTGCCAAAGGCTCGAAACTATATAAAATATTGCCCATGGGCTCAAGCACGGTCTGGACGGTAGAAGAGCGCGACATAAAAAAGTGCAGAAAATAAGGAGAAAATCATGAAAAATGGAAAAGTAATAGTGCAGTTTGAAGTGCCGATTAAACAAGGTAACACCACGTCAGCAGACGTGCATGCAAGATTTGATAAAGTATTGCAAGACTGGACAGAATATATAAATGATAAGTTGACAAATAATACTTTTTTTGATAAAGTAAAAGTAGCAGAAACTAAAATCGAAGGAGCGAAAGATGGAAATCAACTCGAACTTAATCTCAAAAATCATTGAGTATGAAGAGGGAGCCCTCAGTTCAGAGGACACAATCGAACTATTTCAAGAACTTGTTGATTCAGGCATGGCCTGGACCTTGCAGGGCAGCTATGGCCGCATGGCAGAGTATCTTATTGGTATTGGCGAAGTTAAGGCGGCGTAATGCGCCCGGGTAACTTAATCAAATACAAAGATGAAAATCTGAGCCCTTTTATCCCAAGTTGGGGATTGGCGGTGAAACTATGCCCAGAAGAATATAGGCTCTGGGTATATTGGAATACTGGTGAATATGGGTGGGAGTATATAAGGGAACTTGAGCCTTTGACGATGAAAAACTTTGAAACTATTGTCAAACACAAATAAGCCGGGATGGTGGAATAGGCATACACAGCAGACTTAAAATCTGCCGCTCGTTAGGGCATGCGGGTTCGAGTCCCGCTCTCGGCACCAAGAGGAGTTAGTAAAGGTGAATGTAAAGGTGGGTGATTTGGTGAAGTTAAAGAATGCAGAAAAAGGTAAAGAAGTAGACGGTATGGTTGTGAAGGTTGGGGTCGATCATCGTAGAATGTACGGCGACGGCATACAGATTGTGCACTACGCAGACGTTCAATGGTTTAATGAAAAGTATGGCAAACAGTTAAGAAGATTCTCGGGCTCTGGGCTCCTGGAGGTTGTGAGTGAAGCATGAAGTTGGAGATCTGGTTAAGTACCATTGGCATGACTGGAAATGTCCACCAAAACACCAAGTCACAGGCGTTGTAATAAATGTGAGTGAAACCAATATGATTGAAGTGTTTTGGACTGGTGCAAATCGTACTTCTTTGGTCTTCGCAGATGCTTTGCAAACCATATCTAAAAATAATACCTGACATGAAGAAGAAAAACAAAAACAAGATAGATCGTAAGTTCAGAAAAATAGAAAAAAGGTTAATGGCTTATGACCGCCTATCCCCTGGCGCACGCACCAAACTATTAAAAGAGTATTGTAATACTGACCTTTGGCAAGAAAGAAAGGTTCAGCTTTTTGAAAAATATGGTAGGATGTGCGAAATCTGTAGCAGCAAAATCATCGTACAAGTGCATCATAACAACTATGAAACAGTAGGATGCGAGAGTGACAAGGATTTGACTATCCTTTGTAGGGAGTGTCACAACTTTTTTCATTCACGCAGCCGCGTTAAAAGCCCTTCAAAATGTAAACCAGGGTATTGGCACAAGGGGCACTATGTGCACGATGATAGGGTAATCAACCACCGCTGTTCCATGTGTTCGTATGAAGCAAAGTATGCGATATCCAGAGACGCCAGAGGGAGGCACATTTTGTTTTGTCAAAAGTGCCTGAATATATTTAGACTTAAGTTAGTTGGCAATACAGGCGAAGAGCTAAAGACGGGCATGCCTGTGACAGTGCCTAGCGAAGAAAAACCACCGCCCTTGCCCGCTCCGAGCGTTCGTCGAAGAAGAAAAAATAATACTTGACAAACAACAATATCTTTGCTATTATAATAATATACTTAATCGAGAGAATCGAAAAATGAAAAAAGGCGACGTACTACTTAAGAAATGGTGTTTTGGAATCAGCTACAAAAAGCTGGTGTCACGGGTGGAAGTCCATAACGGAGAGGCTACAACTGTTGCTAGTTGGCCTAAATACCGCTCTATTGCTCTCCGCGTCGTGAGCGCGAAGAAAAAGGGTAAGAACACTTGGGAGATTGAAGCCGAGCGTTACGCATCTTTGAATGCAAAGCCAAAGAAAGTCAAGGCGGTTATCAAGAAAACAAAGGTGGGTACCTTTGAGGTCAAAGGGCAGAAAAAAGCCTATCACAAACTATCCAGCACAACGGTACTCAGCGATGAAATGCCCCCCGTTGGAAGCCTTGTAACTATTAACAAAAAACACGCGATTGTGTGCGAGGTAGGTCGAAATGAAATGACCGTTTTCCTCAACGGCAAGTATGCAACCGTTGGCGTCATCCCCGGCAAGGTGAAATGGCGCGAAGATAATATTATTGCCAGCATCCCAAAAAAGGAGAAATAAAATGGATGATAACTACAGTGTGCTCACTGAACTTGACGAAAATACTTTTATCCGAATATGCTTAAATAGAAGCGGAAAAGTTGTACATGAATATTATGAAGAAACAAAAGAAGGAGATCTCACTTCAGTTGCAACTGACGAAGAACCAGCCGGTATTTTAAGTGATATTCGCTATGCTGGTACGTTTGAATAAAATAGTCGGGGGTGATCACAATGGATGACTTTGATAAAAGAATCATAATAAGGGAGGAGGAGCTAAACCCTCTTTTTAGTAAAGCGATAACTTTATTAAACCAGGCCATGTTGGACATAGAAGCCTTGATGCTCTTGGGCACCATCAAAGAGAGGGACCGCGATCACTACATCGACTCCTCCATCAAACAAGAGCTATTCGAGATCATCAAAAAGGTAAATATTCATAGATTAAAACTTAAACATGGGGTTGACAAGAGTATTGATAATGTATCATTCCTCGAAGATCACCCAAGTTTTATTCTCAATAAAATATTCGATGAACTTGAAAAAGACCTTGACGAGTGATACATGGCTAAGAAAAAAAAGACCACAACAATGGAAGACACCTTTAAGTGGAAGCGTGAATCCTCCGGTTATTACACTCTGTGGGGCGAGTATATCGTAGAAGATCGAGAGATTATGGCCGAGGTCAAAAAGACAAACAATAAGTGGAAATACTGCTTGTGGACCTGGGGCTCCCAGTCGCCCCAACGCCAGGAATATTATTGGCAGACCTATAAGACGGCTAAAGAGGTGAAGAACGTCGTCATCGACCTAGTTATTAATGGAGCACCGAAGATTTAAGACTTGACAATCGAGAAGATATCTTGTATAGTAGATAAACAGTAACAGAATAGGAGAAGAAATGAGTATAAACGAACTATCTTGTTCATTTTGTGGCAAAGGCCAACGAGAGGTTAATAAGCTCATAGCCGGCGATTCGGTTTATATTTGCGACGAGTGTGTTGAACTTTGTATCGACATAATCGAAGAAGAGGTCAAAGGTGCCGACGGTCCAAATCTTGATGAACTTCCTGTTCCCAAGGAAATATATGAACGACTGGAAGAATACATTGTAGATCAGGAAAAAGCAAAAAGGGTTATGTCCGTAGCGGTTTATAACCACTACAAGAGAATATTGGTGGAGCAAACCTCGCCCAAAACAAAAAGGAAAAATAAAGCGACCGAGGAGATTGAACTAGAAAAATCTAATGTTTTACTCCTAGGGCCAACAGGTTGTGGTAAAACTCTCTTGGCTCGCACTCTCGCAAAAATCTTAAACGTACCGTTTGCCATAGCAGACGCGACTTCACTGACTGAGGCCGGCTATGTGGGAGAAGATGTTGAAAGTGTGATTTTGGCACTGCTGCGTAATGCCGATGGCGATGTGGATCTCGCGCAGCGCGGGATTATTTATATAGATGAGATTGACAAGATCGCCCGCAAGTCTAGTAACAAATCAATCACTCGTGACGTTTCAGGAGAAGGTGTCCAACAAGGACTCTTAAAGTTGATCGAGGGCACGGTCGCTAGTGTGCCGCCCAACGGGGGCAGGAAGCACCCACAACAAGAAATGATAAAAATAGATACCAAAAATATTTTATTTATATGTGGGGGAGCCTTCGCCGGCCTAGAGGAAATCATTAAAAATAGGTTGGGCAAGAAAACGGTTGGGTTTTTATCACAGGAAAAAACAAATGAAGAGTTTGACGAATCCGCCATCTTTGCTCACGCTCAGCCACCGGACTTAGTTAAGTTTGGTATAATCCCCGAACTCATAGGACGGATACCTGTCACCACGGCGGTTCGAGCCCTTTCTCCCGACGCCCTCCTAAACATTTTGACGGTGCCCAAGGGAGCACTGATTAAACAATATGTCAAGTTGTTTGAACTCGATGGGATCAAACTAACATTCACAGAGCAAGCGTTAAAAGCCGTTGCGATGGAGGCAATCAGAAGAAAAACTGGTGCTCGCGGCCTACGTGCCGTCCTTGAGGACGCCATGACAGATATAATGTTTGAATCTCCATCAGACAACGAACTTGAGGAGGTTATCATCACTGAGGGAGCGATCCTCAACGGGGATAAACCTCTCACCATTTATACAAAACATCCTGAGTCTGCATAAATAACTTGACAAATGATAATATATTTGGTAATATAATAATATAAACATGGGAAACCTTAAAAACTCAGACATAGAGGAAAAAGACATGGGATATCGAAGCGAAGTTGTTCTTGCAGTAAGCAAACCAATGGTACCACACTTTTTGACAGTTTTGGCTCAACACCCTGAAGTCCGCCAGCTTGTTCACGAGGCCGACACTTTTGATAAAGATTATTGCGCCGGCGGTATGCTCATGCATTGGGACAACATCAAGTGGTATGATTCATATCCAGAGATCGCTGCAATCATAAGTTTTGTCGCTGATTGCGAATCCGAGTCCGTCGAGGGCTGGGCCGATACTTCAAACCCCTACACAGAGTATGAGCATTTCCGTTTCGTCCGTATTGGCGAGGAAACTGACGACATTGAAGAAAAAGGTGGCTTTGGAGAGGGTGATATCCACATCAGCAGGTCGGTAACTTTTTAATGAGCGATGCATTTTGGATAGTCTGGGTGCTCTCTGGCATCATATTAACTTGGGCTCACGTCCAATCAAGAAAGGGGGAAGATGAATGAAAATCGGTGATTTAGTTACATTATCTGAAGCTGCTTTGAATCTAGCTCCGTTGTGGATATACTCAAATAGGGTCCGCGCTGGGGGAGTTGTCGGAATGGTTATTGATATATCTGAAGGTTCCCTTGACAATCTCCGTCATCGGTATTTCAAGGATTCAAAATATAAGGTTTTTTGGTTTGACCCCGAACTTCAAAAAAAACCACTCAAGAGACAACCATGGATGAGCCGTGCGGTTTGGAAACGCGCAGACCTTAAAAAGTATAGGTCGCCAAAGAAGAAATGAAGGTTGGCGACTTGGTTCGAGACTATCAATATCCGTATATCTATGGACTGGTCACTGACACAACGATGTTTGACAAAAAGATTCTGGTTATGGTTATGCTTCTGGGGTCTGATGAACCAACGCCCTACAGCGTACCACGCTTAGAGGTGGTGACAAAAGAAAATACTTGACTTTTGCTTTATTATTTGGTATTATAATAATATAAACTTAATCGAGAGTGAAATGTGAAAGTCGGTGATTTAGTGAAGTTCAGTGAATATTGTTATCCTGAGTACAAAGGCAAGATTGGAATGCTTGTTGGTTCTGGTCATCTCGGATCCCAAAGCCCAGCATGGAAAGTTATGGTCGATGGTCGCATCCATCCCTTTTATATTCTTTCTGAGGACTTGGAAGTTGTTGGATACGACGACAACAAAATGATCGGAGGGAGATTATAATGAAAATCGGTGATTTAGTTTTATTCACCCCAGAAGGGGATCGACCTAATGAACGTCCAGATGTGGGTATTGTTATTAAGCTATCTCCATCGGGCACGAAGGCATCAGTGCTTTGGTCATCTGAAACAGTGGGAATCTATTTCACTGTCGGAGACTTGGAGCGTTACCCTAAAAACTTTAAGTTGATATCAAAATGAAAGTTGGTGATCTATTACAGTTTGGTGATCAAAAGCCTAGCTTTGATTTAGGTATTATATTAGGAATAGAAAAGGCTGCCGCGCAATACGGAAGCGCAGATGACTGTTTTACAATTTATATGAAATGGAAAGATCCAAATATGACACACCGGGATCCGGTTCATGTTTGGCAACGTGAATATGTTGAAAGGGCATTCAAGGTATTATCAAAATGAAAGTCGGTGATTTAGTAAGAGATTCTGAAACTTTGGATATAGGGATTTTGGTCGAGATTGACTTTAGACCAGAACGATTTAATATTTTAGGATATATGGAGCCCTATCTTGTTTTGAACATGGACGGCGAAGCTCATTGGTTTAGTGAAGGTTATATTGAAGGATGTTGTGAGGTGATAAGTGAAAGTCGGTGATTTAGTAAAGTTTATTATTCAGAATGAAATCAACAAAGGTGTTTGGCTCGTTGCCAAAACGGAAGGACAGTGGGCAAGACTCTTGGGGTTTGAAGATTGCACGTTTGGAAAGCCAACGAATGCTGTGCCTCAAGGAAACCTGGAGGTAGTAAGTGAAGCCCGGTGATTTAGTTTATTATCAGGCGGCAGGTTTTAACTGTACGCATGGTACGGATTACGACAGCCCTGCAACAGTGCTCTCGCTCTCCCGCGCTCCGAATAATGGTAAGTCAGATGACGTGGTAAAAGTTTTTCACCACCGCAAAGGCGAGGTCATGGAGGTGTGGAGAGCGCAGGTTGGACCTTTAGAAGAGAAAACAGATGAATGTTGGTGATTTAGTAAGAGTCCGACATATTGACGGGAACCTGACCAACGGAAGGAGCAATGTGGGCTTCATCATGAAAATAGATAGGATTACTCCTGCGAGGGGATATAAGAAGAGATATTGGGTGAAACTGTTGGGCGGCTGGAACCTCGGCCCTGTGCCGTTTACGGAGAGGCAGCTAGAGATTGTCTCAAAAAGTTCTTGACAAAATGAAAAAACTTTGATATATTAAGTATAGAATCTTTAGAAGGAAATAAAATGATTAGATTGTTGTTACTTTTGGTTATGACCTTTGTGGTCTTCCAGATTGGAGGAGTCGTTCAAAAGAAGTATCTTCCAGAGAAGTTCTTTGAGAACGCAGTTGAAAAAGTCGTAGAGATTGGCGGTGACACAGTTGACGCGCTGTCTCTGGTTTATGAAATGCACAAACCCGAGGGGGAATAAAAAATGAAACCCGGTGATTTGATTGAGATTGAAGCGTACCGCGCCGGTCCTGTATATACCGGACTTGTTTACAAGGTCGAGAAAGTGTGGAACCAGAAGTGGTCAAGAAATGAAACCCGCTTCTGGGCGTTATGGGCAGACGGTGAATGCTCTTGGATTTTGGAACTAGACAACCCAAGGGTTATAAGCAAAAAAAGTTCTTGACTTTTGTTTTATTATTTGATATACTATAAGAGTAACAATCAAAAAAGAGAGAAAATGAAACGCGGCGACCTTGTAAAAGTAAAGTGGTTTACCGGCGACGAAGTGGGAATATTCCTGAGAATCACGGATAACAGTATTCATGAGTCTCTGAGACGCGCTGAAGTTTTCTGGGCTGGAGAACCTACTTCTCTCCCCTGTAGTCAGTTGGAGTTGATAAGTGAAAGTCGGTGATTTGGTGACAAATAAGCTAACAGGCAATACTGCGCTTATTATCGAGTTGTGGGGCTGGGGACGTTATGCAAAACTCACCAACGGTGAGAAAACAGCCTCGTTATATCTTAGGTTGATAAATGAAAGCCGGTGATTTAGTAAAGTGCATTAATGCTAATGGAGTTATTGGGTTGGTAGTAGAGATTCGACCCGGGGCGACTCCACTAGGGCGGACTCTTTTCCATGTGCTTATTGGAAACAAGTCATATCCTTTTTTGCCACATCAGTTGGAGGTTCTCAGTGAAAGTCGGTGATTTAGTAAAATACTCTTACCACAAAAAAGTGGGCACAGGCATCATTGTGGGTTTCGATGACGACAATGATCCAATAGTCAGAGATAATCGGAGCGGCGTTGTTGCA
>Ga0098040_1000624_pt1 | contig 16196 bp, 10 predicted proteins | sample 7_EtaG_FD_75065 | JGI IMG/M metagenome (GOLD analysis project Ga0098040, IMG submission 75065) | Marine viral communities from the Subarctic Pacific Ocean - 7_ETSP_OMZ_AT15161 metaG | ecosystem: Environmental > Aquatic > Marine > Oceanic | place: Pacific Ocean | collected 2015-01-08
CAGGCTTGGGCACCTCCGCTTCCGGAACCACGCTTACAGTCGGCATTTCTGCTGGCGGTGTTGGAACAACTCAGTTGGCTGCCGATGCAGTCACTGCTGCTAAATTGGCTGATGACGCTGTTGTCACCGCCAACATCGTTGATGCAAATGTCACAACAGCCAAGATTGCTAATGATGCAATCACTGGAGCAAAGATTGCTCTTTTTGATGACTCTTTGGCTGCAACCACGACTCACTTCCTTATTGCTGATGGTACTGATTATAGTTCCTTCGCCTTAAGTGGTGACGTAACCTGCACCAATGCTGGTATTGTGACTATCGGCGCTAACGCAGTTGAAGGTTCTATGCTTAACAACAACATTGTCTCCGGTCTGTCTGACATCGCTGCTGCCTTGGCTGCAACTGACGAGATGATTGTTAGCGACGCGGGAACCATTAAGAGAGTTGACGTTTCCCGAATCGGTGATTTTGTCGGTTCTAGCGCAGACTTCGATGTCACATCCGGCGCTCTTTCTTTAGCTGCCAATTCTGTTGGCACCACCGAGATTGAGAACGTTTCCGTCACAACAGCCAAGATTGCTGCCGATGCAGTCACAGGTGCCAAGATCGCCGATGACGCGATTGACTCTGAGCACTATGTTGACGGCTCTATTGACACAGCACACCTTGCTGCCGATGCAGTCACAGGTGCCAAGATCGCCGATGACGCGATTGACTCTGAACACTATGTTGACGGTTCAGTCGATAACGTGCATCTTGCAAACAGTGCAACAACAATTGGCTCTACTTCGGTTTCTTTGGGTGGCACCAGTACAACACTAGCCGGTCTTACAGGATTAGACTTCACGGCTGCTAATGCTAGCGTTGCTGCAAGTCTAGGTGCTAACACACTTACTCTTGGTGGAGGATCTAGTACGGTGGCTTTGGCTAACGATGTCACCATCGCAGGTGACTTGACCGTCAATGGCACAACCGTAACTGTTAATTCAACTGTAGTTGCAATTGACGATAAAGTTATGGTCTTTGCTTCTGGTTCATCTGACGCCCAGGTCGCTTCCGCTTCCGGTGCCGGTTTTGCAATCGGTGGTGATGCAGGCGCCGCCAAATTAGCAAGCTTCCTTTATGATGGCAGTGACTCATTTGATGTTTCTGACCACCTCAATCTGGCTTCCGGTCAAGAGTTTAAGATAAATGATGCGTCGACTCTTAGTGCTACCACACTTGGAAGCGCCGTTGTCAATTCTAGTCTGACTACAGTTGGCACAATCGCTACAGGCGTCTGGCAGGGTACTGCAATTGCAACTGGGTACATTGCCGCTGATGCCATTGATGGTACTAAATTAGCTGATAATGCAGTTGACTCTGAGCACTATACTGACGGCTCAATTGATCTTGTTCACATGAGTGCAAACTCTGTTGATTCCGATCAGTATGTTGACGGCTCAATTGATCTTGTTCACATGAGTGCAAACTCTGTTGATTCCGATCAGTATGTTGACGGCTCAGTCGATAACGTGCATCTTGCAAACAGTTCAACAACAATTGGATCAACTTCTTGCGCTCTGGGATCGACTACCACGACCTTCGCGGGTCTGGCTTCAGTCACCTCTACAGCTTTCGTCGGCGATCTTACTGGTGATGTAACTGGTAATGCAGATACTTCAACCAAGATTGCTTCGATTACGAATAGTAATATTGTTCAGTTAACTGAAACTCAGACGTTGACCAACAAGACTTTGACAAGTCCCGACATTAATACACCCGATATTGACGGTGGTACAATTGATGGCGTGACTTTGGGTGGAACCCTCGCGGGAACGCCGAATTTCTCTGGTATCGTGACTCACGCTGCCAAAGAGGTTTTCAATGCGGGTCTTAGTGTTAAAAACGGCACCGCCTCGTCTGGCTTTATTAGTTTTTACGAAGATGACGACAATGGGACATCCCAACTCTCGCTTGGTGGTCCGATGTCACTCGCTGGCGATTGCTCTGTCATGATGCCCGACGTCGGCAGCGGCGCCTCGGATACCATGGCTGTCGTGACGCTAGCGCAAACGCTTGCTAACAAGACGTTGGCAGCCTCTTGTGCTGTCCCAGCGGCAACGTTGACTGCCGGCACCCTTGGTGCAGGCAACTACGCCCTCACCGGGCAATTCAGCTCTACGACAGGCTCCTTTGGTAGTGTAGTAGTCAGCGGTGCATCGATGCAAGACGGCAATTATGCTGTGGATGTTACCAATAACAACGACTCTACTGGTCGTGTTCGTGCAAACGCTTTCGTGACTTACTCGGAGCGCGCACTTAAGAGCGAGATCAAGGATCTTACTAACCCAATGGCTAAGTTGAACGCACTTCGTCCAGTTACTTATAACTGGAAGAAGTCGAATACAAAGGCATCTGGTTGGAAGTCCGAAGAGATCGGCTTCATTGCTGACGAAGTTCAGCAGGTTGTTCCGCAGATTGTTGCCACCACACCGGATGGCTACGCCCAGGGTATTGATTACTCTAAGCTTACTGCTCTCTTGACACAGGCTGTCAAGGTTCAGGATACAGAGATTAAGGACCTGAAGGCTCAGCTTTCTAAGGTTCTCAAGGCTCTAGAGCTTAAGGGATAATATAAAACAAATTTAATTTGTTGAGTATGGGGCGCCCCTCAGTTTTTACTGAGGGGCGCTTTTCTTATTATGGTATTAAAGACTATATATTTATGCATTTCTATGTTATTCTAGCAATATCGGATTATTAATATCTAAGGAGTAATCAATGGCAACAGGCGATTCAGTGCCATCAACCTATAGGCAGAAATCAGGATTAGGTCACGCCCCGGCGTATCAAGTTTCAGGAAGACCGTGGATGACGGGCTCTCAGCTCGCCCCATCTGGCACAATTACAATTAACTTCCCAAGTGTGACGAAGAACTTTACGGTTGTCAATGCGAGGCATAGTGGTGGAAGTTCTATTGACTCTGAACACACAGGCTCATTGGCAGTTTATTTTGGTCCCACTCCAGGGGTAACGTGGGATGGAACAAACATTGATCAGATCTCCAACAACCATTATGTGTTTCTAGATGAACCTAACGATTCATATACTTTTGAGACAAAAGCAAAAACTGTGCATATCACTTGCCTGGGTTATAGTAATTATGTTGCTGGTATTCCTACGCAATATTCAGAGGCAAAAGGTTCCTTTTGGATCATCGCAGAACTTACAGGTATCGACCCAGAAAATATGTATGAACTCACAGGTTCGGGAATCGACGAATAAGCAAGGTTTTTAGTTGTCGGGGATACTATTTATTTGTGATTTTTATAATATTTTGACTACTGAGGAGCAAGTTTAAATGTCGAAAATGTTACAAGAGGCGATCATAGATGCGGAAGCATTGAAAGAAGCCGCACTTAGAAACGCCGAATTGGCTATCATTGAAAAGTATGAAGCCGAGATTAAAGACGCAGTTACAACTTTATTAGAGGCTCCCGAGGACGAAGATCCATTTGCTGAGGAAGACCCTCTGGCGATGGGCGCAGAGCCCGGTCTTGAGTCCGATGAGGCAGTCGTCGATCAGCTGGCTATGGCTGGCACCGATGGCGAAGAATTGTGCCCCTGTCCAGACATGGAAGACCCCGCAACTGATGGAAAGGTTGAGATTGACCTTGACCAGCTTGTTGCCACCGCTGCCGCCGAAGAAGAGGCAGAGGATGAAGCCGCAATGGATATGGGTCTCACTGGTGGTCTGGCTCTTGAAGAAGAGATTGACCTTGACGAGAACATTCTTGCCAAGCTGGTTGAAGAATTGACCACCGAAGGCGAGCTACCCGCCGCGTTGGCAAAGTATCAGAAGGGGCAAGCCGAGGCTGACTCCGATGACGATGAAGACCCAGAGCTACAGGCTGATGATGATGCTCCGGGCGAAGGTCGCCACGCCTCAGTCAAAGAAGAACTCACCGTTGATGTAACTCCCAAGTCTGATGGCTGGGCTGGCGCTACCGAAAGCGATTTAAATCAAGCTTTTGAGCAAGCAGCTGCTCTTGCCAACGATACAGAATTGGCTGAGGAAAACGAAGAATTGCGAAAGAATGTTAAAGACCTTGAAGAACGGGTCAATAGATATTCTAAGCGCATTAACGTTATTAAAGAAGAACGAACAAAAATTAAAAATGTTGCATTGAAGATGCGCGATCATGTCGATGGCGTGAATGTCCAAAATGCAAGATTACTCTACACGAATCAGGTTTTGACTAGTGACTCCTTGAATGAGCGACAAAAAAATCAAATTGTCGAGGCTATTTCAAAGGCAGATTCCGTAGATGAAGCGAAGACGATTTATGAGACTCTTCAAAGCGCAGTGGGAAGTTCCCAGAAAAGAACTCCAAAGTCACTGAGCGAAGCTGTTGAACGTCGCTCTTCAACCTTGCCTCGTGCTAAAAATGAGGCAAAGACATCTGACCCAGCAATGAGTCGGATGAAACTTCTAGCAGGAATTGCAAAGAATTAATCAAAAAAAACACATTTATGGAGGAAACAAAATGTCTGTTTTAGAAAAGTTAACAGAAGGCATCGTTAACCGTAGTCTCGCCAAGGATGGTCAGGCTCTTCTCAACAAGTGGGAGAGAACTGGACTTCTTGAGGGGCTCGGTAACGATCGCCAGAAAAATAGTATGGCTTCTCTTCTTGAGAACCAAGCAAAGGAGCTTCTTCGTGAGGCTTCAGCCATGTCGCAAGGCGACGTGGAGGGATTTGCAGCAGTTGCATTCCCAATCGTTCGTCGTGTATTCGGCGGATTGGTCGCTAATGACCTCGTGAGCGTTCAGCCAATGAGCTTACCCTCTGGTCTGATCTTCTTCTTGGACTTCACACATACGGATACCAAGTTGCAGTATGCTTCCAACCCATCCATCTACGGCGGTGGCAAGGTAGCGAAGGGTATTGTTGATGGTGTTTCCACTACTGGCGGTTTTTACGACCTCTCAAGTGGCTATGCGTCTCCAACTGGATCCTCGGCTGCACTTGACGGTAATGTAACTACAACTCACGCCAACATTGCTGAGAACACCCTTACTGATGCCCAGACGGCTGCGGAATCTCCGTGGGCTGCTGCTGGTACAGCAATCTCTGCCTTGGATCAGGCACAGAAGCGCGCCCTTCGGTGGGATCCCGACATTCTCGGAGCTGCCGATCAGACAAAAGAAGTATTTAGTGCTCTTGTGCGAGTTAATGCTGGTACAATGGGTCAGATCGACAAGGGAGCATTAGGCGCCCTTACGCTGACCACCACGGTGAATGGTACAACTGAGAACAGCAACGGGCTTCCTGCCGGTTCAATGATTCGTCGTCTGACTGAGCTTGGTGCTCGTGACCAAAACGGCGAGATCGTAGCTGGTTCGAAAGCTGATATGATCACGTTCTATTACGTTGCCGCTGCTGATGATACTCTGGCTCACTCTGCCGACTCGGCTCACTTCTTGCAGTTCCCGCGTAAAGATGCGTTCTCTACCAGCGGTGTTGCTGACGGCGCTGTCGTTGGTACCGATGGCTGGGGTCTTGAGGGTCGTACCAACGATCCAGCTTCTGATCTCTCTAGCGCTGGCTTGAATGCTCGTATCCCTGAGATCGACATCAAGGTGGACAGCATCGCTGTCACGGCACAGACCAAGAAGCTCAAGGCTAAGTGGACTCCGGAGTTAGGACAAGATCTTAACGCCTACCACAACCTTGACGCTGAGGTTGAGCTTACTGGTATTCTCTCCGAGCAGATTGCTCTTGAGATTGATCAGGAGATTCTTAGCGATCTCGTGGCTGGTGCAACAGCAGGTACACTTTACTGGAGCCGTCGCCCCGGTCAGTTTGTCAATCCTGAGACTGGCGAGAGTATCACCAGTTCTACCGCGCCTCCTGATTTCACGGGTACGGTTTCCGAGTGGTATGAGACTCTTGTTGAGACAATCAACGACGTTTCGGCTCGCATCCATCGCAAGACGCTTCGTGGCGGCGCAAACTTTGTTGTTTGCGGACCCGAGGTGGCGAATGTTCTTGAATTCACTAGTGGCTTCCGTGCTAAGGTTTCCGCTGATGAAGACAAGGGTGAGATTGGTGCAGTCAACGTTGGTAGCATTTCCAAGAAGTGGGATGTCTTTGTTGACCCTTACTTTATGCGTAACGTGCTCCTCGTTGGTCGTAAGGGCAATAGCTTCCTTGAGAGTGGCTTTGTCTACGCTCCATACGTGCCTCTTCAGGTCACGCCTACTATCTTTGGTGATGAGGACTTCTTGCCCCGTAAGGGCGTGATGACTCGCTACGCCAAGAAGATGGTTCGTCCTGACATGTACGGACTGGTTGTCGTTCGCGACCTCGTTGGCTAATAGCCTAAAACCAACTTAAGTTGGGTAAGCCCTGAGTTAGTTCGCTGACTCAGGGCTTTTCTTTTGTTCCAAAACTATTTACCACAGAGGAATATTATTATGGCGACACCGACCTTAACTCCAGCTTCAACTCTTAGTGTTTCAAAGCTTTCTGCGACGGGAACACTCACCGATGTAACGTCGGCGTTGGCTTATGGAATCTACACTAGCGAGGCTTTTATATCTGGAGCGGCTGATCAGGTTGCCTACACTTATCAAAAGTTGGGTGGCGAGATTCTTGATATTGAGATAATGGATGCTCAAGTTTATAACGCATATGAAGAGGCAACTTTAGAATATTCTTATTTGCTCAACATCCATCAAGCAAAGAATATGTTAAGTAACGTTCTTGGGGGGACAACAGGCTCGTTTGACGAAGACGGTCAACTCACGTCGGGACACGCACTAGAAGACGTTAATGTCAACTTGAGATTTCCACGCTTTGACTTCGCATATGCCCGCCGCACAGCCGAAGGCGTGTCAGCCGAGAAAGGAATGGGTAACGCGCAAATTTATTCAGCTTCTTTTGATTTGGTCGCGGACCAGCAAGACTATGATCTACAAAGCACAATTTATAGTGCGTCAGTTGATGCCGATAATAGTGATTTTCCTTACTACAACAAGGTCGGGAAAAATAAAATAACCATCACTAAGGTTTTCTATAAAACAAAGACAGCGGCTTGGAGATTTTATGGTTACTACGGTGGGTTAAATACGGTAGGTAATCTTGGGACGTATGGTCAGTATGCCGACGATTCAACCTTTCAAGTGATTCCAGTTTGGCAGAACAAAGCTCAATCAATCGCCTATGAGGACTCAATCTATACAAGAAATTCTCATTGGTCATACGAGCTTAGAAACAATAAAGTTCGCATTTTTCCTATTCCACCGAGCAGCGGAGATTACCCAGAAAAGTTCTGGGTTGAGTTCTCTGCTGGTGGAGAAAACACTTGGGAAGAACAAGAGGACCGTAAAGAAGGGGTTGAGGGTATTAATAATATGAACACCCTCCCCTTTGAGAATATTCCATATGCAAACATTAATGCAATCGGAAAGCAGTGGATCCGCAGATTTGCCCTGGCTCTATCAAAAGAGATGCTAGGCTATGTCAGAAGCAAGTTCGCTTCTATCCCAATCCCAGGCAACGACGTATCGTTGAACGGAACAGACTTAATCTCTCAAGGCAAAGAAGAACAAACTGCCCTGAGAGACGAATTAAAAACAGTTCTTGACGAATTGACCTATGGTCAGTTAATGGAAGGCGACGCTTCAGCTGTTGAAAACTCAAACAAAATTCAGCAGAACGTCCCTATGCTGATTTATAGTGGATAGGAGGTTAGTAAATGGCAGATCCGGATAACAAATGGTCACAACCAGATAATCCGCCGCCCCCTCTTTTCACTGGCAAGAAAGAAAGAGATCTTGTTAAGCAAGTCAATGATGAGTTGATTGAGAGGGTTATAGGACAACAGATCACTTACTACCCGATCAGTGTTGAACACACTGATTTTCATACACTGTATGGCGAGGCAATTAAAAAAACATTTTTGCCTCCGATTCGTGTATACGCTCTTGTTGAGTGGGAGGGCAGTGACACAACCACATCTAATTTCGGCATTGACCGCCGAGCAGGCATAACTATACACTTTCATAAGCGCCGTCTAACTGAAGATCAGGACTTGTTTGTTCGCGAAGGAGACTTTGTTGCTTATGGCGGTCAGTATTTTGAAATAGTTACAATTGGTCAGCCTAGAGAAATGTTCGGACAGGCTGAACATAAGGTTGAAATTGTGGCAAAATGTATTAAAGCTAGGGAGGGTATATTCGATGCCTCGTGATTTTAAGCCGAAGCCTAAATTAAAAGAAATTCCCTTTCAGCCATCAACAATTGAGACCGTTGATTATGCAATGACGGAGTGGCTACAAAAGTTAAATATTCATGCAGACACAAACAAGGGATTTAAACCTGTGCCAGTTTTATGGGTTGCAGCAGAGAGAGCATTCTCTGTTAAGAACAATAAAGACCTCCGCGATTCCAACGGTGCAATAATTTTGCCCCTCTTGACTCTTGAGCGCACGTCAATGACAAAGGAACTTTCAAGGAAGGGAACCGCTTTTGGGAACATGCCCCCGGTGGATGATTACAAGGGTGGTACCATCGTGATAGCAAGGAGCATACAACAGAAGAAAAGTTCTGCCTTCGCGTCCGTCGCGACCAAAGATATTTTTGGTCAGAGAACATTCCCATATAAGAATAATAAAATTGTATACGAGACGGTAACGATTCCAATGCCTGTATATATTGAAGCCACGTATAAAATCAGTTGTCGCACAGAATATCAGCAGCAAATGAATCAAATTATGCAACCTTTTATTACGAAAACAGGCGGTATAAACTACTTTAATATAGAGAAAGACGGACACAGCTTCGAATCTTTTATGCAGAGCGACTTTGCTCAAGAGAGCAATGTTGCCGAAATCGGAGAAGATGAAAGATTTTATCAGACGACCTTCGATGTGAAAGTGCTGGCTTATTTAATAGGCGCAGCAGAAAATCAAGAAATGCCAAAGACTGTTATTAGAGAAAATGCGGTTGAGGTAAAAATAGGAAGAGAAAGAGTTATTTTTGGAGATGAGATAGACCACCCTGCGTCCGACAAGAGGAAGCCGGGAGACGACGGCAAGTATCGCGGTTAAAAATGGTTTTTCAGCTTTTGTATGACTATTTACTAGAGAAAAATTCTTTGACCTGAAGGAGAGAATAATCATGTCAGCTAAGAGATTTAAGTTTGTATCACCCGGTGTGTTCGTCAATGAGATTGACAACTCACAATTGCCCGCAGAATCAGAGCGCTTGGGACCAGTTATTGTTGGTCGTACTGAACGTGGACCATCTATGCGTCCCGTCACCGTAAGCTCACAGGCTGAGTTTATTGAGATGTTCGGTCAGACGATTCCTGGCGGCAAATCTGGAGACGTTTGGAGAGACGGCAATTACCAATCCCCGACATACGCTTCGTATGCTGCGATGGCTTATCTTCGCAACAACGGACCAGTCACAATGGTTCGTCTTCTCGGTCACGAGCACCCTCAAGCCGAAGCGGCAGGTAAGGCTGGCTGGAAGGTCGACCAGAACGCCTTTGGACTTTTCCTTTTTCCTTCTGCTTCTGCTGTCGCCCACGACGCAAATAAGGACGTTACAGGCACCTTGGCGGCTATCTTCTATCACGATCTGGGCGTAGTCGGCTTGCAAGGTGCGAACCACTCAGTCGGCGCTGGCACCTTAGTAGCGGGCACGTCTGTCGCCGTTGAATCTGTTGGAGCCAATAACGAGTTTAAAGCTGTCGTGTACGCGACGGACGGAGATAACTCTGAAGCTATCACTGAAACAATAAACTTTAATTTTAATAGAAACTCCGACAAGTTCATTAGAAAAGTTTTCAATACAAACCCATCCTTAACAACTGAAGATGGCACAATCACATCGGCTAGAAAAGAAAAATACTGGCTTGGTCAAACTTTTGAAGACAACATTAACGACTATATCACCGACACCGATGCTGGCAAAGTCATTGGTATCATGATGCAGCTTGATGGAGGCGCAACTAAGGCAGTTGGTGTACAAAACAATGCTGCCACGCCTGGAACTACTGGTTGGGTAATCTCGCAGCAGCTTTCAAACGATACTGGGTCTTTCGCGCCTAGGACCGGCGGCGGCGTTGATACATTATTCAAGTTTTCTGCATTAGATTGCGGAGAATGGGAATCGAAGAATCTTAAAATTTCTATTGAGGATATTCGCTACTCTAAAAATGTAACTGATAACCCATATGGTTCTTTTACTGTGACTGTTCGTAAGGCACAAGACAATGACGGAGCTGTACAGCCTCTAGAGCGCTTTGCAAATTGTAACCTTAACCCGCAATCGGCAAATTACATTAAGCGTAAGATCGGCGATCAAACCCTAGAGTGGGACGAGGGCGAGCGCCGTTACAAAGTTATCGGAGACTATCCGAACGTGTCTCAGTTTATCCGAATTGAGGTTAATAGCGAGCTTGACAACGGCGCCCTAGACCCGCTCCTGCTTCCATTTGGATTCCAAGGACCGAATCGTTTGCTGACCATTGTTTCTGGTGACACCACGCAATATCCTACGGCGACAGAAATCAACACTGCGAGCGGCGCCGAAACTATCGTCACCACCGCCGACGCTAATGGTCGCGTCCACGCTAGCGAGTTCAATATCGGGCGTCAGGTCACATTAGAGTTCCCCAAACTGCGATTGCGAGAGAATACACTCTCGGGGTCGCTTTCTAGTCTTAAACAGGCTTACTGGGGCGTTGACACTGTACTGTCTGGCTCTGATAGAACTCACTATAGTGGGTACGGAGACCTAGTGTTCCCAATGATTCCATCGGGGGCGAATACAGAAGTACAATTCGCATTCTCGATTGATGATGTCAAGCACGACGATGGCGTACACTACTGGGCAGAGGGCAACCGCGCCACAGCAGTTGCAGGCACATCAATGAGTGCTGTTTCTGCAAGTTGGAAAGAACCTCTTGATCAGGGTGTTGATAAATTCACAATGCCCCTTTTCGGTGGTTTTGACGGTGTGGATATCCGAACTCTGGATCCCTTCGCGCCGGCTATGCAAATAGGCGCAGATGCATCTGACAAGAGCAGCTACGAGTATTACTCGATTCGCAAGGCTATTGACACTTGTTCAGATCCAGAGGTTGTTGAGTGCAACGTGATGGCTGTACCGGGTATTACGAACAACGGTATCAACCAGCACCTTATTAATGTTTGTGAAAATCGTGCAGACGCGCTCGCGATTCTTGATCTTCAAGGCGGGTACCTTCCTAGGCACGACCGCGCAGCGACTAATGTAACGTTCTCATCATATGGTGGAACAGTTAAGGATACCTTAGACAACTTGAACACGATGCAAATTAATTCAAGTTATGCTTGTTCTTACTACCCATGGGTTCAGGTCCGTGACCAGATGGCTGACGCTATGCTTTGGGTTCCACCTTCAGTGGTAGCGCTTGGCACGATGGGCAGCTCCGAGGCTAAGTCCGAGGTTTGGTTTGCACCGGCAGGATTCACTCGCGGAGGTCTCTCGGAGGGCTCGGCTGGTATGCCAGTGCTTGCAGTTCGCGACCGCTTGACTTCCAAGCTGCGCGATGACCTCTATCAGCAGAACGTTAACCCGATCGCTTCTTTCCCAGCAGAGGGCATCGTGATCTTCGGTCAAAAGACTATGCAGGTTACGCCATCAGCGCTTGACAGAATTAATGTACGACGCTTGATGATCTTTGTTAAGAAGGAAATTTCCAGAATGGCTGCTACTACTCTGTTTGATCAGAATGTACAGCGCACGTGGAACCGCTTCTTGGGTCGCGTCAATCCGTTCCTTCGCAGCGTACAGGCTCGTATGGGTCTGACGGAGTTTAAAGTTGTTCTTGATGAGACAACAACGACTCCTGAGCTGATTGATAGAAACATCATGTACGCTAAGATCATGCTCAAGCCCGCAAGAGCGATCGAGTATATTGCGATTGACTTCGTTATTACAAATAGCGGAGCTTCGTTTGAAGATTAATAAAAAAGGTCAGGGGCAAATAATTGCCCCTGACTAATTAATATTAAGCCGGGATAATGGTTTTTTAAGAGGAGAACTAAAAAATGTCAGAGAGCTTTTGGTCAGATAGCCAGGTAGAGCCGAAGAGGGCTTATAGATGGATTCTTTTGCTGGGTGGCATCCCGCAATGGATGTGCAAGAAGGTTTCCAAGCCTAGCTTTGCGGTTTCCGAGACGGAACACACATACTTAAATCACAAATTTTATTACCCAGGTCGCGTTGAATGGAACACGGTGACTGTCACATTGGCAGATCCTGTCGCTCCAGATGCAGCACAATCAATGGTTAATATCATTGAAAATGCAGGATATAGTCTCCCAAACGGTCAAGCAAAAGCCGAGGCGAGTACAATCTCTAAGAAAAACGCAGTCTTGGCGCTCGGCGAGGTGAGAATTCAGCAGTTGGGATCGTCTGGAGAAGTCATTGAAGAGTGGGAACTGATTAACGCCTGGGTCAAAGATGTTAAACTTGGCGAGTTGGACTACGAGTCTGATGATATGGTCGATGTGGAGCTTGAGCTTCGTTACGACTTCGCTAATCTGAAGAAGGCAGGAACTGCGGCTGTTCCAAAGAGCAAGAAGAAGTAATAGATTAATTTAACATATCCTTAAAAAAAGCTTAACAAAGTTGCTATAATAAACTAAAGTTGTTATAGTAACTTTGTTTTTTTTATGGGGTAATAAATGGCAATTCGTAACAACGAAGACCGAACTGGCGAACGCCGCGCATCTGCGGGCGACCCGCCACCGATAGTCGCTGAGCAAGCCGAGACTGAGGCTGGCGCAAACAAGACACTTGATTTCACTTGTCCTACGGAGTTCGTAGAACTCCCGTCACAGGGCAAATATTATGCTGATGGGCACCCGTTGAAGGGGGTTGATAGCATTGAGATTCGTTTCATGACTGCGAAGGATGAGGACATTCTCACTTCGAAGTCTCTTTTGAAGAAGGGCATCGCGATCGATCGCTTCTTACAAAATATTATTGTTGACAAGAAGGTGAAGATTCAAGATCTTCTTATCGGTGATAAAAATGCTCTAGTGGTTGCATCTCGTATCACAGGATATGGCTCAGACTATCAAACGAAAGTCACATGCCCCTCTTGTGGGACTTCCCAGGATTATGAGTTTGATCTTGAGAATTCAGTCATCAACACTGGCGGCGTTGACGGGCTCGCCGCAACACTCCCAGACCTCGCTGACGGCGTATCTAAGACAGATGATGATACTTGGCTTGTTGAGTGTCCAAAGAGTAAGGTTCTTGTTGAGCTACAACTATTGAATGGTCATCACGAGAAGTTCTTAACGAAATCCGCTGCAATGAAAAAGAAACAGAAGCTCCCAGAGTCTGCCTTGACAGACCAGCTTCGTACAACTATTATTTCGGTCAATGGAAGTAAAGAACAGAAGAACGTTAATAAATTTATTGATGTCATGCCCGCGATGGATTCACGATTCCTTCGCACAATCTATGATAAACTAATGCCTAATGTTGATTTGACTCAGCATTTTGATTGCCACTCTTGCGGCTTTGAGCAAGAGATGGAGGTACCGTTTACCACTGACTTTTTTTGGCCTAAGCGATAAATACATTGAAAGCGTTTATGAACAGTTTTTCGTTTTAAAATACCATGGAGGCTGGAGCTTCATTGAGGCTTATAATCTCCCTGTAAAAATTAGAACTTGGTTTGTTAAGAGACTTCAGAAGCAGTTTGAGAATGAAAAGTCTCAGATGGAAAAAGCTAAATCTAAGTCAAAAACAAAGAAACCGCCTAGAAGATAAACGTAGCTTAAGCTAAAAAATATTAAAGGGTTCCCTTCGGAGCCCTTTTTTATTGGAGCTAATACTATTTATAATGAACCGGAATATCCGTGGGGAGATACAAACTATGTCTGACAATCTAGGAAATGATTTAACACCGATAATTATTGATTTGGACGATCTTAAGAGCGGCAAGCTTGAAGAGTTTAATGTTTTGCAAATGATGGGAAGTGGTATTAAACACATACTTGCTCAGATGTTTGGTGGTTCTGTAATCCCGGTGACTGTAAGAGGTAGCAGGGGTGATGTCAAATCTTTCGCACGCACGGTCGGTCGCGAAAAGCATTATTTAGATGCATATAAGAAATATGGCTTAAATGATCCCAGGACGTACAAGAGCAAATTTAAATTAAATAAATCGGTTCGCGATTTCGAACGAAAAACGAAATTGAAGTGGCCATTTAAATAAACCATACAGGGCTTTGAACACGGATGGCAGATGAAGAACAACCGATTGGACCGGAGGCAATAGCAAGAGCACAAGCTTTGGCAGCGGAAATGGCTGAGATCGAACAGATCCAGGGCAATATTACCTCCGAAGCGGAAAAAAAGCTTTTTATTGATCAGCAAACACTTATTGCGACAAGAGAAGAGCTTCAAAATATTGCTGAAGCTAAGGTCATAGGCGATAAGATTATTGCCGCCAAGCGGGAAGAGATCAAGCTGATCAAAGCGAAAGGAGAAAAAGCCTCCGAGGCTGAAAAAGCCTCGTTAAAAGCCCTAGACGAACAGATTGCCCTTATTGAGAAGCGCCAGGGTTATAGCGACGAGTACGTGACCAGTATCCGCGAAGCCGCAGACGCCCTCGAAGAAACCTTAACCAAGACAGATGCCCTGGAGGGGGCAACCAAGCGGGTGTTAGAGGCTACTCTTGGCGTCGGTGACGCATGGAAACAGTCAGCATCTGGGGCGTTCTTAAACAAGGTCAAGACAGACGGCTTCGCTAGCGCACTTAAGTCTGTTGGGAAGAGCATGGGTGAGGTCCTCACAATGGAGAACCTTGCCGGCTCTATAATGACTGCCGTTATTCAGCAAACTATGAAGGCGGTCCTAGCCATGGACAACGCCCGTGGTGAGGTGGCAAAGGCTTTGGGGAGCGGGGCAAAATATGATGGCTTAATCGACGACGTATATACTGGCAATTTAGAATTGGGCGTGTCTTCTGGCGACGCCGCGAAAGCTATTGTAGGCTTGTCCGAAAATATGGCTGGTTTTGGTACTATGTCGGCTGAAGCCAAGCTAGAGGCTACCAATTTTACGGCGGTAATGGGTGAGATTGGTTTAGACGCTGCCACTGCTGGTAAATTTCTCACGAACACAACCAAGGTCATGGGGATGACCACTAGCGAAAGTACAAAGTTGGGAGCCGAGCTTGGAGGCTTGGCTAATCATCTTGGCGTTTCAATTGGATCAATAACCAGCGACTTTAATAGTGTGATGGGCGACCTCGCGGTTTATGGCGCACAGGCACCAAAGGTGTTCAAGAAGTTGGCAGGCGCAGCCGCCACACTGGGCGTCTCAGTTGATAGTCTGGTCGGGTCAATGAAAGACCTTGACACTGTGAGTGGCGCTGCCGCCGCTGCCGGTAAGATGAACGCAGCGCTGGGTGGTCAGTTCATGGACACGAACGAGCTTCTTAATGCGTCCTTAGAAGAGCGGGTTGTTCTAATCAAAAAGGGCTTGGACGCATCTGGTAAAGATTTTGCCAGCATGTCCCGCGCAGAAAAACAAATGGTCGCGCAAGCGTCTGGCATGAAGGATGTCGGAGAGCTAGCAAAATATATGAACGCGGACATGGGTGATCTTACAAAGTCCATGGAAGACGCTGGCAATGCGACGTCATCAATGGAAGACATGGAGAACAAGGCAGAGAAAGCACAAACTGCCCAGGAAAAGTTAACACAGGCTCTAGAATCCTTAGCTATAGCGGTCGGTCCCATAACAGATGCGTTCAGATTTTTTGTTGATATTATCGCAGCGGTCACCCAGACCACGCTCGGAAAATACCTGATGATTGTCGGCGCAGCCCTTTATTTTGTTGGCGGTCCTCTCGCGAAGGTCGTCTCGGGTGTAAAAGCTTTTGCCACATCTGTTGTATCCGGCGCACAGAGCATTTGGGGGTTCCTTAAGGGAATATATTTAAAAATCGCCGCGCACTTTAAGAGCGCAGCCGCGTCTGCTACCGACGCAGCAGCCACCAAGGTCCAAACCGAAGCGACCGAAGAATTATCAGACGCGCAAGAAGAACAAGCAAATTCTTCAGAAAATGCAGGCTCAATGGGTAAAGGGTTTGTCAATTTCCTTAAAGAACTTGGTAAACACGGCAA
>Ga0098040_1000625_pt1 | contig 16150 bp, 16 predicted proteins | sample 7_EtaG_FD_75065 | JGI IMG/M metagenome (GOLD analysis project Ga0098040, IMG submission 75065) | Marine viral communities from the Subarctic Pacific Ocean - 7_ETSP_OMZ_AT15161 metaG | ecosystem: Environmental > Aquatic > Marine > Oceanic | place: Pacific Ocean | collected 2015-01-08
ATATTAGATAATCTAATTTTAGCATTTCTTAATTTAGCACTACGTTCTTTCTTTAATCTAGCTATAACATATTCAGGCTGATTAATTCGACTTCCTAAAATTGCATGAATTATCCATGCATAAATAGCATCTTCAGCTAATTTAGGAATTCTAATATCTTCATCATAAGCTAACCCATCTGAAATATAATCTAATATTATTATTCTTCCATCAACTAAATTACTAGAAAAAGCAATTTTACCTTCTCTTTCATTTAAATTAAACCAACCATTCATTTGGGTTGTTTGAGGATTTAATCCATATCTTTGACCTAATTGTGTTAACCATAAATAAGGATAACCATCAAACCAAAAATCTGTATTATAAGTAAAATTAATCCACCAATTTCCTGTTATTAAACGAGTATTAGCAGCTCTCCATCTAGCATCAGTAATAGATGTACCTTCCATCATATTCATATTAGCATCCGACATAGGTATACCTGTTGAATCTTGTAACGGTCTTTGATAAGGTGAAGAGGTTAAATTATCTGCTGGATAAATAGGGTGTTTAACGCCTAGTCCGTCCACATAAGATAAACCAACATAATTTACATAATCAGGAGGTAAAGGAATTTGCCCAGAAGGAGGAAGAGATAATTCTTGAGATTTAATTGATTTTAATGTATCATAACTAAATTCTTGTAAACCTCTTTTAGCATGGAATATAACTTCATTTCTACCTACATTTGATATTAATTTTTGATATCCTACATAAGCAAACATAAAGTTATTAATAACATCTTCTAAACTTATATAAGCATAATTTCCATAATTTTCCCATAATTGTTCGGTCCTTAATTTAACCATAAAAACATTAGCAGCTACTAATGGTGTAGTTAATGCAATGCTATTTCCAGTTACTGTAACTGTATATAAAGGATTAGCCTGTATAGTATAAGGGGTAAAAGTAATTCCTCCATCTACACTTAAAAACATATCAAAATTATTTAAAGGGAAATTAAGTGCTGTAGTATCATTAGTATAATATATTAAATCAGTATTAAAAGTAGTAACAAACGGCCCAGATAAGGCAGCTGGATCTACTACAAATAATTGCTCTCCAATATAATATTGAGTATTGTTTTCTGTTATAAGTGCCATCTAATTATGATTTTTCATTTTGATCTTCTGCTTGAACTATCCCAGCGGCCAATTGAATAACACTTGGGTCTTCAACTACTATTCCTGCATATACTAATATTCTTAATATAATTTCAGTTTGTTCAGAAATATGTAATTCAAAATCTTGACTACCACTAGCATTATAAATATATTGTCCTTGCCCTCCTGTAGTATAATTCCATACAACATCTAAAGGTGTTCTTATATAAGATACAGTAATTCCAGTTTGAATAGTTGCAGGATAAATAAATAAATCTCCTTGTTCATATAAATAAACAGGGAACATTTCTGTAGGTTTTGTAATAGGGGATAACTCTTGTTTAATTAATTCATTTCTTTGAATATATTGAGTTTCTTTTGCTACTCCATAAGGATTTGTATATATTACACTGCCAATTCTATAAAAATCATTCGGAAATAATTGTATTACTACAGGTTGAATAGGCCCTATTGTTGGGGCAACTGTCATCTGTAATACATTGCTATTAGCACTCCATGTGTAATCTACTCCTTCAACTTGTGGGTTTCCATCTACTGTTACAAAAACACTTGCATTTTGAGATTGTGCTGTTGTCCATGCAGTTATATTAAATACTGTATTAGCACCAGTAACTGGTGGGTTAGTATTAAATGTTTGTGTGAAGGCTGGTAGGGTTGAAATACCTGGAGGGGTGAATCGATCAACATTAAATGTAGCTGGCCCTATAGTTTGGAAAGGCTCTAACATTTGATCTACATTTTTAATTCGATTACCATATTCGGTATCATTTTGAGGAAGACGGTACTGTTGATTTAAATCACTTGCATATCCTTCGAACATTGTTCGTTGAACTTGAGTCCCAAATTTATTAAATTCATCTGGTGTAATATATCCTCTTTGTTGTTGGTTAAGGATTAATAAAACCGTTTTATAGACTATATCTACGTTTACCGCCATTATAATTTCTTTATAATAAAAAGGCGGCGTGATGCCGCCTCTCTATTGTTATTTATTAGATGATCTTTTTTTCGATCGTCTTATATACTTCTACTCCTTCATCGGTTTTAAACCATGCAGCTAATGCTGAATATGGATTTTCATCAAAAGGAATTGTCATTAATTTACGATCATTAGTTCCCCACATAAAGTATCTTTGATCTTGTGATAATTTTACTATGTGTTGTTCCGTTGCTTTAATCGCAAAGTTTCTTAATTCGACATTTTCATCTTGTACAAGATTAATAAATAAAGCAGGATTTGCTTTTGCCATTCTTAAAATATCTCTTCGAATTTCTTTAGAAGACATATTGGCAACTTTAGTTCCCATTTCTACTCTTAAAATAGCTTCTGCATGATCTACTTCAATATCTCTAGCGGCATTAAGTGCCATGATTTCCATCTCTAGATCTACTAAATCATCTTTTGCTTCTGTTACTGCATTATATTCATCATAATCTTTTCCTTTTCTTGGATGATATAATGATAATAATTTTTGTAAATTTACTTTTTCTTTAGGTACAAATAATGTTCCGTCTTTAAAAACGATATGTTGCAAAGTTGCTTCACCTTTCTGCTCATCTTGAAAAGGCGATGGCTGATTAGTGGCATATCGTAATGCTCTCTGTTCTTTTTTTGCCGGATCAAAATACAAAAGAGGATGTCTTGTTGTATGTTTACTCGGTATAGTATAAGTTACAGGGGTATGATGAGTTCTTAAGTAATAAGTTCTATCTTTTACTTCCCAGTCATCAATCTGAGTTTCTTGAGTTTCTTTACTCTTTTTTGCCATGATATAATATAATTAAATAGTTAAAAATAAAGGTACTGGGTGCCGAAGCACCCGTTACCTTATAAATAATTATGCACTGAATAGTACAAAGTTATTAGCTGCCTGTACACAAAGACATCTTTCTGATAAGAAGTTTACTTGCATAACGTCAACGTCAGATGTGTAAGCACCTCCAACAGATCCAGTTAACCAAGATTTCATTCTTCTATCATCAGCTTGAGAAGCTCTATATCTTACGTGTAAGAAAGGACGTCTAATGTTAGTACCAAGAACTTGGTCATAAACAGTAGATGTTCCAGCAGGAACTAATACTCCTTCAACATTGCTAGCCCCATTAAAATTAGTGGAACCACCTCTTGTAGAAGCATCATTTAGATATTTCCATGAAGTTTTATAGAAGTCATAAGAACCTCTTCTAAAACCAGAAAAGCCTAAATTAAGTGCCATTTCTTCAGAGTTTTCAAATACACCATAAGATGTACCTCCAGCTCCGTAAGAATTTTGCACAGCTAACATATTATCAAAATTTAATTCAGTAGCTCTATCTAAGAAAAGCATGTTTTCTTCAATAGCACCCTGAGAATCTAAGTTTTGAAGAATAGCGTCAAAGTCAGCCATTCCACCAGCAAAACCAGTCATCACGTTACCTCGAGCTTGAATAGCATCGAACATACCTTGAGTACCTAATTGGTTACCTGCAGCAAATGCAGAGAAACCAGTGTTATTACCTGCTGGGATTGCCCCACCAATAGCCGCTGCATAGAATCCACCTGGTGCTCCACCTGGTCCAGATGTTGCATCAGAAATTTGGCCTTCTATAACCGTCATTTCTAAATAGTCTTCAAATCTTAATCTAGTTTCACCTTCAGCTTTTAGATACCATAAAAAACCTCCAACTCCATCTTCTGCAGAAACCTCAACCCAACCGATTTGAGCTGTATCAGAACCAGATATTGCATATCTATCTCTGATAATTATAGGTTTGTTAGAAAATTGAGTGAAAGCTGGATCTATGTTTTCAGTAACTAAACCAGTACCGTCAACGCCCGCTGGTGATAAACCAGATGCTTTTCCAAATTCAGAACCATAAACATATGTTTTAAGTCCTGCAGCACCAGCACCGAAAGCTGCTTGTAAGCTTGCTTGCTGATATGGATATGCTGTTAAAACCGTACCAAGTACTCCAGACACAAATGCCTTTACTGTAGCAGCAGGGTTTAAGGGATCCATAACGACCACTGTCATATTTGGTGTAATAACGTTATTAACGCCCGCAACAACGGGTAAGTTAATATCAATTGTATTCACACCTGTTAATGTACAGCTGTCATATGAAATGTGTAATCTATTTTGTTCAGACCAGATTACTTGGTCACTTGTCATTGGTAATTCAGCTCCAACCATTCTCAAAAATCCACCTAACGTTCTATTACCATATCTTTCGACTTCAGCTTCGTATACTTCAGGAAGATACTGCTGAGCAAAGTTTCCACCTGCCGCGCCGTCAAATACTAAATAGTTTGTGTTAAGGACTTGTTGAGTTTGAGAAGGTACTATACTACCAAATTGAGGTGTTAATACTCCCATTTCAAATTAATTTTTAATTGTTAAAATTTACGTGTTTTTATTCTAAGTTTCGAAGAATCATCACCACTCACAACTCTCATCTTAATTCCACCAACATTTACATTAGGAGAACTCTCTCTCACTTTTGTACTAATGTTTTTAGAAGCTGCATTTATATCTCTAGTTGCATCGGCTTTGCCTTGCTCATAGAAATGATGTGCAATTTGATCAGCATTGGTTGCAGAATAAATAGCTTTATGATAACCTAAAGGGTCTGTTACATTGCCTTCCTTATCCAAGAACTTTTGAGTGAAAGTACTAATGTCTTTTTGATTATCTGCCAACTCCAACGGGTTTTTAATTTTATATCTAAATCTTTTATCTCCGACATTATATTCGAAACCTTCGAATTCATCAGATAAAAGAGTTTTAGTTTCATCTAAAAACTTTTCATGTTGTTGTTGTCCTATTTCTTGATTCTCGTGATAGCGATTGAAAAAGTCCATTGCCTTCTGTTGTTCTTGGGTAACGCCGGGTCTCAACTTGATTTCGTCGTAATATTTAACCTTCAGATCTTCTAGGAAGTTCTTTGCTTTTGCAATTGCTTCTTTTTTAGCGAGTTGTTTTATTTTGACGTCTCGCTCCTCGTCAATCTCAGTATCAAATTTAAAGTTTTCTTCCATAATGAAATTAACTTCGTCATTATTCAAATGAGGTTTTGTTTTCATGTAATACTCTTTTAATAGCACATCTTCATTAATATTAGAATAATCTGCATTGAGTCTTACATAATCCTCAACATTACCACCAGTTTCTTCCATAAAAGAAACAAGTTTTTCAACATTTTCTGGTAATTTTCTTTGAGGTATATTTTGTTTAACTGGTTCTGTAGTTTTAGTTTTAACCGGTACAGGTTTCTCTTCCTCTACTTTTATTTCTTCAAGTATATCTTTTGTCTCTACTTTTACTTTTTCTTCTTTACTTTCTTCGGTAGGTTTTTCATCTGTTGACTCGATGTCTCTGATCTCCACCTTTTGAACATCTTTGGGCGGTTGATGAGCATCCATATCAATTGACTTCGACTCTTGAATGGCATCTTTAACTTTTTCTACTGGGTCTTTGACCTCTGATTTAACTTCTTTTTTTACTTTTTCTTTTTTAACCGGTAGTTTAGATAAATCTACTTTAGTTATTTCCGGTTCAGCACTAAGTGCTTTTTTAGGTACCTTTATTTTGGTTACCTCTTGTTTTGTCTTTGACATAATAAAATATTATAAAATTAATAAAATAATTATCTAGGTACAAATTGTTCTAAATTTAATCCTGATAATCCATCATTTTCCGATTCAAAATTTTTCGGTAATAAATCGTTTTGGCGTTGTGAAATCATTTCACTTTGTTGAGTAGCTTGAATTTTAGTACGCTTATCTTTCCTATCTTCAATATATCTTTCTTTAGATTCTTCATTTTGTCTTTGCATACCTGCTAATCTTAATTGATATTGAAATTCTATTTCCATCAATTCTTTTTTAATTGCAGCCTCTGTTTCTAATTTTTGAATTTCTAATTGAGCTTCACCTTGTTTTATTTGAAGTTCTTTTTGTGCTAAAGCTTCTTGCTTTTGCACTTCATACATAGCTGCTTGTTCAGTCGCTTGTGCATTTGCTGCAGCTTGAGCTTGAATATTAGCTTGCTGCATTTCTTGATCTTTTGCTTGCTTTTGTTTACGTTTTAATTTAAGTAATTGATTTGCTAACTTTAAATTCTTAACTTGTCTAATATCAATTGCGTCTTCTATATCTATACTTTGTTGTTGAAGTCCCATTTGTATATTAGTCTCTAATACAGCTTTTTCTTCTTCATCTGGTTCTAATTCTAAATAAATACCAAAATCAAATAAATTAAGATTTTTCATTTCTTCTAATGAACCAGTATTAAATCTACTTATTGCATTAGTTAAAGATTCTGCAGTTAAAGCATAATCTAATACATCAGCAATACGTAAAGAAATATTTTCAGCTATTCTTACACTCATATATAACATTGATTGTAATATATGACGTGTAGCTACATTTGAGGCTGCAGCTGCTAATTTTTGTAAACCAACTAATGCATATTGATCTGGGTTACTTGCATCTCGTGCTTCATTTAACCCGGTTACATCTCTTATCATTTGTAAATAATATTGATAAGTACTAATTAAAGAAGAAATTTTAGCTTGCGATGCTGAGGTTTGTAATTCTTGAATTGGAACCATTCCTCTATTTGGATCTCCATCTTGTGTTTGTGATCTACCTACAATACTACCAGTTTGGAAATACATATTTAATGCTTCCTGTGGATTATAGTTTGTTCCATTCCCTAAATCTACTTCTGATAACCCATCTACATCCACAAATACCCCATCAGGCACCATACGAGATATTACTTGTTGAAGTTTTAAATGTGTTAATTGGATCATATCCGCAAACCCAGTACATTTACTTACTACCGATTCTACCCTACCTCTATAAATTCTTGGAGCTGTAATAACATAATTCATTCTACATTTAGTAGTATCAGCTGCTGGACGAGTCATATTTTCTGCCATTTTCCATTCTAGCATATTCTCAATACCTAAGACTTTAACTCCTGAATATAATACTTCAATTTTTCTGCTTACTTTATCAAATTTATCACTTGGGGGCGGATCAAAGAAATCTGTTTTTTTAAGAGATTTTTGTAATCCTTGATCAGTCTGTTTAATTTTCCAAACTTGTTCTGAATAAGTTTTATATTCAAAATATAATAATTGAATAATATCTGGATCTTCATTCCAATTTCTTAAATAATTTTGTGTACCAGGAAACTTTTGGATTTTATCCATTTCCTCTACAGTTAAATGTGGGAATTGTTTAGCTAATTCCGCAATACTTACTGATTTAACTTCGCCTACATAATATATATCTTCAAAATTTGGATCCTCTGTATAAGAATATACTAAATTAGCAGGATCTACATAGTCAACTGTAATTCCATTAGAAGTATTATAGTTAGTTTTAGAACAAGCAATACCTAAAACAACAAGATCATATAGTAATCTTCTTTTTGTTTCATGATATTTATTATTAGCTAATACATTTGTAATAGCCTCTTCTTCTGCTATTTCAATACTTTGCTTATAACTAAGCTGCATATGTAAACTTAATTCTTCTTTATTTTCTGGTAATTGCTCTGGATTTGCAGTTTGAAACATATTTACACCAGTATCTTTTTGTATCATTTCAATAAAACTCCTTGCATTCATATCTCTTAAAAGAGTTTCTGCATAAGTAGTTCTTTTCTTTTGAGACTCAGGATCTTGAGCATAAGACTTTATTTCATAATTTCTTTGGGACATTCCATTAACTACTATATCTACAAATTTAGATATAATAGGTACTGGTTTCCAATCTAAATTAAGATAAGATAAATCACCATTAATAGCTAGTTCATCTTTATATTTTTGGATAGGTTGCTCTCCTCTTGCATATAATCTACGAGTATGAAATTGATTAAAATTAACAATAAATCTATCTCCACCACCTCGTGTATTTCTAAACCATTCATTTTCAATAGCTCGCCCTACCAATGTTCCATATTCCAACGACGCCTTTTCTTCATCTGGTACTACCTGACTTGGAAAGCTACTGTTATAATTAGTTGTTATCATTTATTTTATTAATTTTGATAAATTTTTACCCGTACTATTATCATATTTTGCAAAATTTAAAAGAACTTCTTGTTTTTCAATTTTAGCATGAGGTCTGTATCTATGCTGATTACACGCCATCAAGGCTAACCCAGAACTAATAGATGCATCATGTGATGTTCTATTGTTTATATTAAATCTTGCCCAATCCTCTAAAGTTCTTTGGAAATATAAATCTCCATAGGTTTCTCCTAAATTACCAACAAAAGTTTCAATATAAGTTTCAATAGCTGCAGCATGAGCTTGCTTTATATCTTCACTTGAATTTGGTATCCCGCCAATTTCTCTTTCTGTTACTGATAATTTAGTTAGAGCTTTATCTGGCCTATTAATAGAAAAATGCCTATATCCTCTGCGACGTAAATAATACAAAAGTCTAGGTTTGTTATTTTCCGCTAAGATAGGCATTCCATAGAAGATTAGTGCCATAAGCACATCTTCAAAAAATATTTCAGCCGTTTGTGGTCTAGCTATATATTCTAAAAAGAAATGATTTGCAGGAACATTTTCCATAGACCATTTAGTTAATCCATGTAATGATCCATTTGAACCTCGTTTATCCACTGTCCCTGATATATCATAAGGATCACATCCAAATGCGCCCAGATGTTTATTACCAGGATATTTCATTCCTCTTTTTATAATTACGCTATTTTGAAGATTTTTAGGGGGTAGCCAGGAAATATGAAATTTTCCTTTTGGATTTGGCATAAATAATACACGACTATCTCTGATACTATCTTCCCATATAAAATTTCCTTTAGTAATTATATTATTATAATTTATATCTTCATTCCAATCTATTTGTTCATAGATTCTAGTTAAATTAAATAAAGATTCTTTAGTTTCGTCTCTAAATGCATGTTTTGTAGTCCTTGGGAATTGACGATAAAATTCATTTAATCCATCGGCATCATCTTTTAATCCATCTACTTCATTTTCCCAATAGTTGATAACACCAATTTTAATTCTTCCTCCATGGGGTCCAAAACTCGGGGCTTTGGGGGTTTCGAATACAGGTAAGCCATAAGAATCGATGTATCCTTCGTAGTTCCATTCCATAGGTATGAACAGAGAATAGAGTCCTGAGCGAGTCTGTCCATTGGCGTTTCTTTTTGTAACATCTGAATCATTATATAATTTTTTAAAGTTATCACCTCCTTTATCTAAAGCATTTGAAGTAGATCCCATCATACATTTACCAATAATTCTACTCCCTAATCTTAAAGTGGTTTTTGTTACGCGCCAATTATTTAAAATATTAGTTGGTCTTTCCCATTTTCCAGATTCGTCATGTACTAATAACTGTAATTTTTCTCCATCATAACTATTATCTCCAGTATTTTTCCAGTCAATAGTTGTGTCAAGCCCTTCTAATTCTTCTTCTTTGGTACCTAATTCTATCTTCCTTCTAGTAAATTTAGAAGCTGGAACTCTATATGCTAATTCTGTTTTAGGTCGATCCATACCATCTTGAATCGGTTTAAAAAAGAATGGATAATTAACTGATATTGGTACAACTTTATCAGTAAACATTTTTTTAGCATCGGGTCCAGTTTTAGATAATATTCCGTATCTTGAATCACTTGCTAAAGTAGCTAAATTTACAATCTCTCCTGAGGCCATAAAAGAGAATCCTGATCTACGGTTTTTAAGGTAACAAATTCCATAACATCTATTGTCGGCTTTACAAGCTTCCCAGAATATGAAGAATAATCTATTGGCTTCTCTAAAATCTGGTGCCCCAACATCAATCTTACTCCACTGCAAGTACATGTAGTGAGTCCCAGTAAGATAAGTATTAATATTTTTATTTTTAAACCAAAATCCTTCGTCTCTCCTTTTAAATTCTTCATCTATATAATTATGCCATTTTTCTTTAAACTCTTCTGGATAATCTTTCCAATCAAATACTGTTTTTATTCTTTGTAATTCTTTAGTATATTCATGCTTTTGCCATGAATTATTTTCAAATTTAACAACAGTTTTAGGTACTTTGGGTAAAGCAATTTTAAGATTTTGTATTTCATAAATTTCTCCAATCTGCCCAGTCTTACTAATAACTATAACATCATGATCATCATTATATCCATATTCCCATTTTTTATAACGATTTAATCTTTTTATAACTTTAGGTTTAATATAGTTAGTTAGGACTTTATATAAAGTTTGCTTATACATTATTTAGACCTCCCTTCTGCAAAACCTTTAAAAGTTTTTTCTTTCTTAACTTTTTTAGGTTTATTTTCTAACATATCTTTTTCTTCATTAATTCTATTAAGAATTTCAAAAGCATCAAATATAGCTAATTTTTTAGTAGCTGCAGCATTTTTTAATCTATCTGCGGAAATATCATCGTCTGAATCTACAATTGGTTCTTTAGCAACTTTGATTAATTCTTCAACTGCTTTGTGCCCAGCTTGGATTATATTCAGTTTCGTTTCCTTTATATTCGTCATATTTAATAACAATATCTTTAGATTTCATACAATATAATAATTGTCCATCAATTATAAATTCCCATTCTCTCATAGGATTAAATCCTACCACATCTTCTTTATGGACATCTAGTTGTGTTAATATACTATTAGTATATTTTAACACACCTTTTTGTTGTTTTAATATTTCTACTTTAGACTTATCAGTTTCTCTAACTGGTTTTATAAAACAATAGTCAAGATTGGTTATCCATTCTTTATTTTGTTTATATAAATATATTTGTTCTAAAGGACAAAAATATAAATCTTCTGTAAAATAATTTCTACTATTTCTTTCATTACCTCGTACATCATACCATCTTCGAAATATATTATGATGTACAACAACTATGTCACCTTTTTTAATATTAGTGTCAATAGCTGTAGGTATAGAAATTACTGTAGCCATTCTATTTATATATACAAATTCTTCTATATTTGTATTTACAATTAATTTAGAATCTCCTACTTTTTTTTCATTATTATACCTTCCATCAATAGGAGATATAATAAAATTAAATAAACCTTTCATTAATATTCTAAATCATATTCAACAGAAATTGCCATATGAGAATTAAATTTTTTCCAAGGTACAATTTCTTTGTTTTTTTTAATTAAAATATTATAAGAATTATCTTTCTCTTCATGTAATATATGAGAAATTTCATGACCCCCATAAACTTGTTGGCCTACAGCATAATGCATTGCGTCATTTTTATAATCTGCTCCTATACTGATTTTTCTTATATTACTCGACATTATCTTTAATCGCCTCATATGAACCATCTTCTAAATTAATATTAATGGCTCCGTACTTCTCTTCTAATTCTTTTTTTAGCTTTTCTTGATCTTCATTAACACCAGCTAAGTCATGTAAAATTGCATGCTTTTGAGATTCTAAAACTCCCATATTTTGTAACATAGTTCTTATCTTCTTTTGAAAATCAATTATTTTGTCGAATTCTTCTGTTTCTAATTTATTCACTTTTTCACTCATAATTTAAATTTTATTTGATTATTATTAATTTTTATATATACTCGTTGCTTTTTCAGTTGTACGTCCGCCAAAATAGGCAAGAACGACAGCCATCATGACCTTCTCAAAAGTATCATTCCATAATGAATTAATTTGAAAAGGTATGTTTTCTACACTATCTAAAATTCCTGCTAATGAAAATATACATATACACCATACGAGTACTAGTGGACGTACATTTTTCGATAACCAAGAATCGGACATTGAGTCTGCCTCCCATCTTGATGTAACAGCTTCTAGCTCTTTATTTTGTTGATCATATATTAATTGTTGCAGTTTAATTTTGTCATCTTGGCTTACACCAGATTTAGTTATTTCTGCAAGAGCTTCTTTTGGTGATGTAACACCTTGTAATATATTTCCTAAAGTAGGATTAATAACAGAAGCAGCCCCAAATAATAGTTGACCAACCGTCGTATCTTTAAACTTCTTTTTTGGTTTACTCACAATCCCATTTTACGCATTTACAATCATCATGTTTCTTATCACCTTTTTCTTTTTTAGGCTTTATACATCTTCCTTTTTCTTCACTCCATACTTTATTGCCCTTACATTGTTTTGGTCCTTTTACTTCTTTTTCTTTTTTAGGTCCAGCTACACAACGACATTTATCTGCATCCCAAGTTCTATTTCCTGAACAATCTTTAGGTGTACAATCTTTTTCTTTCTTTTCTTTTTTTACTCTTTCTTTCCCAGTATCTGATACACCACCTGCTGCTTTTTTAATACATTTACCATCTACTAATTTATATTCTTTTCCGCCATCAGGACAATCAGTTACCTTTGTTATAACAGTAGCTTTACCAGTAACACTTACATCTTCTTTTTCTCTTTCTAATCGTTCATCATCACCTGCAGTTTTCTTTATACAAGTATTTTTCCCTGCATCCCATTTCCATCCTTCTCCTTTTTGAGCACATTCAGATTTTTTAGTTTCTCCTAATTCTTTATCCGATTTAGCAGCTTTACAGGTTTGACATTTTTTACATCCAGCAGAACTATCTTTAAAACCACCTTTTGTTCCTGAATTACAACATTTAGAATAAGTAAATTTACTACATCCTTCTTTTGCTGTTATATCTTCAGTTTCTTCTTTTCCTTCAGTTCCTCTTTGTAATTTTTGCTTTGATTTTGTAGTAGTTACTTCAAGATCATCATCTGTTGTTTCCTTACTTACTTCAGTCTCCCACTCAGACGCTGTCCAACACTTATTTTTATGCCAAACTTTTGGGGATTTACAACTTTCTTTATCGTTTAAGGGAGAAGATTCTTTCATATATACACCCTTTGTTGATGGTACTAATTCACCATCTTTTTTTAAATTATTCAATGGAGATCTATCATTCCAATTCAATGGAGATCCATAACCTTGATTAAATGGAGAATGCTTCATTTTAAATGCTGAAGACTTCATTGAAACTGGATTATCTTTTTGAAGTTCTATAATTTGTCCTCGTACATTTTCTACACTAGGTCCAGTTACATCAATATCACTGCTCGTAGTAGTTGTTACACCAGCTTTAGTTCCAGTACCTGCCCAACTACCTGCACCTTTATCTCCTGTATAAGTTTTACTTCTTTTAGTTCTAGACGCTACACCCCCAGTCCAAGTTTGAGAATCACTACCACTAAATGGAGTTTTATCATCAATACCAGCTGTCATATGCTCTGCAGCACCTCTAGCGGTTTGTCTTCTCATACTTCCGCTTTGGTCTCTGCCTGTTGCACCAGAGCCTCCACTAATAGTAAATTTACCGTCTGCACCTGCAGTGGCTGTAAATCCACCCGTTTTTCTAATTTGTTTTTTTATTGCTCTTTTAGTTTGGCGATATTCTTTACCTCTACCTTTTCTAAATAAGTTTAATTTTCCCATAATTAATAATTTTATGCGTTATAATAATTTTTGTTTTGTTTTTTAAATTCTTTATTTTTTTTCCATGCTCTTACTTCCCATGGTAAATTTTTAGCACCTTCTACCATATCGGCTCTACCCCATTTTTCCCAAGGTAGGCTTTTGTCTTTTCGCCAATATACATTATCGTCATCGTACATAAGTAAACCTGCTCTTATGTCTTCCACATGCTGACCTTCATGTGCTTCTACTTCAGCTTGCTTAATAGGATCTAAGTCTTCTTGTACTAAAATACTACCATTCATATTAGTCTTGCCCATAACCCCTGGTTCATCAGCCTGTAAGTCACGCTTATATACCGGAGTATTATCGCAGTTATATGGAGGAGGTTTCATTTTATATCCCATTATACATTGTCATATTTAGGTTTATAAGGAAATTTTTTATTTAAAAGGTCTTGTCTTTTTTCACAACCACAGTCTTCTCCAGCTACTTTTTTAACTAAACTTTTAATTCCTGTTGCTCTAGTAATTTTCTCAATTGAATCTCCTAAGCCTCTAGATCTCATTTTTATCTATCAATAGATTGATTTGGTCTATGACCCCACTTATGATAAGACTCATCTCTACGATCAAGCCAGCTTTGCTCTGTATCTTTATGCCCTACTCTTGCCCCAATAGACTCATCTTCCCTAGCTGCATAACCTTGTTCATTTAATGGAGATTTCATAGGCATTGCTGCTCTTTCCCCAGTCATGTCTTCTTCTAGTGGATCATCTGTAAGTTCTCTTTTAGCTTCTCCCCAAAGGTTAGAACTCATATGTTTTCCTATTTGACTTTCAGATTCCCACATATTTAAATGTGATGAATATCTAGCTTTGCCATCTCCAGAATAATTTCTATGTTCTCCTGTATGCCAATGTTTAGCATAATCAGCATCATGCTCGTCTATACCTAAAGCATGAGCGTGAGCATCATGTCCTTCAGAATATAGTTTTTTAGCTCTATCAGCATCTTCACGTGCCCAAGAACCATCATTTAATGGTGAATTATTTTTTGCCATTGTTTTTGTTTTTAATTATTAATTTTTTATTGTGCTACGAAATCTTCGCTTGATTGTCCTTGTACTGCCAGCCAAATATGTGGAGCCGTAGCGCCTGTATAGGTTACTGCTACATTTAATCCATAATAAGAATTATCATAAGTAACAGCAATATCAGTTACAACCCCAGCATAAACTTCTGAATCAATTACACTAACATTTGAACCATATGCTGTAGATGCATTTCCTATTAATGTTCCTACATTAGATGTATCAACTTTAGCAATTACTGTATAATTTACTGCATGGGTATGTCCTACTTTTACCATAGTCATAGCAGTTGTACTACCGGTAGATAATTTATAATAGGTACCTGTTTTATAATTTGCTTCGTGATTACCTGTACCAGAAGAATTAGTCTTAATTAAACCAGTTTTTGTAATACGCATTCTTTCTGCGTTAGAAGTGCCGTCATATGTTTTAAATGATAAATCTCTACCACTACCATTATAATTAACAACAATATTAGCATCACCATTGTTAAATGTTAAATAACCTCCGTCACCACCTGCAATATTTATATTACCATCAACACCTAGTTTATTATATAAAGTTGTTAATCCGATTCCTACATTTCCAGAAGCATCAATACGCATTGCTTCAACGCTATCTGAATATATTTTTACACTCCCTGATCCTGCAGCAGTAGTACCTCTAAAATGCCCTAATCTTGCGCCTCCTGATGTTAAATCCATTATAGCCCTATTAGCGCCAGAAGTAGATCCAGTTGCATTTGAACTTGTAGAAGCAACTTGCCCATATACTGTTAATTTTTCTAGCGGGGTTATTGTCCCGATACCAACTTGACCTCCATTTTCCCAAAACATCCTAGTATCAGCACCTTCTCTTAATTCAAAATCCTGTGTTCCATTATGTCCTTGTAATAAAGACCATGCATTTGTAGCGCCTGTTCTTTGAAAATATATACCACGCGCACCTGCCGCAACAGTAGCACCTACAAACATATCCCCTTCATGGACATTCAATTGATAAGTGGTATTTGCTCCTCCAACTGCAACAGGTTTATTAAATTGTATATTTTCAGCTGATCCATCAATATTCATATAAGTAGTAGTACCTCCACCACCATCATCAGACTTAAAATACATATATCCATTATTAACATGCTGTGTGAAATTCATTTCACCTATATAATTTTCTATATAAGCTTGACTACCATTATGGAACACTTCCATATCAGAACCGGTACCAAATAAAGCTTTTATACCATCATTAAAAATAACATTACCAATCATTGTACCACCAGCAAGTGGTAAGTAATCTCCTAAGAAATCGGTTGGTGCTATTTGAATATTATCTGCACCTTGATATCCTACGATATAATCTACTGTTGGAACTGTTGTTCTAACCGCAAAATCTGAAAATTTTACATTTGCCATTTTTTATTTTTTTATGTGTTATGTTATGGGTTTGCTATCATAAATTGAAGAGAAGG
>Ga0098040_1000626_pt1 | contig 16141 bp, 25 predicted proteins | sample 7_EtaG_FD_75065 | JGI IMG/M metagenome (GOLD analysis project Ga0098040, IMG submission 75065) | Marine viral communities from the Subarctic Pacific Ocean - 7_ETSP_OMZ_AT15161 metaG | ecosystem: Environmental > Aquatic > Marine > Oceanic | place: Pacific Ocean | collected 2015-01-08
ATAATCTTGGAAAGTTTTGTAAAAATTATGGGTGTGATCCTAGTTCATTAGAAGGTCAGACTCGTTATATGATTAATGAGAATATCTTCCAGAGACAACTTCCTTATTTTGAAGGTAGTGGTATGACTGTAGCACAGTATATGAGACCTGCTTACAATTGGTTGGGATGGGGGATTAAAGGTGCTCGTCAACAATATGCTTATGATTATACTAAGAAGTTAGTTTGGCAACCTCAAAGGGGTAATCAAGCTCAGGTTCCTTGTCCTACTGGGTTAACATAAATAAATTTTTTATCACAATGCAAATTTTTCTTGATACTGCTGATGCAGATGTTATCTGTTACCACTTTGCTACGGGTTTAATTGATGGGGTTACTACTAATCCTACTCTTATTTTGAAGAGTGGTAGGAACCCTGAAGATGTCTATGAAGAGATTGGGGAGATTGGAGTTCCTGATATCAGTATGGAAGTTGTCGGTACTGGTGAGGAGATGGTTGCTGAAGGACGCAGACTCCATGAGAAGTTTGGTGAGTGTTGTACCATTAAGGTTCCTTGTACTAGAAGTGGGTTAGCTGCATGTAGGATCCTTTCTAAGGAAGGTATTAGAGTAAATGTAACTCTTATCTTCTCACAGACACAAGCAATCCTTGCTTCTAAAGCAGGTGCTGCATATGTATCACCATTTGTAGGTAGAGTGGATGATAATTCTTTCGGTGGCCTATGTCTTGTTAAAGATATAGTTAATGTATTCAAGGAACATATGGTGACTACTCAAGTCCTTGCAGCATCTCTTAGAGGTGTTAGGGATGTAGGTAGAGCATTTGAATATGGTGCAGATATAGTTACTATGCCACCTACAGTCTTTGAGAAGATGTACAATCACATTCTTACTGATAAGGGATTAGAACTGTTTCAAAAGGACTATGAAGCTGTAAGTAGTAATGCGTAGGCATAAATTTTTGTATCCACCTGTGTTGAAACTCGCATATATACTGGTAGAATAGGAGAAATAATGACACCTAATTTCTTTATTATGGTGTTAAATTAGTGGAGGTGCCCATGCACAATCTTTTACCTCAAAATCAAATGGCTGAATGGAAACATTCTGATGTTCATGATGAACAAAGTGACAAAATAGATGACTATTTTGAGTGCCTAATTGACTGTGAGGACGACAATCGTGACTGTCAGCAGGTATGTACAGACATATTGACTTGAGATTAATTAAGTAAACCGTTCATTAGACCCTTGACTCTTTGAGCCAGGGGTCTTATAATGTATAGGATAAATACTGGAAAGTAAATACCCTAATGGCATTATCTGAACAGGTTGAAGATTCTATGAGGGAAGCTGAATGTAATCTTCGCAATGCTTTAGCATTTGCTGCTCGTCATGAGAAGCCATTTGTAGCAAAGCATATTAGTGAGATGATTCATCTTATCGATGAGATCATTCATGCTGATGTATATTTTGATAAGATAGAAGAATCCAATGATAGGTAATTGTAATGATAGGTAATTGTATTGATGATTTATTTGATATGCATTTTTTAACTTCCCTTGAGGAAGTTATCTTAGATGATATCCCATTCTATACCACAAATACAGCAGATCAAATGTCATTTCCTAATGGTAGGAATGGTATTGATAGGACTTGTAAGAAGGGTCATAGATTTTTTGGGGTTGATATTTTTATAAGAGAGTCATTCAATAGAGTTAAATTATTACATCCAAACGCTGAACCTTTTTTTGATGCTTGGGATATTATTGAGCAAGAAGTATTTAATACTAGTGTTTATTTGGAGAGGATAGATGTAAATCTTCAACATACTGCACAGCATGGGACTACTCATACAGATGATGATGGTATTGGTAATGTTCCAGGTGAGGATTATACTGTAATGCTTATGAATAATACGAAATGGAAACCACAATGGGGTGGACATTTTCAGATGTTAAATGATGAAGAGACAGAGGTAATTGAAGAGTATGAATATATACCAGGAAGAGTTCTTATTTTTCCAGGGAGTATCCCTCATAGAGGGCTTGCATCAGATGATCCTTATGTCTTTAGATTTACTACAGTGTTTAGGATCAAACTTGAACCTCTTGACATAGAGCAATTAGAATAGTATACTTATTAATAGGTGACAACAAGTATGGGCGGTTTAACAGAAGCAGAAGAAGAGTTTTTAAAGGAGCATGGGTATGAATATACCCCTCTTCCTATTCCCTATGCTGGTAAGAAGGAGAAGCAAGATTGTGCAAGAACTTTATTTCTTGAATCAATATTGAAACCAGATCATCAGCTTCGTCAGTGTGCTCATAACCAAAAGTGTTATAATGAACTGATGGAAATTAGACAACATGTATTAGAGTACCTAGGCTATCATGAAACCAAGCATTCAGCAAGTTGACAATTTCTTTCCTCAAGATATTGCTCAATTTATTTCAAACTATGTAATGTATGAGGCGGATTACCGTTATGGTGAAAGAGATGAGGATGGTGATCCTACTGGAATGGCATGTGATCTTTTTCATGCAGAGAGATCAGATAATCAATGCACTACTGATGAAGGTAAGATAATTTATAATGCTTTCATTAAGGCTGTTCATGATCGATGGCCAGGGACTTGGGATCAATATAGAATATATCGTTTATATGTAAATGCGTTTGCACCTAAAGAGCAAGCATATTTCCATCAGGATTGTGATAATGATTCCGATCAAGTCACATTTGTATACTATCCTTTTAATGATCTTTTTGATTGGGCTATAGAAGATGGTGGCTGTACTGAATTTTATATTGATAAGAGGGTTATAGGAGTTCCTCCATTCTCTAATAGTGTAGCTAGATTTTCTTCACAAGCTTGGCATAGAGCAACTCCATTTAGAAATCATGCTAGATTTAGTATTGCTGTTAAGTGTATAGGAGTGGAAGAGTTTGAGCAAACGGAAGAACTTTTTGAGGTAAATGAGTGATCTAATACAAGATACATTTGATAGAGATGGTTATGTTATTATTGACGATTTCCTTTATGAGGATGTGGTCAATAAACTTCATAATTTAGCTATTAATTGTGAGGAACATGATGATGTTTATAAGGAAGGATATTATTCTATTAATTACACAAAGGATAATCTTCCATTTGATATTCTTCCTGATATAATTAATGCTATTCATGTAGGGTTTCCTATTTTACATGATCTTGAATTTGATAGGGGATGGGCGTTTGTCCATGACAATAAGTCTAATGGTGTCACACCTCATGCTGATCCTGCAAAGATTAATGTTAATCTATGGGTTACTCCAGATCATGCAGTAAATGATCCAACTAAAAATGGTCTTATTGTTTATGATCAAAAAGCTCCAGATGATTGGACCTGGAGTCAGTATAATAGTGATATTAAGATGATTGAAAAGTATTTAAAAGATACTGATGCTAAGGAAAGTCATATCCCTTACAGGTATAATAGAATATGTCTTTTTGATTCTAAATACTTCCATAAGACGAATGGGGTTTCGATGTGGCATGGACCCGAAAATCGTCGTGTTAACTATACCTTTATGTTTAAATAAGAGTGGATTAAAATGTTAAGAGTAAGATGTAAAGTCTGTAATACAGAAATTAATAGTAATAGTAAATCACAATGTTGTGGGTGTAGCAATCAAATGATTGTTCGTGACGAAGTTGTTACAGCGAAGAATTTATCAGAAGTGGTTTTGATAAATACTGATACAAATGTTACGAAACCTGGACATTTAACTCAGGATCAGTTACAATGGCAAGAGGCTAGACGCCATAGAAAAATTCGCAAACTAACCTACGAGGAAAGATGAATGTTTAATCTAGACCAGAAGTACGAGTCTTATGTTAGGTCTGGTAGTAAGAAACTTCGTATTGATGGGATAGAGGAACGGGTTAGGGGTTATGGTTATACTGATAATGGAAAAGATATAGATGGGTATTATCTGATCACAGATAACTACCAATTATTTTATAACAAGGAAGAACAATTTGTGAGAAAGGAATCAGTTAAAGAAATGTCTACTACCACTTGACCTGGTAGTCATTATGGTTTATAATGTCAGAGCAAACAATACAGAACAATGTCCTTGGCGGTTAAGTTTAAGAAAGATCTCAGTACTCTTCGTGCTGCAGTGAATCGAGAAGTTTTTCTTGATGTAAAGAATCCTAAACTTTATAAAAAGATTAAAAGATTCTATAAAGAAGATGTGTTATTAACTGGAGAAGATCCAGAGTATGATTACAATCTTTTACTAGAATGCATTCGTCAAGATTTGTAATTATCTAAGAGAATTATTATGTCATGTGGAAAAAATCATGCATACGATGCCTATCAGACTGCTGCTGATGCACTCAAGTCTGCGGTAATCGAAGCCCTAAATAATGACGAGGAAACTTCAACGCTAACTGAACTGTGGGAGCACTACTTAGGTGCTCGTTCTATCGCAGACAAAGCAGCAAAGTCCTCCACAAGCTTTTTTGGTGATACCATATTCAATACTGGAGCAGCATATACTTCCAGTAGTGACTATGTAACTTTCGGGGATGATCCATATCCCACGGTAGCAGCAGCAGATACAGTAGCATATAACTGGGGTGATGATGGTATCAGTATAACTGGTAATCCATACACATCAGACACAGTTGATTTCTCTGGTATCGGTTCAGTACCAACAACAGTAAGTGGCAGAACAAGCGTTGACACTATAACATTTGGATAATGAAAGCTCTTATTACTGGTATTACAGGACAGGATGGTTCCTACCTTGCTGAATTTCTTTTAGAGAAAGGATATGAGGTACATGGAATTGTTCGTCGTGCATCTCTTATCAATACACATAGGATCGATCACATATATGATCAGATCCATCTCCATTATGGAGACTTAACTGATTCAGGTAGCATCATTAGTTTAGTTCAAAAGATTAAACCTGATGAGGTGTATAACCTTGCTGCTATGAGTCATGTGAAGGTGTCATTTGAGATGCCCGAATATACTGGTGAGGTAGATGCCCTTGGAACCCTTCGTATTCTAGATGCTATTCGTCTTCTAGATCACGATTGTAAGTTCTATCAGGCATCTACCTCAGAACTTTTTGGTAAGGTTCAAGAGGTTCCTCAAAAAGAGACTACTCCTTTCTATCCCCGTAGTCCTTATGGTGTAGCAAAACTCTATGCCTATTGGATCACGAGAAATTATCGTGAAGCATATGGAATCCATGCTAGTAATGGTATCCTATTCAATCACGAATCTCAGAGAAGAGGAGAGACCTTTGTAACTCGTAAGATCACAAGAGGGTTATCTCGTATCTCTACTGGAATGCAAGATTGTCTTGTATTAGGTAACCTTGATGCCAAGAGAGATTGGGGTCATGCCAAGGATTATGTTCGTGGTATGTGGATGATTACACAACATGACAAACCAGATGACTTTGTACTATCTACTGGTACAATGCATAGTGTAAGAGAGTTTGTAGAACATGCTGCTGGATATTTTGGATTCAAAATTAAGTGGCAAGGGGAGGGTTTAGATGAGGTCGGTTATTGTCCCACTATGGGTAGAGCTATCATTAAAGTTAGTTCTAAATACTACCGCCCAACTGAGGTTGAACAACTCCTAGGTGATGCGACTAAGGCAAAAGAAGTCTTAGGATGGGAACCAGAGTTGACATTTAAACAACTAGTAGAAGACATGTGTATTTACGGACAATGAGCAAATTTCACAAAATAACTAAATGCAGGGTATGTGGGAACGAACATTACGATGTTGTTCTCGACCTTGGTGATCAATACTTATCAGGTATCTTTCCTAAAGAGATTGATCCTGAAATGTACAGAGGTCCATTGACCCTTGTTAAGTGTGACGAATCCAAAGGTGGATGTGGTCATGTACAACTAGAGCATACCTTTGATCTTCCTACAATGTATGGAGATGAGTATGGGTATCGTTCTGGACTCAACGGTAGCATGGTCAAGCACCTTAAGGGTAAGGCAGACAAGATCAAGGCACAAGTTGATCTTCAGTCTGGTGATATTGTATGTGACATTGCTGGTAACGATGGAACCTTCTTGGGATTCTTCCCTAAGGACTGTCAGTTAATCAGTATTGATCCTACCTCTAAGAAGTTTAAGGAATTTATTCCTGAGAATGTAAGTTATATTGCTGACTTCTTTAGTGCTGATAAGTTCCAAGAGAGGTTTGGTAAGCAGAAGGCAAAAGTTATTACTACCTTCTCTATGTTCTATGACCTAGAGGATCCATGTGAGTTTGCATCACAGGTTCGAGAGTGTCTTGATACTGAAGGTATCTGGGTACTAGAACAGAGTTATATGCCATTGATGTTAGATGCAAATTCTTTTGATACTGTATGTCATGAGCATCTCTCCTACTATGGTATGAGACAACTCAAGTACATCATGGACAAGTCTGGATTTAAGATTATTGATTTTGAATTTAATGATGTCAATGGTGGTAGCATCTCTGTTGTTGTTGCTAAGAGTAGCAGTAAGAGAGAGGAATGTAAGACTAAGTTGACTGGTATTCTTGCTAGTGAAATAGAGCAACAGTTGAATACTACAGAACCTTGGAGACAGTTTGCTATTAGATTGGTACAGAATAGAGAACAGTTCTGGAAGATGTTAACCTTCTACAAGGAGAACAAGGCTACGATCTGTGCTCTTGGTGCTAGTACTAAAGGCAATGTAACTCTTCAGACATGGGAAGTTACTCCTAATGATATCTCTGTAGTTGGTGATGTTAATCCTGATAAGGATGGATCTTATACACCAGGTACTTGGATACCTATTCTTTCTGAGGATAAGGTAATGGAACAAGACTATGATGTGTATGTCATTTTACCTTGGCACTTTAAGGATTTCTTTATCAAGAATCCTAAGTTTAAAGGTAAGCGTTTGTTATTCCCTCTACCTACTCCAGAGATTGTAATCCCATGAAGTTGAGAACAATGCATAAGGAAGATTGTATTTTTGTAGCAGGTCATAAGGGTCTAGTTGGATCTGCTATTATTCGTAAACTTAAAGAACTTGGGTATCGTAATATTATTACTCGTAATAGACAGCAGTGTGATTTAACTAACCCTTTACTGGTAAAACAGTTATTTGAGACTGTTCAAATTGATTATGTCTTTGATGCTGCTGCAAGGGTAGGTGGTATCTCTGCTAATGATAAGTATTCAGCAGAGTTTATCTATCAGAATACAATGATTCAGACTAACCTGATTCATTGGGCATACAAATATTTTGTCAAGAAGTTTGTCTTCCTTGGTAGTGTATGCATTTATCCTAAGTTTGCTGAGACTCCCGTTAAGGAAGAGTCTTTGATGACAGGTGAATTAGAACCTACTAATGAAGCATATGCTATTGCTAAGATACATGGCATTGAAATGCTTAAGATGTATCATAAGCAGTATGGATTTAAAGGTGTATCACTAATGCCATGTAATCTATATGGTCCTGGTGATAATTTTCATCCTGAGAATGGTCATGTTATTCCTTCATTAATGTCTAAGTTTAATAATGCGGTTGCTGATACTCCAGTAGTTTGTTGGGGTGATGGTACTCCTACTAGAGAATTCATGTATGTGGATGATCTAGCAGATGCTTGTTTGTTTGCTATGGATCATTATGATAGTGCTGAATTAATTAATGTTGGATCTGGTCAAGATGTTTCTATCAAAGACCTTGTTAATATGGTAGCTGCAGTGACTAGATATACTGGTCAAGTAGTTTGGGACACTGAGCGTCCTAATGGAACCCCTAAGAGACCTTTGGATTACTCTAAGATCTCTTCCCTAGGGTGGAAACCTAAGCACACTCTGAGAGACGGTCTACAGAAGACCTATGATTGGTTCCAAGAGTCCGTTGGATTGCAAACTAGATGATAGGTATCAATGGTGTTGGTAAGAAGGGTGAGCGTCTGGCAAATCAGATGTTTCAATACTCTGCTGTCAAAGGCATTGCAAAGAACATGGGGTATGAATATTGTGTACCTCCTTCAAGATTTAAATCTAATGTAGATGAATGGAAGGACCATCAGTTGTTCATGCCATTTACATTGGAAACATTTAATCCATTACAAATTCAATGGATTGATGAGAAGAGACAAACCGTTGTTGAGAGACAGTATCATTACGATGATGAATTATTTAATAACTGTCCTGACTGGGTAACTCTTCATGGATTTTTTCAAAGTGAGAAATATTTTTTAAATGTTAGAGATGAATTGTTAAAGGATTTTACATTCAAAGATGACATAAAAAACCCTTGTCTGGAAATGATGGAGGGTCTAAATAAACCTATTGCTTTACATGTCAGGAGGACTGACTACTCACAATATAATCATCATCCTATATGTGGTGTAGATTATTATGAGAAAGCACTGTCCTATTTCGATAGAGACAGACCAGTTATTGTTTTTTCTGATGACCCATTATGGTGTCATGATGAATCTACATTTGCTGATGACAGGTTTATGATCTCTCAATCTGGGGATCAATATGTCGATCTTTGTTTAATGACTATGTGTACTGATTTTATCATCGCAAATAGTTCATTTAGTTGGTGGGGAGCATGGCTTTCAGAATCAGCAGAAAAACAGGTGGTAGCACCGAGCAAATGGTTCGGTCCTCCATTGGATCAACAACACAATACACAAGATCTTTATTGCGAAGGTTGGATGAAAGTATGACAAATGTGGCTATAGTATTCATAGGTACAAACAAGTACCTTGATTTCCTTCCAAGATATTATGAGCAATGTGAAGAGCATCTGATGCCAGATGCTAACAAGCAGTATTTTATCTTTACTGACGGTGAATTGGATGGTGCTCCAGACAATATGTCTATCTATCAGATAGAACATAAACCATGGCCAGCGATCACGCTGGAAAGGTTTCATACTATCCTTGAGGCAGAGAAGGAGTTATCTAAGTATGACTGGATGCTCTTCCTTGATGCAGACATGGTAGTTAACAAAAAGATATTCTCTCATGAGATCTTAGATCCAGAGAAAGAATACCTTGCTGTACATCACCCATGTCATTACGAAGATTTTTCTGGTACATTTGAAACTAACCCTGAATCAGAAGCATATGTTGAGGGTGAGCAGGAGAATTATTATCAAGGATGTCTATGGGGTGGACAAGTTAAGCATGTCATTCCTATGATGAAGACTCTGAGGGATAGAGTTGACAAGGATTATGAGCGTGATATAATAGCAGTGTGGCATGATGAAAGTCAGATTAATAAGTTCTTCTTAGAGAACGAAGATAAGGTGAATGCCTTACCACCTGACTATGCATATCCAGAGTGTTTCCCGCATTATACATACGATAGAAAGATTATTCATTTAGCAAAAGATAATTCTACATTACAAACATGACCGATCCTAATGCATGGCAGTTGCCTACTTTTTATACACCAGATAAGAAATCTCAACTCAGATATAAATTTCCTAAACTTGATTTAGTAAGTCATCAGAATTTCTCACAATGTTATCAGGATATGTTTGTCCTGTGTATGACTGATGGTAGACCTTATGGAACTTTTGTAGAGATAGGTTCAGGTCATCCTGTTATCTCTAACAATACTGCTCTCCTTGAGTCTAGGTTTGAGTGGACTGGTATTGGATTTGAGATTAAGGACAAGGAAGCTGATCTTTATAATGAACATCGTAAAGCACCTGTTGCTTTAGGTGATGCTACTACAGCAGATTTTGATGAGTTATTTAAAGAGGTTAAACTTGGACCTGAGTTTGATTATCTACAAGTAGATTGTGAACCAGCAAGGGTTACCCTTGATGCTATGTTAAAGATTAATTTAGACAAGTATAGGTTTGCTACTATTACATTTGAACATGATAAGTATAATGATGGACCACAGGTTCAGGAAGAATCTAGAAAGTATCTTGAAGAGAGGGGATATGAATTAATTGTAGATGATATATCAGTAGATGATTCTCATCCATTTGAAGATTGGTGGGCTCATCCTGATCTTGTACCTTCACATACTATTGCTGCTATGAAGTGTGTGACGGGAGAGACTAAGAAAGCAGAAGATTATATGTTAGGAAAAGTATGAAGGTAGTACTGTGGGGGTATCCATTACATACGGATACCTATTCTTATATCTATGAGGCATTTAAAAAGGCATTCGAGTACCAAGGGTACGAAGTCTTCTGGTTTACCGATGAGGATCATCCAGAGGACTTTGATTATGAAGACTGCTTATTCTTTTGCGAGGGATATAAAGATAAAAAAATTCCCTTAAGGAAGAGTAGTACATATGTATGCCATGTCTGTGTAAATCCAGGCAAGTATCTTGGTAATGTCAAGAAGCTAATCGACATGAGATATCATGTGGATTACATCGAGGATACCAATTATACATATACTGTAGACTATGAGAACTGTGATGAGTTAGAGTCAGGTGTACTCTACGATAAGAATTCGTCTGAGTATGATATAATTTATATGGCATGGGCAGCAAACCTATTGCCGCATGAGATCAACTTTGAATGGGCAACCATGAAAAGAGATCCTGTATATTATATGATTGGTAGCATATCTAGTCATGGTGCGTTTGCTAACGGACCTGCTGTTGCTGAATGGATGCAAGAGTGTAAATATGCTGGCATTGAATGCTTTCATAGTGACCCTTGGGTTCAACCACTTCCTGATGAAGTGTACAGAGAGTTTATGCAGAAGTCTATCATGCAACCTGATCTCAGAAATGAGACTCATAAAGCATGGGGTGTAAAGAGTTGCCGTATCTTTAAGGCGATCAGTTATGGTCACCTAGGTATGACTAACGCACCTAAACTTGCTAAGTTTGTTGATGACTCTGTAGTATGTTCAGAGGATATTTCAGAACTTTTTCTTAAAGGTTTTGCTAAGTATCAGGATGTTGATTTGATTCAACATCAAATGAAAATTGTTAGAGACAAACATACATTTATGAATCGATCCAAAGGTATTTTAAAATTGCTGTAATTATGTACAACCCTCTTAATTTCAATATTAATCCCAAGTTTCAAAGCTTTGAATTTTCTAGGGATCATTTACCTACTGTTGTTGTAGATAGTTTAGATGAATGGAAACCTCTTAAAGTTGCGGAGGTTGGTGTAGAGTATGGTGGATACTTAGATATCTACTACCCACTTATGGAATCTTCTGTAGAGAAATTTTATCTCATTGATAAGTGGCAGACAGAAGGTAACGATGCTCACTTCACTAAGTTTGAAGATCGTGTAGAACAAGGATATGCTAGAGTTAAAGAACTCTATGGTGACAATCCTAAGGTTGAGATGTGTAAGGGTTCTTCAGTAGACTGGGCAGCAAAATTTGAGAATGAATTTTTTGATTATGTTTATCTAGATGCTGATCATACTAAGGAAGCTGTGTTAGAAGATCTTAAAGCATGGTATCCAAAAGTTAAATACGGTGGTATAATAGCAGGGCATGATACCTATTGTGATCCTGACAATGTAACTGCTGATTACTTTGATGTTGAAGGTGCTCTAGAAGAGTTCTTTGATGAGGAAGTATGGGAAGGTATTCATCTCACTAATGAGTATGCATACAAATCTTGGGTTTATATTAAAGCTGATCGAGAATGAAAAGATTACTTGAATTTTTAAAAGCACTATGGGATTGGGGAATGCATGATGACTAAATTAACTTTTGGATTTATCGTCGGTGGAGACGATGCATATTATAATAACTTGATGAGGGCATGTGAATCACTTGAGAGAGTGAAGCAACCTCATGAGGTTCTTATCATTGATATGGATGATCGATTAAGTATCGATGAACCTAATGTCAAGATTGTTAAGGCTGAAGCAGAGAAGATAGAGAACGAAGATGATAGAAACTATTTCCAACCACATATATGGAAGGAACGGTATAACCTGTACAAGCATGTTGAAACTGATTACTGTTTCTACATGGATACTGACACAGTAGTAATTAATGATAGGACAGATGAGTTAATTGAGGAGGCAGAGGACAAGTTCCTTTGCACTCAGCACTGGTGGGTTCCTACCTTACAGAATTTTCTTAATGCTACTAAGGTTAATCTAACAAATACTAGTGGATATATCCCTAAAGATACATCAACATATGACTATGCTGCTTCTGGTGCATTCTTATTCCAGAAGGATAAGCATAACGAACTCTTTGAGAAGTATGATAAGATCTTTACTGATATATTCTCTGATGGTGGACTGCACAGTGGTGTTACAGATGAGATGATTCTTTGTCTTGCATTGAATGAGTGGGGTAACTATAAGTTTACTAATGGGTCATTCAATCACTGTGCTGCTCATGATTATATGCCAATGGAAATAAGAGATGGTGTATGGTATGGTTCTAATCCAAAGGAGACTGAGATGAAACCAATCTTCTTATTCCATGCTGCTGCTCAGAATGTTGCTACCTTAGGTCAGTATGGTACTCCTGTAGAGGAGTTGAAAAGAGTTATGTACTGGGAGGACTATCAATGAAGGTAGATATTACTGGTTTGAAGATTGCTCTGATTGGTCCTGGTATCATGGACATTCCACCTGATAAGTGGGGTGCTGTAGAGATGTTGATCTGGGATTATACTAAAATTCTTAGAGAGTTGGGTCATAGAGTAAGTATAATTAATACTCCTGATCAAGAGTTGATTAAGTTTGAGGTTGAGCATGGACGGTATGATATAGTTCATCTTCACTATGATGTGTTTGCTGGTCTTATTCCTGATCTTGTTCCTTTATGTAAGAGGTTGATTGTCTCTAGTCATTATCCATATATCAATGTTCCTGCTATGTGGGGTAGAGATAAGTATGGAGAACACTTTACAAAGTATATTGACAATAAAGACTTTACTATCTTTGCATCCAGTCAGAAGGATATTGAAACTTATGTTGAGTATGGTGCTGTAAGAGAGAATACTTGGTTAAGTAGGTTGGGTGTTAGATGTGAACCATATCAGTTTAATGAGTATGCTACCTTTGATTGTACATTACATTTCTCTCAGATATGTGATAGAAAGAGACAGTATTTGTTGGAGAAGTTTGGTGAAGGTGAGATAGAGATCTGGGGTCGTCGTGAACCTGGTAAGTATACTGGTAGACATTATCAAGGAGAGATGCCTAGAGATATTTTAAATCAAAACATTACTAACTTTTCTAATTTTATTTTATTAAGTGAGGTAGAGAATACTACACCACTAGTTGTTAAGGAAGCTTTGATTTGTGGTCTAGGTGTGGTAGTATCAGAAGCAATTACTCCTGAGTTGGATACATCTAAATCATTCATTGATGTTATTCCTGAGACGGAAATAAATAATCATGAGTATATTTTAGATGTTACTCAGAAGAATAAGAGACACTCAAGACAGATTAGGAGAGAGATTAGAGACTATGGCATCAATGAGTTTGGTCTAGAAAATATCCTTGCTTACGAGTATCTTCCGAAGTTAGAATCATTGTTATGAAATTTAGTATTATTGGACCTAATACACCCATTCCTCCTGTAGGTTGGGGAGCAGTTGAAAGTTTGATCTGGGATTATAAACTAACTCTAGAGAAACTAGGGCATGAGGTGCAGATTATTAACACTGCTGATCCTAGAGATATTATTAAAAATGTTAATCAATTTGCTCCAGATTTTTGTCACATACAGTATGATGATTGGATTATTTTATATCCATACATCCAATATCCATGTGCATGTACAACACACTTTGCATATATTCAAAGACCTGATTTGATGAAAGGATATGGTAATGTTTTTGCTCATTTCCAAAACCATAAACCAAATATGTTCTGCTTGTCAGAAGGTATTAAGAATATATACTCTGTACTGGCAGGAATACCTAATGAAAATCTTTATGTTAATCCAAATGGTGTTAACTTATCCCTCTTTAGGAATACTGATGAGCCAGAGTTCCCTGATCGCAGTATCTACCTGGCTAAGATTGATTACCGTAAGAGACAACATAAGTTCCAGTCTATTGACAGTCTTTTCTTTGCTGGTAATATTGCAGACAAGAGGTTCAATGAGAACCATAACTACCTTGGCGAATGGAAGAAGGAATATCTCCACGACTATCTAACAGATTATGGTAATCTTGTGCTCTTATCAGATGGTGAAGCACACTCTCTGGTCATCATGGAGGCATTTGCTGCTGGTCTAGGGGTTGTTGTGAGTGAGTTTGCTACTGCTAATTTAGATCTTGATAAGGAATTCATTACTGTGATTCCAGAGTCTTATATTGATGATGCTAAACATGTAGAGTATGAAATAATTAAGAATAGGGAGTACTCTGTTGCTCATCGAGATGAGATTAGAGAATATGCTAAGGAGTTTTGTTGGGAAAAAGTTATTAAAGATTATTATCTACCTAATGTCCAAAAAGTTATTGATAAAACATGACAACTTTTATATTAGATAAGAATAAAGCATCCTTTAAACTTAAGGGATTCCCTCATATTTACTGGATCAACCTTGATGATAAGGAAGATCGTGCTAAGTATATGGAAGATCAGTTTGAGTACTGGATGGTTGAAAATCATACTAGGATCTCTGCATATGATGGTAGAGAAGATGACCTTAGTGATATTATTCATGGTAGATATCCACCTAATATGTCATCAGGTGAGATAGGATGTACTACATCACATCTTAAAGCAATGAAGCATTGGTTAGAGACTAGTGATGATGATGTTGCTATCATGATGGAAGATGACTGTGATCTATCTGTAGTTAAGCATTGGCCATTTACTTGGAAGGATGTTATAGCTAATGCTCCACATGGGTGGGACTGTATTCAATTAGCAGTTATTAATCCTGCTAGTATTACAGCACAGATTCATCGTAGGTTTGTAAATGATTTTTCTACAGCATGTTATCTTATTAATAGAAGGTATGCTCAGAAACTATTAGATCTTCATACTAGAGGTGATAAGTATAAGTTAGATCAGAGAGTTCTTCCTCGTGCAGTAGCAGATGATCTTATATACAATACTGGTTTGACATTTGCTCTACCTATTTTCTTATATAAGATATCAATGGGGTCTGATATTCATGACATTCATGTCGATGTATATCATAAGAATTGTCATGATGCGTTGTGGCAATTCTGGTCAAATGAGATCAATAAGGTTGAAGATTGGAAGCCATTGGTTCAATTGAATCCTTATCTAGGTACTCTGCCACCAGGGTTTGAAGGACAGTAGTTCGGAAGCCCACACATCTTGACAATTCTATGCAGTTGTGTTAAGATAAATACTTACTCAGACAAGGACTCGAAATAATCGTAACCCTGCGTCGAATGTAAACAGTTCCCTAGTCGGGGGAGCTATCATCCGCAGGATTTTTTCTTGCGAGACACTTAGAAACAAACATGTCTATCAAATCAACAATCGCAGCTCTTGCTGCAAGCCCATTTATCTTTGCTGGAGCCGCTTTTGCTGGTCCTTATGTGAATGTGGAATCAAATGCCTCTTATCCAGACGGCGATTATTCTACCGCTACTACGGATCTTCATATCGGTTTTGAAGGTGCTACTGGTGACCTTGCATACTATGCACAGGTTGGACCTGGATTCGTTCATAGCGATTCTGCTGATGAGACCGAGACTGAAATCTCTGGTAAGGTTGGCGTTTCCGTTGCTGCTACTGAGCAACTTGGATTCTATGGCGAACTTTCTGGTATCACTGGTGAGGATTCCTCCGATGATGATGTCATCAACTGGGGTGCCAAGATCGGTGCTAAGTACAGCTTCTGATATTAATCAGATAACACACACAAAGGACTCTTCGGAGTCCTTTTTTTTATGCTAAGATACTATCATGAAGTTTGAAGATTACTACAAGGACTATTGTGAAGTCTTGGGACATCCAATGTGGATGTTGCCCATGATGATGATCGGTTTCTTTTTATTTGTAGAAGTAATGCATACCAGTTACCATGCTGATGCTGAGAATGATGCACATGGATTTTGTAGTCAGAAAGAATTTGTTAAGGAATTACAACAATTCAAAGACAGCAATTATTACTAAATAATTTGTGTTAAGTTTCTTTACAAGGGTAGAATGTCCGATCTTCAG
>Ga0098040_1000630_pt1 | contig 16106 bp, 26 predicted proteins | sample 7_EtaG_FD_75065 | JGI IMG/M metagenome (GOLD analysis project Ga0098040, IMG submission 75065) | Marine viral communities from the Subarctic Pacific Ocean - 7_ETSP_OMZ_AT15161 metaG | ecosystem: Environmental > Aquatic > Marine > Oceanic | place: Pacific Ocean | collected 2015-01-08
TTGCCTCCTCTAAATGACTTATTAAATTCCCATACTTATCAAACAAATAGTTGTTCATTTCACAAAACTCTATTTGTTCTTCGAGGTGCCATTCAGCAAAATAATCGTATTCAAGTATTGCTTTGCCTTCGTTGTCATACTCACCTGTTTCTGAATCGAAAGGGGTATCGTACATTTGATGGGCAAAGTTTTCTCTTGCCTTGTCATTGAGTTCTTCAAATTTATAAGCCCTTATCTTTATTAACCTACTCATCTGTTATTCTCCCGCCTTTCGTTTCATTTCGTGTTTATTACTCATCACTTGCCTCCTCTGTTGTATATTCAACTTCGATATGGAAAGCATAGGAATAAGGCTCAATCCCTTCTTCATTAAGCTCCCAATCTATGATGTTGCTTAAAGTTTCAGTAGTTTGTTTATCGAAATCTCCAAACATAATTGTTTTTGTTTTACTCATAAAGTCCATCCCTCCTGATTTCTTCTTCAAGTTCTAAGTTTTCTTCGATATCTTCTGCTCGTCTGCCCTCATCTACTAACCAAGTATAAGCAACCTGTCCGATAAAAGAATTATTAACTTCGGGATGCTTGGTTTCTTCTAGTAAATGTTTAACAGCCTGTACAAATCTATTCCTACGGCTTCCTAATTGCTTGTCTAATGCAGGGAAACAGATACGAAGAGCCTCAACATTATCTACACGCATCATTGCTTTATTTGCAACATCTCTAACAGCATTTTCTGCACCAATTAGTTCGTCTTTTATTTTACTCATAATTCTTCTACCTCTTTTTGAACGACAGTTTCATTGGTACAATGTTCATACGCCTCTATGAATCCTCCATCATGCCAATTTTCTTTGGCTTTTTCTTCTGATTCAGCTTCAACTTCCCACACTTCGTACCAATGCCCTATATTTTTTATTGTGACTTTAAAAGTTTTCATTTACTTACCTCTCGAAATGATATGTTCTAGGATTTTCCAATCCATTTATTATTTTAATTCGTTTCATGCCATGCATTTTGAATATGCCCTTAGTCAAAAGATTATAATCATTTTCGTTATCTAATCTAATGACCAAAGACCTATCCTTAAACTGACGTAAATATTCTCGTGCATCTTCAATGTTTTTAAGATTTAACTTAATGCCGTAGTGTTTAGTATTAATCATTCTACATATAACCCCATAGTAATTAAAATTATAAATAAAAGCAAAGATGAATAGTGAAATAAATACTTCATTACGCCACCAACTTTAACTCAGGAAGCATCTTCTCATTCAAAGTCTTTCTAACTTTGTCAAGTCTATCCATCTTAACAGATGCAAAATTCTTCTGAGTTATTTTTCTAGTAGGATATTCATGTGTTGCCCACTCAGTCATGGCATTGTATAATGCCCACGCTGTTGTATCTAAAGATTTAGAGTTATTCATCCACCTAGTCCACAAGTTAGAAATAGTTTTGTTTCTAATTACATCAGGCTCATTAAGTATATCTGTGATATAAAATGGTCTATCGCTTGACTTTAAATGACTATCAACTGATTTAGCATTAGCTAAATGAGCAAGTGTTGACATGGCTTGTTGATGAGTAATTTTAGTATCAACCATTTCTTTCCACAACTCAGTCTCTTGGTCGTAAAATTTAACAGCCTCTGATAATTTGTTAGCAACATGCTGTAAATTAAGCCCACGAGTGTGTTTAGATTTGTGGATTGCAAAGTTATTTGCGAACACTTGAAGATTGGTACAGATAAATCTATAGCCACCAACCTCAACTACAAACGACCACGAACCATCAAAACTGTTTCGTGCTGATATAGTAAGAGCAACATCATCACCCTCTCTACCTAGATTAACTCTGTGATTAGGAAGTGTGTATGTTGCATAGGCTCTTGCACCATCGTGAGAACAACCCACATCCCTAGTAATTCCGTCAATATCTAAATCAGATAACATAATCACATTTTCTGCTGTTTTAAAAGCATCACGATGATTAACTGGATTGTAGTTCTTACCGACCACACTAATAGCAAAGTCATTATCGTTTCTAACGATTGCTCTGTGGCTATTTATGTGAGTGTCATAACTGGCACAGCTAACAAACATACTGTCCTTACGAACTGTGAAGTCAGCACTGCCATAATCACCTAGGTTTTCTAGGATTTCTGCTCTACTATTCATAGAATTGCCCTCTTAATAGGTTAAAGTTTAGGTAGTTTTGATAAAGCAGACTACCAACTGCTACCTAGTGCAAGAACGGCTGTCTCTACTTATGTAGTTCTTACTAACCTAGGATTAGATAAAGCGTTGTTCATTAACAGGATTTATACTTTAAATGCTATCCTCTTTTCCACATACTTTATCTTGGCAGACGAATCATCTGCATAGTAGTGTTAGTGAAACTAGGTGCAGTACCTTTAACTCCGATGTATCTGCCTTGTCTATTATAGTATTTCAACTGAAGTACCTAGTTTTTACCCACCTTTACCCCGATTGATTTCTACTTTATGTTTATATCAATCACACTAATTATTATTTAACATTTCTTCAATTAGAAATCGCTATTATATTTAGAGTCCGACTTAGCGTTCTGGACTTCTGATTGTTTGACTATATTTTAACACATTCAACAAAGGAATGTCAAGACAATCATGCATATATAACAAAACCATTTGTTTCTTTCTTAGCTTTCCCTTTTGCTTCCAAAGCTATTACAGTATCTTTTTTATCTAAAAATCTTAGGTCATTTTCATCCCCGTTAATAACTTTCCAACTTATTGACATACCTTTAGGTTTAAAAGTTTTAGGGATTATACTGTGAAAAACAACAGCAACATTATCATACTTTCTCATAGCTTGTAAAAACTTTCTATGGTAAACGGGATTTGCTTCGCTGTAAGACCAAACTAATTTATAATTTGGAATATGTTTTACTTTTCTACTAGGAATTTTAGTGTAATCATAAAACATTACATCAGGGAATAATTCAAAAACAGTTTTATTATCTTTAAAGATTTGATTTTCCCATAAAATATCTGAAGTTCCATTCAATCTTATCGCAGGTTTTTTACCTTTGACATAGCAGTATCCTACAAACTTTTTAATATCAGCAAGTAATAACTTTTTAAATATGTCAGGCTGTTCGATAAATAAACGACTTCTTCGATATCGTGCTTGTTGTATGACATTGGTTTTTTCATACTCCCCATTTAAAGATTTTTTAAATATACCACCCCTTCCGGCAGTATTCAAACAACTATCTTCACATCCGGCTATTTTTGAAAAGGGACAAAAGTTTTTACCTGACATTTTAGCCGGAGACAAATGTAAAACTATAGATAAATAATTATCTTTTGTCTTTTGAGTCTTTGGATTATTAAAAGTAAATAGATTAAAATTCATAATTAACCCCTAGAAAGAATGTGACTAGGCTAGGTTCAAGACTTACAAACATATAGTTATATAAATATATTATGCTCCCTGTTGCTTACTAACCTAGCCACATTCAAAATGATTTAACTGTTGTTAGACATTAAACCAAAGTTATTGTTTCGTTCCATACGAACTACTCTAAAAGCACTAAGCATATCGTTATTTATTACAAAATCTTCGGGAACTTCTAAGATTTGCATGGTTGGATTAGCTGTATCAATACCCAAAAGTCTTTTAAACCATAAAGGTTTCTCAGGTGATTTCAGTTGCTCATAAAGAGAAACTTTACCATAGTGAGTGCCTTTAAAAGTTTTTCCTTCCGTAGATTCAAATCTATCTTCGATTTTCCTAACTCTTGCGATTGAAACACCATAGCTGTTGCAAAGATTCCAAAAAGTTTGTACAGTTTCGGATGCTTGTGAAATGGACTGAGTGGTGTCCGAACCATTTATAGAATAAGTATTCATAATTCTCCTGAAATAATTTTACTTATAAGTGATTCAAGTTCTTTAAGGTCTGAATCAGTCACCTTATCATTTTGATAATGATTTTTATTGTTGATTGAATTTGGGCTATCATAAACCCCATTCTCTTTTATATCATTATCTAAATATTTTTCTAAATCAAATTCCATCAGTTTTCCCCTTTGGACTTGCTAGGTTTGATATGCATTTTAGCATACTCTAACCCAACAAGTCAAGCCAATCGTAGGCGTTTTATTATTTATAAGGATTATAAAATAATTTAGTTATTTCAAATCTTATAAAACCTAGCCCAATACTTATACATTTATCATATTTTTTCCATTCATTCCAGTAATGAAAACTAAATACTTTAGTAAAAAATATATCTATTATACAATTTTTATATTGAAATTTCATAACAGCCCCTAAGTTATTAAAAATATATCTAATTCAGAACCATCGACTAAAATTTGTTCGTTGTTTTCAGCCAACATTCTAACCCAACAATTAAAATTAAAATTTTCTAAATCATTTGGATTGTCACCTTTTTCGTTGCTAATTATATTTGCTTTTATAAAAAGTCCTGAGTCATCTTCGACCAATGCATATTTGCATATCTTATTGATATTTAACATAATTTTATCCTTATAAAAATTATTTGATTTGTAAAATTTGATACCTTGCAGTATCATAATTTCGGTTAAGTGGCTTAATAGCCAAAACTTTAGAACCTTTACGATATGTTTTGAACACATCTTCCTTGAACCCTAAATTCTCAAAAAATCTATATTTTAGTTCTTGTTTGACGAATCGTTCTGCTCCGGCAAAAGTTCTAAATTTTGTTCTGATGCTTACATCATCGTTGAAACCTTTCATGACATTCTCCTGTTGCAAAGCAAGTGGCATCATTGCCAAATGCCCAGACATCATACTCCAACTGGCATTTTCCTGTCAAGACAATCATACTCGATTTAATATTTAATAAGCATTCTCCTACCACGAAATAACTTTATGCCATAAATTATTGTGTTATCACATACTCCTATTGCAAAATAAATTTATGTTATAAATCATCATGTTATCGCATACTCCTCTCGCAAAATAACCTTATGTCATAAATTATTTTAAAGTTCGTGATTTATAAATTCTTTATAAAGGATTGTGTCAATTCAATTTGACCTGAAGTTTTAGCTTTGATATATTGTTCTCAATTCGGCAATTAAGCCGGAGGTTAAACAAAGGAAAAATATCATGAAAAATAATAATGATTATGGCTCAATTTCAAACAGGCGAAGAGCCACGCCCAAACAGCTAAAAAATATCGTCACTGCTTGCAGTAAAGCTTCCAACCTTCCAAAGGGTGGAACGTGGTCGATTATTTGGCATGCTTTAAAAGCACTTTGGAACGGCAAAAATGACGTTTATTTCAAAGGCTTTTCTAAAGCACACACAAATGGAGAGGCGTACATTGTCCCAGTCGGGAAAAGTGTGACTCATGGTGATGCAACTAAAGCAATGGAAGCTTACATAGCCGGAAAGGAATACAAAATCCCCGCGCGGTTTTTGAAAGCAATTAGAGCAGAGATTGCAGAGAGAGCAGAAGCATGAAAATACGAAAAAGAAGCTCACTTACTGGCATCGTTTCTGAAATGAATATCGATGTAAATCAGGACGTTTATACCTTTTGGGAATTATCACCCGTACAAACACGCCCGCACGTTCAAGATGCCTTCCCGTTGCTGACACCGGATGAAAGAGAATTTCTTTTGACCGGCATCACACCGGAAGAGTGGAACGGATTATTTTCAGAGCATGATTTCATCCTAGGCAGTCAGTCTTAGCCCCACAATAAAACATTCGTTTTAAAAGCCTCTACATTCCCGTAGGGGCTTTTTTTTATGTCCGGCATATCATCCTCCGGGAAGAGTCCCAAAAGCCCTTAAAAGCAAAAAGGCAGCATAAGCCCGAATTCCTCGCATGCGTGCGTGTATGCCTGCGTACCTGCGTGCGTGTTATGCGTGTGTGCGTGTATGCGTGCGTATAACGTGCGTGTGTGCGTGCGTGTGCGTGTGTGTGAGCCAGTCAAACTTCAGGGCTAGTTAACAATCACCACCAAAAACGCCACACAAGGGGCTTAATTTGCTGTTTTAAGCCTTTGGAGTGATATAGCTATACATACCTACACCGGAGGTTGTAAAAAGTCTTAAATCATTGATGATTGGCAAGATATGCAAAATTCTTTGGTGTTTTCTCTTATATTTTTCCTGCATAAATTCCACAATTTAACTGTAAATTTCACATCAAAAATATTACAGGTTTCAGAGACTAAAAAAGGGACACAAAAAGCCTTAAAAAACTTGTCGGATTCTGTGAAGTTTTCAGAGATTTAAAAGGCTCTATAAATTATATAGGGTAGGCAGGATGACCACCCCCCCTAGGGTATATATATGCACATGCTCGTACATTTTCAAGGATTTTGAAGTGTTAAGCAGTTGCTACAAAGGACTTGCAGGCTAAGAAAGTAGGGTAGGTATTCAACCCCCTGCCACACAAGGGTTATTGTACACTCTAGAATCCATTTTGTCAAGCAAAATATTTTCTAGTTGACAAAAGATACATTCTCGTGTATAATGATGGAATGAATTTACCTAGTACTAAAAGAAATCTCACTGAAAAACAAGAAGATTTTCTTAATAATCTAATTGAAACTCAAGGAGACTTGAAACTTTCAGCAGAACTTGCAGGATATTCAGGCAATCACTACCAAGTTATTAAAAGTCTTAGACATGAAATAGTTGATTTAGCCAGCAATATCCTAGCAAAGGAAGCACCAAAGGCTGCCTTCAAACTTATTGAAGTAATGGACAGTGATGAATCTATCCCACAGGCTAACACGAAGTTACAAGCTGCGCAGACGATATTGGATAGAGTAGGTATTTCTAAAACAGAGCGATTAAAAGTAGACCACAATGTTACTGGAGGTATATTCATATTACCTGAAAAGAAAACAATAAACATAGAGGCAGAAGAAATTGAATATGAAGATATTCATAACTGAGTACGAACAAAAGGGAGTAAAGTACTCAGGCGTAAATATATATGCAGACTCCGAAGAGAATGCAGAAAAAATTGCGGATAGAAATAATCTAACAATTATAGGGGAAATACTAGAAATTAAATTTAAACCTGAGATTGAAGAAGAAATGGCTCTACTATTAATAGAAGAAGATGAAAAAACGTTACATTAATGACTAAGATATGGCGTAAAAAAGAATGGGAGTTTGAAAACTTCTGTCGTATGTTATACGATGAAAACTGTAGTGAAAGATGGGAGTATGGTCAAGTACCATATGCTTCCTTTAAAGAATATTATAATAAACATAAATCATGGCTAAAAGAACAATACAAACTTTCTTAATTTTTTTAAGAAGAAAAGAAATACTACAAGAAAATCATTTAGAAAAAGTAAAAGAATCTTATCTTGAACACTTTATTTTTGCTACAAAGATAGGCGTTAAACTGTTTGGCTATGGTCTAATGTCTTTGTTGCATGGAATTTTGCCTATGTTTTTCCCAAGATATGTAAGTAAAAAAATTATTATTTTATATAATAAACTAAACATAAGACGTATATAATGACACAAATAGGTAATAATTCACATCCTGTTGTTATGAAAAATAAAAAAAAGGGAATAGAAAAATAATTAGTTCAGCAAGTAAAATGACTCGTGAAGAACGAGAAAGATATAATAAAAATTGGGATATAATTTTTGGAAAAGAAAAGCATACTAGTAGCTAAGAAAGAGTTTGACTTTCTTTTATCTGAAATTACTCGTTATCGTTTAATGTTTAGGATATTGTTTTCTTATTTACTTATAGATATTTGTATACATTTTGATTTATTAACTTAATATGCCTCCTATTAAATTTAAACCTACTGAAAAAAATTACGATAGACGTAGTGGAACATATACAACTCAACACTATTATATGAAAGGAACGTCTAAAAAAGATTTGTTTGATTATATTAATTCAAGCAATGCCAAACCAAAAAGAATACATGGGATTTTAAAAGAACTTAAACGAAGAGGAGTTAAAGTCTTATGGAAATAGACCAAGAGAAGTTAAACATGCAGGTTCATAATCTTCCTGCAGTGGTTATGTTAGAATGTCAATTGCCTGATAAGATTGTATCAGACATGAATGAATACTTAGACGAATACAAAGAAACAGCAGAGAAGAAGTCATTGGCTGGAACACTTGTAGGTCAGATACATCAAGGCGAACAACTCTTAATGGACCACAAGCATCCACTTCTTGCAGACTATTATCGCTTTATAACCACAATGGGTGTCATGTATCTTGAATCGTTTATGAATATTACAGGCGTAAGGTTTGAACCCATCACTGTAGACATCGATGAACTGTGGTCCGTACACAGCTTTGAAGGAGATTACAATCCAATACACGACCACGGCACTAAAACACTTATGGGAATCAGTTCAGCTTGTTGGACAATGGTTCCAGAACAAATAGGTAAGCTAGGAGAAACAGGCACAGGCAACGCAGAGAACTACAGTCTTTATAATGACTCAGGTGCTTGCGATGGCTTCTTGGCTTTTACGTATGGTCGCAATGAGATTATGAACACCAAAAGACTGCGACCACCGCAATCAATTACATTACAGCCTAAAGTCGGTAGACAGTTGATGTTTCCATCTTGGATGCAACACATGGTCTATCCGTTCTCTGGTGAAGGAGAAAGAAGAACGATTGCTTCAAATTTAAATTGTTGGAAACAATCAGAACTTAATAATAATAAAGGTAAATAAACATGAAAGATAATTTTAATAGAACAATGAACTTTTGGAACATGGGATTAACCGATTGGTTTAAGACTACGTTTCTAGGCTACGAAGAAGTTAAAGTACGCACAAGAAATAAGAAAGGACATTTTGTTAAAGATGACCCTAAGACAAAAAAGAACGAAGCCTATAAAAGAGTAACAAAACCTAAAACTAAGAAAAAAAAGAAATAGTTCTTGAAAAAAGATTACATAAAAAAGAAAAGTAAGACTATTCCTTTTGGGTATGCTCTTAGTGAAGTCGAGGGTTGGTTAAAGCCAATCCCTTCTGAACTAGAAGTATTAGAAAAATATTCTCAAGAAGTCCTAGAAAATAAACAATCTTTAAGACAAGCTGCTGAATTAATTACAAGTGAAACAGGTAGAACTTTAAGTCATGTAGGACTTTCTAAAATTATAAAAAAATCCGAACCTAAAAAAATGGGGAGACCTAAAGGGTCTAAGTCTACTTATACTTATTCTAAAGTTCAACAAAGAAAAAATAAACTTAGTAAGCAGAAGAAAAAACTTAGTAAAGAAAAAGATAAACTAGTAAGAAAACAAAAAAAACTTCAAACAGAAAGTAAAATTTTAGAACAAGCTACTTCTAAAAATAAACTAAGTACTGGTAAAGTTATTTCTGAAAAAGAATTAAAAACAACCACAGAAAGTTTACAAGAAGAATTAAAAGATAATGTTATTTTTTATCCTAATGAAGGACCACAAACTGACTTTTTAGCTGCTTCAGAAAAAGATGTATTATATGGAGGAGCTGCTGGAGGGGGTAAAAGTTTTGCTATGTTAATAGACCCCTTACGATACTGTCATAAAAAAGCGCATCGTGCTTTGATACTTCGTAGGTCTATGCCCGAACTAAGAGAGCTTATAGATAAGTCTCGTGAATTATATCCACAAGCATTTCCCGGCTGTAAATTTAGAGAAGTAGAAAAACTTTGGAACTTTCCAAGCGGTGCAAAGATAGAGTTTGGTTTTTTGGAACGAGATGCAGATGTATATCGTTATCAAGGACAAGCATATAGCTGGATAGGTTTTGACGAAATTACTCACCTACCTACGGAGTTTGGTTGGAATTACTTGGCTTCACGTTTAAGAACAACTGACTCTAGTATAGAAACATACTTACGTTGTACAGCTAACCCCGGAGGTGTAGGCTCACATTGGGTTAAAAAAAGATATGTGTTACCGTCAGAACACAATACTTCTTTTGAAGGAAGGGATGGTTTAACAAGAAAATTTATACCTGCTAAGTTAGAAGACAATCCTTATCTTGCGAAAGATGGAGTATATGAAAAAATGCTAATGTCTTTACCTCCTATCCAACGCAAACAATTATTAGAAGGTAATTGGGATGTAGCAGAAGGCGCAGCTTTTGTAGAGTTTGACCCAACTACACATGTAATTGAACCTTTTTCTTTACCTATGGGATGGGAAAGAGTAAAAGCTATTGACTATGGATACGCATCTGAGTCTTGTTGTTTATGGGGAATATTAGATATTAATGATAAAACATTGATAATATATAGAGAATTATACAGAAAAGGGTTGACAGGAGAAGAATTAGGCTCTATAATAACAGAAATGGAAATGGATGACCCCTTTTCAGTAAATGGTGTACTTGATACTTCTGCATGGGCTAAGACAGGAACGACTGGTCCAACAGTAGGAGAAGCTTTAGTTAAGCAAGGACATAAGCTTCGTAGAGCAGATAAAAATAGAATACAAGGAAAAATACAAGTACATGAATATTTAAAAATAAAAGATAGTGGAAGACCAAAGTTACAAATTTTTAATACTTGCCCAAATTTAATAAGAGAATTACAAAGTATTCCATTGTCTAAAACTAATCCTGAAGACGTAGACACAAATGCTTCAGACCATGCATACGATGCTTTGCGTTATATGATTATGAGTCGACCAAGAATACAAAGTCCATTTGACAGAATTAGAAATTTAAAAAAAGAACAATTATATAAACCTTCTGATTCTGAATTCGGATACTAGACATGGCTGACAACGACAATACATTTCTAAATGCTAATAATCTTTACCAAGATGTAGACGGTGAAGTAGGTAAAAATTTAAACTTAGAAGAAAATCAAGTTGTTAATTTAGTTGGGATTGTTAAAGGTAGATTTGCGCAAGCAGAAGATTCTAGAAAAAAAGATGAGTCTCGTTGGTTAAAATCATATGAAAATTATAGAGGTCTCTACCATAAAAAAGTTAAATTTAGAGAGTCTGAAAAGTCTAGAGTATTTGTTAAGATTACTAAAACAAAAGTACTTGCTGCGTTTGGGCAACTTGTAGATGTAATTTTTGGAACAGGTAAATTTCCGATAGGAATTTCAGAAACTAAATTACCTGAAGGTGAAAAAGAAAATGCATATCTAGATACAGATAATCCGACACCTAGCATTGAAAATAATTTAGGTGCTGAGCTTCCTGAAGAAGAAGAAGTAGATGGTAACTCATGGGATTATGGTTTTGCGGGAGATGGTAAAGTATTAAAACCCGGAGCTACTTTAGGAACAGGAATGTTTGAAGATAGCTTAGAAGACCAAGCAGAAGATAAAGGATTTCTGCAAGAAGGATTAAGCCCTTTACCAAATATACCTGAGATTAAGCCTGCTCAAAAAGCAGCAAGAAGAATGGAAAAACTTATCCATGACCAAATTGAAGAATCTAATGGGTCTTCAGAAATAAGAAATGCGTTACTTGAATCAGCTTTATTAGGAACTGGCATTGTTAAAGGACCTTTTAATTTTAATAAACAATTAAATAATTGGGAAGAGTCTGAATCAGGAGAAAGAAAATATACACCTACTTCTGTCAGAGTTCCTAGAATTGAATTCGTTAGTTGTTGGGATTTTTATCCCGACCCTTCAGCAACAAACATTGAAGAATGTGAATATGTAATTCACAGACATAAACTAAATAAAAGTCAATTAAGACAACTGCGCAATTTACCTTATTTTGATAGAGATGCAATCAGAACTTGCATTCAAATGGGGGCAAACTATGAAGAAAAAGGATTTGAAAGTCAATTAAAAGATAATAATCGAGAAGATGATTACAATCCAAACTTTGAAGTTTTAGAATATTGGGGAATAATGGATGCTGAATATGCCCGTGAAGTTGGTATTGAATTAGATGAATCAATAGATGATTTAGATGAAGTACAAATTAATGCATGGGTATGTGGAACATCTTTATTACGAGTAGTAATAAATCCATTTGCTCCGTATAGAATTCCTTACCTATCATTCCCATATGAAAGAAATCCATATAATTTTTTCGGCATAGGTGTAGCTGAGAACATGGATGATTCACAACAAATTATGAATGGTCATGCGAGAATGGCTATAGATAATTTAGCATTAGCAGGTTCTTTAGTGTTTGATGTAGATGAATCAGCTTTAGTAGGTGGACAAACTATGGAAGTTTATCCCGGAAAAGTATTTAGAAGACAAGCAGGAATGCCCGGACAATCTATATATGGTTTAAAGTTCCCAAATACTGCTCCTGAAAACATGATGATGTTTGATAGATTTAGACAACTTGCAGATGAACAAACAGGAATACCTTCGTACTCACATGGACAAACAGGTGTGCAAAGTATGACAAGAACAGCATCAGGCATGTCAATGTTGCTAGGTGCTTCAAGTTTAAATATTAAAACTGTTGTAAAAAATTTAGATGATTTTCTATTGAAACCTTTAGGTGAATCGTATTTCCAATGGAACATGCAATTCTTTGAAGGTGATTTAGATGTTAAAGGTGATTTAGAAGTTAGAGCTAATGGAACCAATAGTCTTATGCAAAAAGAAGTAAGAAGTCAAAGATTGACTATGTTCTTACAAACTGCACAAAGTCCGGCTATTGCACCGTTTGTTAAGATTTCTAAATTGGTTAGTGAACTTGCCTATAGCTTAGATTTAGACCCTGAAGAAATACTAAACGACCCTGAAGAAGCAGCTATCATGGCACAAATTATAGGAATGCAAAATGCTCAACAAGAACCTAGCCCTTCGCCTGAAGGCGTTGGTCAGCAACAAGGAAACATGGGAAGCCCTGAAGGAACACCTCAACAACCTCAAGACCTTGGACCTACAGGCACTGGCGGTGGCAACATCGGAATCGGAAATGTTCCGGTTGCAGGGGAGAGTGAATTCACTGGTACGGTTGGAACAGCTCCCTGAACAAGTTAAAGAAGCAATACATAGGAGATAAAAATGGCATCAATACTTGATAAAACCTTTAGACCTTTTCTAGAGTCTGTAGCTAGTAAACAAGCAGAGTCTAATCCTATAAGCAGTACTAGTGTAAGTGCAAATACTATGAATACACAAGGAGTAGGTTCTTTATTAGATAGAGAAGGTTTTAATGAGGGAGGAGAATTAATGCCTGAACAAGAGACACACACAATGCCTGACGGTACAGAAATGCCGGGGGCAACACACGAAGAATATGAAAAAACAATGGCTGAAGAAAGCATGATTCCTGATGAAGAAATGGAAACAGAGTACATAGATTTTATTATGGATGAAGCTTTAATTGAAAGCGAACAAAATTATTTAATGGAAAAATTAAGTGCAGACCCACAACTAAGCGAAATATTTGACAAAGTTGTTGAGGTTGCATCTGAATATTCAGGCGCTGGACCTGTTGAAGGTCCGGGGTCAGGAATCTCCGATTCGATACCCGCAAGGTTATCTGATGGGGAATTTGTTATCACTGCAAAAGCTACTGAAGAAATAGGACCTGACAATTTAGACAGGCTTATGGGAATGGCAGAAGAAAATGCAAATAACAGAAAAGCAATGAGGGATGGAGGACAACCTGTAAATACAGGACTTCTTAAAAACTCTTATGAGGAAGAAGAAGCTTTAGGCTCAGAACAAGCTGTTTCAAAACAAATGCTTGAAATGAATCCTAGATTATATATCAACCCTAGATTGCTATAATCAGTAAAGCTACCCTATTATAGGCACTTTACTACAACATAAACCGAAAGGCTACCTTTACAAGACAAGCCCTGTTCTGCAGAAACAGCTACCTTGTTATCGAAGCCCTGAGTAGGAGGAAAGAAAATGGCTAATAAAAGTCAACAAGAGGAAACGCCAAATCCTTATAACGCTAAAAAAGCATGGCATAAACCTAGTAATGAACAATTTGTTTCATCACAAAATTTATTTTTTGCAAACGAAGCTCCTGAGAGTGAAGAAGAAGAAATAGAAATTGAAGCGAGTATGGAAAAGGAAGAAGTTAAGGAAAAACCTTATAAACGACCTAACTATAAAAAGCGATATGATGACATGAAAACTCATTATGATAAACAACTGAATCAATGGAGACAGGAAAAAGAAGAGTTATTAAACGAAGTCCAAATAAGTAGACCTGAATATAAAGCTCCTAAAACTCCTGAAGAACTTGAACAGTTTAAAGAACAGTATCCCGAAGTATTTGAAGTAGTAGAAACTGTTTCTCATATGCAAAGCGAAGCTCGGACTCAAGAGTTGCAAGAACAATTACATTCTCTGCAACAAAGAGATGCCGATAAAGCTATAAAAGAAGCAGAACAAAGACTAGTGGAAAATCATCCTGATTTAGAAGAAATTCGTAACAGTGGAGATTTTGAAGCTTGGACTAAAAATCAACCCGAAGGAATTCGTGATTGGATAACTAATAATGCTAATGATGCTGAACTTGCCTCAAGAATTTTAGATTTATATAAAAAGGATAAAGGTATGGACACTTCGACTAAAAGAAAGCCATCTTCTAGGAAGACTAGAAAGTCTGCTGCTGATATGGTATCAACTAAAACAACAACAGTTGACCCAAAGCAAGAGAGGATTTGGTCTCAAAAGGAAATTTCTGCGATGAGCATGGATGAATTTGATAAGTTTGAAGACGAAATCAATCAAGCATGGTCTGAAGGCAGAATAATAAACTAAAATAAATCTTAACTTTAAGGAGAAAGTATCATGGCTCAATATTTTGAACCCTCAACAGATACTGATGCTAACTTTGCAAACTCCGTAAGTGGACAAACTAATAGTTTTTTCCTACCTTCCGTTTATTCTAAAAAGGTACTAAACTTTTTCAGAAAAGCAAGTGTAGTTGAAGCTATTACTAACACCGATTATGCTGGTGAAATTTCTGCTTTTGGAGATTCTGTAAAGATTATATCTGAACCCGTCATCTCTGTGTCTGATTACACAAGAGGTAGCGATACTACTGCAACCAAGCTAACAGATGCTGAATCAACTCTCGTTGTTGACAGTGCTAAAGCTTTCAAATTCATCGTAGATGATATTGAAACTAATATGTCACATGTCAACTTTAAAGAAGTTGCTTCTTCTGCTGCTGCTTATGCTCTTAAAGATTCATATGATGCTGCTGTTATTGCCACTATGTTTAGTGGCTGCTCTTCATCTTCACCTGACCATATCATAGGCTCAGACAGTTCTACTGCTGATGCAACTATGACACATGCTACCAACTCTGTTGATATGCTAGGTTCAGATGGAACTGGAGTAGATGCTATAGACCTTATGGCTAGAATGGCTAGACTATTAGACGACCAAAATGTACCTGAAGAAGGTAGATGGTTTGTCGCTCCTCCTAGTTTTTACGAGGAATTGTCTCAGTCCGGTTCTAAACTAATGTCTGTAGACTTTAACGCAGGTCAAGGCTCTATAAGAAACGGCTTAGTTTCAAGTGGTAAGTTAAGAGGATTTGATATGTACAAGTCAAACAATATCGCTGCAACATCAAATGCAACTGGTAAAGTTTTGGCAGGTCATATGTCATCTACAGCAACTGCTAACACTATCCTATCAACTGAAGTCATTCGTGACCCAAGTTCGTTTGGAGATATTGTTAGAGGCTTGCATGTATATGGCGCAAAAGTCCTCAGAGACGATGCATTAATATCAGCTTTTTATCTAATTGACTAATCGTTAATTTTAGAAAGCAAAATAAATGGTGTGTGGGAAGGGAATTTTATGTTCTCCTTCCCCATACTTAGAAAGAGAAAAAAGGAAATAAAATGAGAACAAAAAAAAGTAAAGGTAGTATAGCAACAGCTAAAGCAGCTAGAGATTGGGCTTTTCCGGGTGTTAGAGTTAAATCAAAACGAAAACAAAATAAACCTAAAAAAAATCCTCCAAGACAAAAAAAGAGTAAAGGCGGTTTTATAAAAAATTCAATGCCTAAAGCAAAGCCTAATTAAAAAGAGGAAAGCATGGCAGAGATAGGAAACGAACAAAGACCTGTAATTTTCAAAAATAAGAAAAAAGGAAACAGGAAGCTAATAAGTGCAAGCAGCAGGATGACTGCTCAAGAAAGAAAA
>Ga0098040_1000633_pt1 | contig 16076 bp, 24 predicted proteins | sample 7_EtaG_FD_75065 | JGI IMG/M metagenome (GOLD analysis project Ga0098040, IMG submission 75065) | Marine viral communities from the Subarctic Pacific Ocean - 7_ETSP_OMZ_AT15161 metaG | ecosystem: Environmental > Aquatic > Marine > Oceanic | place: Pacific Ocean | collected 2015-01-08
ATTCTATTTTGGCGGCGGGATAGTAATCCGGCGAATCTAGCGTTAAGCTTACATACGCTTCTTAATACCTACATGGGTGCTGTTGACCTTGTGTACTTTGGAGTGATGGGTCGAGTGGACTCGTTCCATTCAACGGCGGAACAACTCATTGGTGAGGGTGCGAAATGAGCATACAAGCACAGACAACCATGTTAGTTTTAAACGGGGATGTAGGACGAACTGAGATTGTCGACTGGGCACTCAGAAAGGCGAGGGGACTTTGTGAAATCGCACGGGTTCCCCACGAAATGGATTTAGCCAACGATATCGAGATGTATATCGCGTGGTCTTATGACAACGCGCTCCGAAAGCTAGAAGGGCACTCTAGCGTCGACCCGTTAGCGCTTATTGAGATAGCCAATAGGCTCAATGATTCCATTGGCAGCGGTGCCGTGGCCGCAATAGCTACTTGTTGCGCTGCGTCAGCTAAGAAGAAGTATACTGAAATAAAAAAACGGGGGGGACGTTATGAAGGACACGACCTGGGCGATGCTGATCGCTGCGATGGTAGCGTTTCTAATGCTTAGCTATTGCGGCATCGCAAGGAGCGACCGCCTAGTAGAAGCCGCACTAAAACCGCCGACCGCGCCCAAGCGTGCCGGTTTTCAATAATCTTTAAAATTTGGGCTGGCAGTGGTCCCGTTTGGCAATAGCCTACACTCCCCAACCACTGCCAGCCTGATTTATCAGGAGCAAACCGTGATTATTCCTTACGTGACGAATACCAGCGTCACCGCCAAAACAACGAAAGAACAAGCCAACAAAAAGTCATCCGGGCCTTGGGAGCCAGCAACTCGACAGTGGATCAAAGAGGATATCTACGAACTACTAACTCAAGAATGCGTAGTGTGGGCCACTATGAAAGGCACCCGCCGGACTAACGAAGCAATTGAAACCATTACCCTAGTCACCGTAGACTTCGATGAACCACCGAATGCAGGCATGAAACCTTTCGAGCATATGAGACAGGTTAGGGCTGCGATGGATAGGCTCAAAATTAACTACGCGATGAAGCCAACGAATTCTCACCAAGTGGATAAGAAGGGCATTACTTGTGACCGCTTCCGCGTGGTGATCCCGTTGCAGTCGCCAATGCCAGTGCACGAGATAGGACGGATTAAGGAGTGGGCGCTTGCCCTATTCCCCGATTCAGATTCTAGTGCGTTCGTCGTTTCGCGGTATTGGTTCCGTTGTCCCGAGGACAAAATTTTCATGTTCTTTGACGGCGGCGAATACCTGGATTGGGCCGCCCTACCCGGTGCGGCTAAATCTGTCGAATGTACAACCCAACGCAAAAACCTACCGGCGACACATCGCGTACAACTTGAAACCGGCGAGTATGCAACCCTCGGGGATATCCAAGCACGGGGCAAGAAAGTGAAGGTTCACTGTCCCAACGTAAACCATAAGGACCGCAACCCAAGCGCGTTTGTGGGCATTACATCAATCGGAAGGCTCTATATCTCATGTAGTGTCTGCGAAGCCGAGTTACGGGATAACTGCAATACCCGTTCCTGGTGGCTAGAATCCGAGACTGAGTCTAGCGTAATTGACGAGTGGAATATGGCCCACGCTAAAATCATGCACGGCGGCAAAGACCTAGTCATCGTTGAGCACCATGACGGCGACTTTGACATGATACCGTCGGGTGCGTTCCACAGTCATAACTGCGATGAAACTGTAGAGGTGCTCAGTGCGGGGGCAGTCAAGCGACAACCCGCAACGCGGATCTGGTACAGCCATCCCCAGGCGAGGAAGTATGGGCGGCTAGTGATTAAACCAGCCGACACCTACTTGCAAAAGGGGGAATATAACGCTTGGCGGGGTTACGGTGTACCCCGAGTGACTGACACTTCCATTTCGATCGAGCCGATCCTAGACCATATCTACACCGTGGTCTGCGATGAAAATAAGATGCACTACGAGTGGCTCATGGCCTGGATCGCCCAGATGTACCAGAACCCCGTCGAAAAGCCGGGTACGGCTATCATGGTTTATGGGTTGCAGGGTTCCGGGAAGTCCGTTCTTTCTAAAATCCTTCAAAAGCTATGGCATCCCAAGCATGTGCTCATTGCCAATACTAGCGAGCAATTTCTCGGGCGCTTCAACTCCCATCTTGAATACACGGTATTGGTGGCGTGTGAAGAAGCGGTGTGGGCGCGGTCTGGCAAGGATAGCGATAAACTCAAAGACCTGATCACCGGCAATGAGTTGATGGTGGAGCCCAAAGGGCGACAAATCTTCAAATGCAAAAATCACTTGCGCATTTTCGGGACCACTAACCGCGAGTTTTCAGTGCCAGCCGGTATCGGAGAGCGTCGGTGGTTAGTCCTCGACTGCAACAATAAATATGCAGATTGTCGGCAGCACCCTAACCGTGAAGAGTACTTCTCAACCTTATTCAAGGCGATAAAGGATAATAGGGTAGTGGGGCGGTTACTCGACCACGTTCTTTCGCTTGACTATAGCACAGTGAATTTATCGTCAGCACCAAAGACTGTGGCTCTCGCACGGTCGCAATCGCAAAACCTAGACGATGTACCTCAATGGTATTTCGATTGCTTGGCAGGGGGTCAATTGCTCGGGCTAGAGGTAAACGATTGGCCAAAAGAAGTGGCAATTTCAGAAGTGTACGGTGCGTTTATCCAATACTGCAAAAATTCGGGCATCCGGCCACCGTTTGCGTCACTAATTACCTTTGGGCGTACTTTGAAAACCTACGGGATTAAGAAAAAACGGCGGAGCGCGAAGCATGACAGGTCATATATGTACGCATTTCCGCCACTTAACCATTCAAAGGAGATATTCTTTGAGAAGATGGGTATGTTTTTCCCCGAGGGCACTATCGATGCGGGTGGCAATAATGAAGAGTTTTCGCTTGTCGGCGAGCCTCAAACGGGGGATAAGGAAGAGAGCAAACCAGTGCAATTGTTTAAGAGCAATTGAGCAAACCAAGACCAGGAGAAAATTATGACTGTAAAAGAACTAGCGGTAATGCTTAAAGACTCGGTGAAGGACTACCCGCTTTCGGCGCAGGTCGTTTCAATAACCGCGATTGTGCCCGAGAACGAGGTGCTTATAAAAGTGAGGACCGAGGCCGGGACTACGGGTTGGGCGGGGGTTGAAGAGCGCATTCTTGTTCTTGACCCTAACGCCCGTGAGGATAGCCGGAGAGGTGTGGGGCGGCGCGATGATCTCCCTTGCCTTGGGTGTGGCGAGGACAACAACGCCTTCACCAAGATCTGCGGTAACTGCGTTGAAGCGGGTTGGGTTTGGACTGATGACAAGGGCGTTCACTATGTCGGTGGGGAGGACACCGCAAATGAGTAAGTTAAAAACTAGGCCATCGGAAGCCGACCGGGTTCTTACGTGCCCGTCTTCCGCGCTACCTCCACCGGATAACATCACCCCCCGAGTCGAATCGGACATTGCCCGTTTCGGTACGGCGGGGCACGGGTGTGCCTCGGAGATGGTGGACGGGAAAACTCCCGACGTAACGCATATTGCGCGAAACTATGGGGTAGACGTCCCTGATCTGCTTTTTATTCACTCAAATACAGAGCGTGCCTGGGCTTCGCTTAAGGACAAGTATCCACAGCTAAGAGTGGTTGGGGTTGGGTGTCTGGAGGATGGTGAGGGCCACGGGTGGACGCACTCTGAGGTAAAGCTAGGGCAGAAGCCGGGTGCGACAATAAAGGGCACCGCCGATGTCGTTAGCTGGTCAGCAAAGACACAGACGTTAATCGTTATCGACTGGAAGATGGGCTATGGGAGAATGCACCACCCCAGCCAGTTAAAAAGCTACGGAATGGCGGCGATTAAGGAGTGTAGCCTTCCTCCTGAAACTAAGGTTATCTTAATAGAAGTATGGGTGCGGCATGGTGAGATGCACGAGATAGAAACTACCGGAGGGGAGTTACTAAAGTTTGGGGAAACACTCAAAGAAGCGCTTAGTCAGGCTGGGGAGGTCTATCGACCTGGAACCGCATGCACTTTTTGCCCGTTGGCAACGACTTGTACAGCACGCGGAGTATATCTCGGAAATGCGGCGGCGATTATTACGGGAGGGACACGACCGGAAATTGGTCGAGTGGCTCTTGGGACCGCGTTACCGAAAATAAAGCAACTCAAAAAAGCGATAGAGGTCTATGAGGCAACTCTTAGGCAGGAGTTAAATATCGGTGGTGACATAAAGACTGAGGACGGTACGCTATCGTTAATGGCGGTGCAAAAAGCTAGTCTCAACGCAGGCGTAGCGGGCCCTATTCTCATGGAGGAGTATGGGGTTGCCTTCGATGACCTAACCGCATGCATGACGCTAAGTAAAACAAAAGCAATGAAGCTTGTCGCAGATAAAGCGGGCAAGGGGATGAAGAAGAAACTCAAAGACCGGGCTATGGAGGATTTAGATGACGCGGGAGCAGTCACCTATACCTTTAGCGACCGGATAATGCTGAAATAGCACGTAGGAGCAAACTATGGATTTAAACTTTAAAAAACTATCAAAGCCGTTTGATGCAAACCAGGTTGAGAGAACAAGCGGGCGTGTAACTGGCAAAGGATACGATACCGCAGGTATCAAGTATATCCACATAGCCAACCGTCTAAATGAACTATACGGGCCAGGTTGTTTTCGGACAAAGGAAGTATTCAGGACTAGGGAGTTTACGCGTGGCCAGAAAAACCGCGTAACGTTTGAAGTTATTGCTGAGATAACGCTAAGCCTGGGAAAATGGGTTGAGGGTGAATGGCAATGCTGTGCTGAGGTGTTTGGCATTGGTTGCCATCAATCCATATCACTAGGGGATGCGCACAAGGGCGCTTCTACCAATGGTTTTAAGAAGGCAGCGGCAATGTTGGGTGTGGGGATGCAGGCGTGGGAGGGTACGCTGGACGATGACCACGTACCCAACGATTTTAGCCTGAACGAGCAAAACCCAGGTAGCCTAGATAATACGTCAAAGTCGTTCTTCTAAGGGGCACGGTGAAAAAATGACTCAACCCCGCGTAGTTGTCTGGTTTTCGTGTGGGGCGGCCTCTGCCGTTGCTGCTAAGCTTGCTGTTCAGGAATACGGCGAGCGCTGTGTTGTTGCCTATTGTGATACCGGTGGGGAGCACCCGTCGAACAAGCAGTTCCTATCTGACGTTGAAAAATGGCTTGGGCAAGAGATTACAATCCTGAAAAACAAAAAGGGTTACACGGACCACTTCGACGTCTACCGAAAAACTCGTTATCTAAATGGGATTGCGGGGGCTCGCTGCACCGTAGAATTGAAAAAGCGGTGTCGCTTCGATTTTCAATTGCCTGATGATATCCATGTATTTGGTTACACAGCTGAAGAAGTAAATCGGGCCGAGAAGTTCGCCAATAACAACCCCGAGCTTTCTACCGATTGGATTTTAATAAGAAAAAGCGTTTTCAAAGAAGACTGCCTTGGGGTGTTGTGGCGCGTTGGAATTAAAATTCCGAAATTATACGACCAGGGCTACAACCATAATAATTGCATTGGCTGTTCCAAGGGCGGCCAAGGGTATTGGAATAAGATTAGGGTCGATTACCCTGAACATTTCAATAAGATGGCCAAAATAGAGAGAGAGATTGATCATAGTCTTTTTCGAGACAAGGAGAATAAACCTATTTTTCTCGACGAATTAGACCCCAAGGCGGGTAATTTCACCAAGGAGCCCCCCATTAGCTGCGGCCTCTCTTGCGGTATGATTACAGCCGAGGTTTCCCAATGAGCCAGAAAGGGCTGAAAATGAAAGTAACAAAAAAAAGCATGTTTACCGGGGATATAAGGGAGCTTGAGCTGCCTTGCACACCGGAGCAGTTTACGGACTGGAACAACGGAACCCCTATCCAAACTGCTTTCCCAACCCTGACCGCTGCCCAACGAGAGTTTCTTTTGACGGGAGCTTGGGGGGATGAATGGGGTACATACATCCGTGAGCCTGAAGAGGAAGAAGAGTAATTAGGGTAGCTACAAGTAAGATAACCTGCAAGGATGAGTGTAAATGTCGGAGGACCATAAAAATAGAATAAAGCTAGCTTTGGGTAGGGGGCGGTATTACGACCGTCTTTTGCCTAAAGAAGCGACTGGCAAGGGCAAGCGTAAAAGCAAGCCTACGTCTAAAAATCCTGAAGAATGGACGGAGCGCCAAATACAAACCGCCGTTGCGTCGGTGTTAGATAAGCTAGGTCTTGTATGGTTCCATGTCCCCAATGAAGGCAGGCGTAGCGTTGTCGCCGGAAGCCGTCTTAAGGCTCAAGGACTCAAGGCAGGGGTGCCTGACATAATAATAGCATCACCTGCGCCAAGCTTCCCTTACGTGCGAGGGGTTGCGATTGAGTTAAAGCGGTTTAAGGGCGGGCGTGTAAGTGAGCGCCAAAAAGAGTGGCTAGAGAAACTCGATAAGAGGTGTGGGTGGTACACCGTCGTTTGTGACGGGTACAGTGCCGCACTAAAAACATTAGAGGAATTAGGTTTCCTCTCACCAGGAGAAAAAAATGGCAGATGATATGAAAAGCATTACAGGGTTATGGAAAAATACCTCTAAAGGCGGGACTGACTACCTATCCGGGGGCGTTACTGTCAGTGAGTTAGTAGCGGCGCTTACTGAGTTAGAGCGCGAATCCCCACATGCGAAAGTTATGATATTCGCAAACGGGTACAAAGAGGACGGAGATAATAAGCCGGACTATAAAATGTACCTAGCACCTAAAGAAAGTGAGCAAGGGGCGTTTAAGCGGGGGCTGAAATCTGAGGTAAAGAGCGACAACGTACCCTTCTAAGACATCTATTGACCAGGAGTACAAAGGCGTTTAGTCTTAGTTAAGGCTATCTATTAGCCGTTTGCTCCTGGTTTTCGGGGGGCGGGTTGGGGTACTTAACTTAACCCGTCTTCCTACCTTTCATAATCAGGAGTATCGAATGGAAAATCCAGCACGACGTAAAGGGCAAGGCAGAAAGCCATCGGGACCAGGCAAAAGCCGGGGGTGCCGGTTGTTCTACGCGTGGGCCATAAGTCAACAAATGTCCCACACTGAGATAGGGCGTAGGCTAAACTGCCCATTGGCTACAGTCTCTCGGTACATGCGAGGGAAGCGTCCGCCCGGCGCAAAAGCGGCTGCTAAAATAAAAGAGCTTACAGGTATAGAGCCTGACGCATGGGGTCAACGATAACCTGGCAAGACAATTACTTGGTGGGTAACTGGGTATCTAGGCTCTTGGTTAATGTATGACAGTCGCAGACACAAACCTGCATTCCTGAAGTTATGCCAGCCAAGAGCAACCCAAACGTCTGAATATAGTGGTGCGACAAATCCCCATCCATTAGCTCATTTATACATTCAACGACTTCATGCCAAAAAGTCTCCCATTCGAGCGATGGATGCAACCCATTTCTAATTTGGATCTCCAGGTCTTGAAGGCACCACGAACCAAAAACAAACTCCCCAGGGTCAGCACAATCCGGCGAATCGACATACCGGACCTTAACCGTATGCAACCCAACCTTTATGGTTTTAGGTAACGAGAGCCTACCGGACTTCATGCTATTAATCCTCTTGGGAAAGTTCCGCCTCGATATCGTCAGCAGAGTAGATTACCCTACAAACCACGCGACTCTCTTGTGCCCCTCTCGACTCAGCCAGTGCGAGTTCTCGGTCTGTACCGTGGGCCAAGCTACGGCTCGTCACACTGCCCACAGATATTGATTTACACGAAACCCCCAATGGGCGGATTGCGCAACCATTGCAGGCCGTAAGTGCGACCACCCAAAGGAGTGCAACCCATTTAGTGGCTAGAATCATATTCATGCCCTGAGACTTTCATCAGATACCCGCAAACCGACCCGGCCAGGTCACACCCAGCGCCGCCCTCGAAATCCACCACGTCAACAATTTGCTCCCAATCCCCTTGAAAACGGTAGGGGCCTAGCTTCATGAGTTTTATTTGGGTTACGTATTTATAGACACAACCGCCCGAATAGTGATGCGCTCGGTGAACGTAGGTATTTGAGTGCCCCGGCATAGCTATCGCAATCGCACCTACGACGCCGGGCGCTCCTATTTGTTCGAGGTAGCGCTGCCCGTCCTGAGACCACAACTCCCAAACGTCTAACCCCGATGGGCCATATGGGACGCCGCAGCCGGGGTCCTCGACATACGTTGCAACACTGTATACCCCTGACTCAAGCGGCTCGTTTAGCTCCTCTGGAGAGATATGTATCCATTTGGTTGGGTCAGGTGCTGGGATTTCTTTGTCCACCACGTCACCCTGGTAGTATGGCTGGCCGCAGTTAGTTAAAAAGGCAGCGGCAGCAATAGACAACGCTAGCTTGGTCATTTAATCACTCTCCCGTCAATAATACATTGCCCATCAACTATCGGCACAGGGGTAATAATCGGGGTGCAACCCCTCAGCAGGTATGCAACCCCGAAGCCTGTAATGGCGAATCGCTTTACTTTGCTTGCAGGCATGTAGTCTTTCATGGCATCAGGGTCACCTAACCAACCCATCGTTGCGCCGGTAATCAACTCTCCAGTCTGGAGCTTCTTCTCGATAACCATAGACATTCGATGAGTATGTCCAATGGCTATCGACATACCAGCCATATTAAGAGACTGACTATGAGCACTCTTACCTGCATGACCGATATCGTGAGCAAGTATAAGGTTGCCAAGCCGAAGGTGGTCAAGGTAGTCAATATCCTTGAAACCGAGACGCTTAAGGTTAAGGAGACTGGGGAGGTTGATCAGGTCGTATATCTCAGGGGCCTTAGAAATCAGGTACTTCTCGATACGGCGCTCGTGGTTCCCCATGATGTAGTAGCGTTTGGCACGACCGGCAGCGTTATTAATGCGCTCGAGCAACTTCTTGGTGACGGTGAGTTCTTTGGCGAAGCGCATGGGCCTTGAAGGTGATTTATCGTGTCTGGACAGGCTGTAAACGTCCATAAAATCGCCAAGGATTACCAGATGGTCAGGCTTAAAAGCTTTTAGCGCCTTTAAAGCACACTTAACTGCACGCTCATCGTGCCAAGGGCAGTGCGTATCTGGCCAAATAAAGACCTTCTCAAGCTTATTCTTACGTCGCATCCCAACTCCAACTAGAATGCAACCATCGCGCTCGCTTAGTAGGGCGCGTATCAACATGTATTCGCGGCGTATTACCTCCGTACAACCCTAAGCCAGCCGCACCTAAACGGTCTGCGGTTACATATAACCGTAAGGCGTTCGGATAAGTGCGCTTCTCTGGTTCCCAGTAGGTAATATCAGATGCGAATAATGAATGGTTTCTAGGGAGGTGCCAAGATTTAGATGCTCCACCAACAGAGCGATTATGCTTTTCACAACGAGCGCCACTCAATATTTTTATTGGGGCGCCGATACAAACTCGAATACCCTCGAGCAGGTCCAGTAGATCACGCGATACGATTACCTCACAAGAGCAACCGCATTTGCATTCAAACTCAGACTGCGAAAAATGCTTACTGATTCCCATCAAGAATCCCCCTAATCATTTTTAACTTCAGTCGGATCGCCCCATGCACCGCTATCCTATCGTCGTCGTTTTTTGTAACTAACAATAAGTCAACTAAATCTTTCACCTCTCTCGCTAAGATTTGAGCCTTTATCGACATCTACCATTTCCACTTAACCTTAACCCCCCCGCCAAAGTCATCCAGTGTGTCGGTCCATGCGTCAGCAGAAGCAAATAGTGACTCCGTTATTCGGTGTGTGTAAGTAAACCGCCCTGTTAACTTCTCAGGGGTCACGTCGGCAGCCAGCGCTAAAAGCCCACTACCGACTAGTCCTTTGGGTTAGCAAGCACCCCAATTTGCTTTAGGGCGTTAGACTTTGCTTCACCTGATTTTGTAATGGCCCGAGTACCGCTATAGCCAAGAGCAGCGAGCGCCCCCGAAACTAAAGCAATACCCTGCAAGATAGTATTGTTCTCAATAGCGCCCGAACTGACCACTGCCGATACTAAAACGGCACAGAGTGAGAGCCAGAATTCTGAGGTCTTGTAGCCTTTAGTCATTATCATCTCCTGACCTAGCCGCTCGCCAAATTCGGGACTCCTCCCTGAACTCATAGAACGCACGTTGAAAGTCCTGTAATTTATTCTGCATTGATTCGAGTTGTGCCTCTAGTGCGGCCAAGCGGTACTCCACGGAGCCGCCGTTAACGCGCTGCAACCCCTTCTCTACGAATTTGGTTAAAGCGTAGAACATCCCAATAAAAGCGGCTGTTGCTGCGCCCTCTTCCATCTTAACGCTTTGGTTTTGACTTAGGTTTTTTCTTCTTTTTCCCGTAGCCATGCTTAAAGTCGTAATCAGATGGTCTTCCGTTTGGTTTCGGCTTCTTCTTTTTCTTAACAGGCATTTTACTCTCCGTAATATAACAATAAACACAGAAGTGTGGGTTTACTCTCCGTAATATAATAATGAGCACAGAAGGACGACGAAGGGAACCAGAAAGATACCCTGTAGATACAACGCCTTACGAATCGGTGGACCCACCAGTGCTTTTGTATCCCGGCTTTGAATTATTGCTCATTTCTCGTTCTCCTCTTTCGCTTTTTGGACGCTAGATTCTATTCTATATTCTTCTCTGAACTCATAAAAGCATCGGCTGAAGTCGGCCAGCTTCTCTCGCATCTCTTGAATTTGATTCTCAAGAAGCCCAAGCCGATATTCTATAGAACCGCCGTTCCTGCCCTGAAGCCCCTTTTCAATGAGCTTAACCAAAGCATAAACTACGCCAATAAGAGCCGCAGTCGTTGCGCTGTCTTCCATTATCCGATCAACGTCTTGTCGCCAGCGGAATTAACCGCATACAGCCTTGTAATTGGGAATGCAGCGCCCGGTGGAGTAAACGCTTTTTTATATCGGGCCACTCCCTTGGAGATTCTGAATTGGTCGATATACCCCGTGAACCAATCTGAGTTCTGACCCTCTCCAAGTCTAAATTGACTGTCGATTTCTTCCAGTTCGTCTGCGCCAGGCTGAGTGTCAGTACCATAATCTCGGGTGACTTGGGGCCTGCCGTTTTGATAAATAATGAACTCATTACCATCACGGACTACTGCGATATGATACCAGGTCAACGCTCGCCAATGTGGATTCCATGAAACATCAATTCTCATGCTGGGGTTTGTTTTTGAACGCCACCTAAAGGCGCATCGTTCGTCGCTCGCATGGTAGTACTGGAGATACATTCCGTTCTCAATAGCAGACCTGCCGCCCGCCGCAGTGCCCAAGCCGCTCATGATTCCGATAGCCCCCGATGGCTCTGCGTCTAGCCTCATCCAAAACTCAATAGTGAAGTCCCCGGTTCCCATCGCCACATCGCCTAAGTCCCCACTGTCCATTTCAATAGAATCATTACCGTCAAAATACATGGCCGCAGTACCGAATTTTTTCTGCGTAGTCTCAGTCGTCGGATCGCCCGATGCTCCAGTCCAGTTACTTCCTGAACCGGTATTGGTGAACGTCGATGCCCCGCCTGTTCCGTCGCCGTGCAGCAGCACTTTTGTATCGCTATCTACACCATCTTCCATCGCTACGATCTTGGCATAATCAGCAGTCCCAGAAGGTACAGAGCTTTGCTCTTTAAGAGCCACTTCGCCGTCAATTGTGATCTTATCATCCCCGGACTCGTCACTGAACCCGATGTTCCCAGTGTCTAAATCCATCACCATAATGTTGTCAGTATTGAAAGCCGCTGCATTGTCATCCACGGAATGAAATTTTGTGACATTATCCGCAACATCAAGCCTCATCCACTTGGTGTCTGAACCGCCTGTGATATCGACCAAATCGAGCCTTGCGCCTGTCTGCCCTTCAACCACCAGGCCCCCTCGCCCAGACGTACCTTTTACGTGAAGGACTGTCCCGGTAACATCGCCAGTGCTGGCAGCAAGGTTTAGGCCAGGGGTCGCCGTCCCAATACCGACGGTATCAGTGCCCCCATCGACAAAGAGCATGTTCGCATTCCCGTCAGACTCTACACGGAAATCCAAATCATCAGAATCGTCGTTGATGACAACCTCGGTGTCTGTGATTGTAATCTGGTCATCGTTGCTGGAACTCTGATCATCGATACCGTCTAAAGCAGCGCCACCAGTGGATGCAATCGTAACCGTGTCCGTGCCTGCGTTAGTGGTAATGGTAACGTTTGAACCAGCGGCTAAGGTTAAATCATCGCTCCCGGCATCGGCAACCACGTCGCTTTGCCCTGAAACTTTTACGGTTTTGAATGCGCTTGTAGCGCCTGAACCATGTTTAACAACTGGCATAATTTACCTCGAAGGTTTTGGTGTTAATCTGGAAGTCAAGTCGCCTATGTCGCTAGGCGTGAATCTAAAAATAGCCTTGGCGATAGGGAAGTCATAAACAATGACAGTGGGTGTGTCTGCTGCGATTGCATCAGTTTGGACCTCAAACGAGGTGCCATCTTCACGCTCTATGCGGAGTTTTGCTGTCCCGCCGCCGCTGTCATTAATAAACCAGACAACACCTTGGTTGTTGCTATTTTTCCAGCCGTGGTCAATATCAGTGGACCCGTCGTGGGTATTGGTCACCTTCTCAAGTGTTCTCATAATAACTCCTATTTATCACCGTTACCCTTAATGGTGCCCGGTATCTGAGTAAGTTTAGTCTAGCGTCTTTGTGCGACACTGTCCATTTCGGACTCAACGTAAGTTTGCGCCCTTAATTTACCTTGGCGTCTTAGCGACCCTTGGGCTTGATTAGATGCGTCTACCGACTGCTTAACTACGTCCAAACCGGCCCGAACCCCTGGAAGAACACTCGGATCAAGAGGGATCCCAAATAACTGAGACAGTCCAAGCCTGTATGAATACGGAACATCTGCGCCAATATCGGTGATTTTCTCGACAAGCCCACCAACAATGCGCTCAAAAATGTCAGGGTATAGCCTTTGGGCAATCTTAATCTGCCCTTCTCTCAGGTTTAGTGTCTCGATACCGTCCATAAGAGTACCAACGGGGTCCTCTATCATTGCCAGCTCTCCCTCATATCGGGTGATCTCAGCGTCGGGGATAACCGGTTCACGAAAAGAGAGCATCCCTGCCTCGGTGCTTTGCGGCATTCGCTCTTTAGCAATCTCAATAGCCTGGGTCATCTTCATCGACACCTGCTCTCTAACCGCAGGCATGTGATCAAGCCCTTCCGTGGCAATTTCCACTTCCTCGACCAGCCCTTCAGAAGGGAGCGCGTTCAATCGCTGACGTAGTTCTTCAAGCTTTTTCTGTTTCGCTTTCACTCGTACACCCTTTCTCTTCGCTCTCCTCGTCCTATCTCGAATCCGTCCCCTGTCTTCTTAGCCTTCACTTCGAGGGGCATCGGAAGTTCCATACTGTGAGGGATCCCAACACCAACGTGCGAAGCAAACGTAGCTAAGTAATCCGGCTTGCCTTCCCGAACTGCTCTCTGCGACCCCTTGGCAATGCGCCCCACGATTTCATCAAGGCGTGTATTAATCGACGTGTACGTTTCAGAAACGCCCTGGTAGACTCGGGCAGTCATTTGTGCAAAGTGGGCAGGACGACGAAAAGCGTGTATAGCCCCGTAAGCGGCAATCCCTAAAAGTGGGCTCCCCCCATAAGCCAAAGCACCCAAAGCGCCCATCTCGACTAGTGGCCCAAGACCCGTATTAAACGCCTTAAGCTCCTTATCAGTCTTCCCAATTATTCTCTTAGACTTCTCAGCAAAGCTGATTATCATCTCGGAGTGTTTAATCTTCTCTTCGGCCTGGGCTATCTTCTCCATTATCTCAATCTCTTTTTCGGCAGCAGCGTTCTTGGCGGCAAGCCGTTCTCCCGTGGCTCCCTTTCCTTGCCTGATAACCTCCTTACGAAAAGCAGCTAAAGACTCTTGTGCGGTAGTATACGAATCCTCCCAATGGGCGAGATTCTCCTTTGCCTCTTTAAGGGCCGCGCTATGCTGAAGTGTCACAGCCTCCTCGGCCAACAGCCGTTCCTTTTCGCTTATCGCCTCGGTGAGTTTCCGGCCTTTATTTTCAAGCGCGGTGCTAGACTTTAGGTTCTCTAGCTTATCCAGCTTTGCTTTTGGGCCTTTGGTGAGTTGTGCGCCTATTCTAGCTTGCTCCTTTTGCGTATGGAGTAGCGCGGCTTTGGCTTCATCCAAGCCAGTAAGCCTTGCCTTGCCCTGCATAAAGACGCTCTTATCAAGACCGGGGATAGTCAATTGGGATGGCATCCCGTGGGAAAAGTCGCCGGTCGTAAGGCGAAGCATCTCGTTCGCGTCATGGAACGCCTTAGCTTCCACCTCATGGAAACGACGCAGATTTCTAGAAACCCTTGCGAGGTCTTTCCCTTTACCCACTGTTCCGGTAATTTTCTCTGCGCTCATAATAGCGGCAGCAAGGTCGTCTAATGCGGTAATGCGCTCCACCAGCACTCTTTGAGGAGCGGCATTGGCAGGAGTGAGGTAAGAGCCAACGTAATTACTAAATGCCCCCGCCTTCCCAATCAACTCAGAGTGCGTTTTTTCTACACCCTCGACAAGAACTTTGCGGCGACCGGTTTCCTTCAAGAACGTGCTCTTAAAAAAGCGCGTATTATTAATAACACGTTCTGACGCTTTGTTGACCTGACGCTGAATACCGCTCAGTGTCCTGCCCCAATAATGGTCATTGGTAAGAAAGGTGTTCAGGTTTTTCGCATGTCCCTTAAAGAAGCCAGCCGCCTCCAATATAGGGTCACCCCGGTCAACGCCTTTAAACAAGTCGTTGTTTAGATAGCGCTTCAGCTTATTGATTGCCATGTGTACTTCTGCAACCTGCTCGACAGAGGGCGTCTTCCCTCCGGTGTGCGCCGGATGAACCTTCGCCACTGCCTGAAGTGCAATCTCAACATGAGCCAGAGCCTTAGTCCGAAATGGGGCCAAGAGATGGTCAGCTATACCGGCAGTCTCCACAGTAGACTCGCCCAACGCAGCAGCGGTTTTCTGCAAAAGCCCCATAGTGTGCTCGGCAATCTCATGGGCAGGGACAGCAGGAGGGGAGTCACTAAGTGCCGCCACCACAAGCTTTGACTTCTCGGGGCTACCCCAGAAATCCCAAAACTCCTCTACGAGCGCTTCGCTCTCTTCCGCCGCATCTGCTGCGCGAGTCGCTACGGATGCTTTAACTTTATCAGGGGCGTTCACTATGTTTTTCGGGTTAGTGTCGAACTCTACTGAGTTTCTGCCGCCCGGTCCTGGCTTACCCTCTAGGCCACGTAACGGTTTAAGCTCCTTAGCTATCTTTTCTTCTAGTTCCCAAAGGTCATCAGCGAGTTGCTCCTTAATCTCAGCAGTGTGGCCGACGACCTTGTCGTATTCTTTTCGTGCCGCCGCAATTTTATCATCGAGCGCGAGTTCAAGACGCCTAGCCTCATGCCCCATATCAGCGAGTTTGCTACCATGTGCAGCAGCACGGGCGGCGGGTTCGGCTTCCGCGACAGCAGCTTCCGCCCTGAAGACCCGCTCTAACAACTCATCGCGCTCCCTGCCGACAGGGGCGGAGCCCTCAGCCTCTGCGACTATCTCATCCGCCGGAGCAGGACGACCCTTGGCTTTCTCAAGTGCGGCTTCTAATCGGGCGACTTCTTTCTCCGCAGCAGCAATAGCGGGATCAGCGTCTGGCTTCAGAGTACGGGCACGCTCCCAATCCTTTGGTACAGCCTCCTCGTATTTGTAAGGCGTTGTATTTACACTCCCTTTCGGACCGTAGATACGCTCTTTCCTAACAAAGTCACTGATCGGCCTTCTTTTGGCTAGTGGCTTTTTCATCTCAGCCAAAATCGCATCATGTAACTTTTGCCACTTAGCAGTACCTGTCCACCCGGACCCCTTATGGGTCGAGTAGTAGGATATGTCGTCAATACGCGCAGCTATCTTCGACCAGGCAGCCTCGGTATCAGCCTTCCCCGCTTTCGCGCCCAAGCCTTCAAGTTTCGTTTTCGCCTTGGCTAAATCATCGGCCAAGCCCTCTGCTTTTGCTG
>Ga0098040_1000637_pt1 | contig 16031 bp, 28 predicted proteins | sample 7_EtaG_FD_75065 | JGI IMG/M metagenome (GOLD analysis project Ga0098040, IMG submission 75065) | Marine viral communities from the Subarctic Pacific Ocean - 7_ETSP_OMZ_AT15161 metaG | ecosystem: Environmental > Aquatic > Marine > Oceanic | place: Pacific Ocean | collected 2015-01-08
ATATCAACTGTTAGCAAAATCAGACCTCACCGGCAAACCTATCAAGTCATATGCCTACAGGGTCCAACTCCTGGATGAAGAGATGCAGGCATGGAAGAACGGCAAAGAACTTGCTGAGGGACTGGGGATAAAACTAGACGAAAGGGCATACGAGAACTGTGCTGCCAAGTGCATCATGTCTTACATTGATTGGGCGGCAGAGCGAGAGTGGAATGCGCCAGCATAAAATAGAGTTGGGTGATCTTGTTAAGCATACCGAGACTGGCTATTTTGGTCTGGTGTGCGGATGGTGGACGGGGAGTGCCACTGACAATATCAAAACCTATTTTAGAGTGTGGTGGTTGGATGGTTCGCGTGGATACAGGGAAAGTCTGGTAAGTCCAGAGGACAAGAGAATAAAGACTTTAAGCAAGAAGAGGAAAAAGAGACATGTCGTTTGATTTAAATAAGCACATTTACCGATTACTACAAGATGAACCATTCTTCGCCGCCTTGTCGCGTCAGATTGACAAGAGGATGACTCGTACAGTCCCGACAGCGGGTGTGGGAGTAAATAAGAGCACGGGATACTTTGAACTATATTACAACCCTGATTATTTTGAGAGCATTTCAGACAAAGAGAAATCGGGAGTTCTCAAGCACGAGTTTTATCATCTTATTTTTGAGCACGTAACCGACCGACTTCCTGCCGCCGGAATGAGTATTCCCTGGAACATTGCCACTGATTTGGCAATCAATGGATTCATTCGCGAGTATCTCCCTGCGGGATGTTGCGTACCGGGGGAAGGTGACTTCGCCAATTTCCCAGAGGGACTGACCGCAGAAGCCTACTTTGAGATGCTTAAGAAGAATAACCCACAACAAAAGAAGGGTGGCCCCAGCGATGGTGATGGCAGCGAACCCCAAGAAGGCGCCCCCGAACCCCAAGAAGGCAGCGGCAACGGTCAATTCGACAGTCATGATTCGTGGGGAGAGCACGACGCGCAGACAAAGGAGATCGCCAAGGAAAGACTCAGGGAGATGGCAAAGAAGGCATCAGAGGAGTGTAGCAAGAGTTCATCATGGGGGAGCGTCTCAAGTCAATTGAGAGAGCGCATCATGGAGAAGCTTGTGGGAACGACGATGGACTGGAAGAAGTTGCTTAGATACTTTGTGAGAACCTCTCAGGTGTCTTCCAAGAAGTCATCTATAAAGACTATCAACCGACGCTATCCTTATATCCACGCAGGCAAGAAAGCGCACCGGCAAGCAAGGATTGCCGTAAGCATTGACCAGTCTGGATCTGTTTCCGACTCGATGCTCGCAGCATTCTTTTCCGAGCTCGAAGCACTAGCAAAGATAGCAGAGTTTGTCGTGATACCCTTTGATGACGAAGTGTTCGAGTCAGAGATATTCGTTTGGAAAAAAGGTCAGCGGCGCAAACATGACAGGGTATTTCGCGGAGGTACCAATTTTGATGCGCCTACCGAATATGTTAACAAGCACGGATTCGATGGGCATATTGTTCTCACCGACATGTATGCCCCTATGCCTAGGGCATCCAAGTGCCAGCGAGTATGGCTCACCGACAAGGCAGGCGCAGAGAATCCCTATTTTAAGACGAAAGAGAGGGTTTTGGTTCTTCGGTGATACTATACTATTTACTATATAGGAGGGTTGGCATGGATAGCAATGCAACCGGATCTTTTGACCCATTCCGAATGGAATCTTTAGCATCTATGATCGGAGAGATGGAAACAGAAGAATCTGTGCGCCCCCTCACAGAGGCATCTACCACTCTCCAAGACTATATGGATGCGTGGGTAATGTGGATGGCACGCCCAAGAGCAGAGGCAGATGATGAGTACCTCTTTACAGATTATCTATTTGAGGTCGTCGCTCGCAGAGCGGTTTTTATAACAAAGAATGTTCAATAAAGAACGAAAAAGGTTAAAGAAAAGATGGAAAAATTCACAGAATTTGATATACATTTTGAGATAGAGAGCGACGAGCAACACAAGAAGATGGAACGTGATCCTACCCGCGATTATGCTGATGATATCGCTGACCTGGACCAAGGCAAACTTGCCGACATCACCCGCCGGAGTATAGAGAGAAAGAAGATAGAACAAGAGGAAGAGGTATCCCTAGAGACTCTCTCTCGGATAGAGGCGAAAGCGAACGAGGTCGCCTACAACATCTTAGAATGGGTGTATTTATCCGCAGAGACGGGTCAATGGGCATATACATACGATATGAATAGGCTTGATAGAATGTATTTGGGCCCGACAGTACGAGCATTGAGAGAGCGCCTGCCAGGCGTATTTATACGAGTACAAGATAGCAGCATGAATCGCTGGATAGAGGTCAGGTGGGATCCCTCTAACGGCACCAAGTGAGATTCAGAAGAGCAAGAAGAGTGGCAACCGTAACATATTGCTATGTAGCAGTTCTAGTTACTGGGTTGGTGCTGATAGCGAAAACGCTAGGCGGACGGAGATAGTGATGGAGAAGAAGACAGGTGAGATGGTAGTGTACATTGGGGAAGGAAAGATTATTGCAGGTCCACTTTCTTCCGAATCCGATATGCTGGAGCATTTCTTGATCCAGAGCAATTTCGAACGTAAAGTTCTCCCGTGTAAAAACTTAGGGGAGTTAATATCAAAAGCAAACGGTCTGCTAGTAGCATCTAGAACAGGCCCGGAGATTATTTAAAAAATGCATCAAATTACAGTTGTTCTAGAACACCCTTCTTATTGCGATCTGAGTAGTATTGTCCTCCAGAGCGAGTTCGAGAAATATGCTGATGCTTGTGTATATTATCGCGATATGTGCGACATGTACACGCAGGGATATTATGCCGTTGTGTATAGCACGGAGGAACCATTCAGCATCGACAAATATAATGTTCTCTTGCGTAAAATGCGGGAAAATCAACCTGGGAGGCTGTGCGAGTGAGGAATAAATCGGAAGTGATGCCTATTTAGTGTTTGTCGCCAAGAGATAAAGAAAGGAAAAAATGATATGTATAAAACTTTAAGAAAGATCGCGAAAAGATATGAACTTGCTATTGCTACGCTAGCTTTAGCGCTGAGTGCGTTCTGCGTGTTTGTGTGTGTGGGGATATTGGATGTATTCTTTGAGCACGGAGTTGACAGCACCTTCAACGTTGTGGTTGTGTCTTCTTTGGTAGTGCTCAATCTGTGGGCAGTATACCTAAACCTGATGCGATTATCGCTCATTGTTAGAGAGAGGATCGGAAAAACATGAGTAAGTGGATTCCCCAAGTGGGAGATATGGTGCAGGTGGATATGAGAGAAGTTCCCAGCGTAGGAATCATCATAGAGGTAGGGGATGAATATGTCCTGGTTGCTGGCGCTAGGTGGAAAGAGAAGTTCCATCCCAATAATGTGAAGCATTTAGAGGCAGAGGAACCCTCGGGGGAAGGTACTAGATGCTGAGGAATTTGTTTACCAAACACCCAAAGAGCGTAGGAGAGACATACTGGCAGCACCTTTCCGTCGCCGCCAGGATATCCGCCAGATGCCTTTGTGCCTCTTTGTTTCAGGCAGTCCATGCCCTCCTTCCGTTTGTGTCTCCGCCAGATAAGTTTCGCGTAGACACGATGAAAGAATTTTTTGAAGGAGTATCACCCTCCAACCGAAAAAAAAAGAATCTATAGAGTGGGCGAACTCGTTTGCCTAGGCCGCCCATTCCACCGGGATGATTTCAATGTCGGTGTGGTGGTTGGGTGTTTTCCCGGTCCATCGTATCAAATTCTGAAGATCCATTGGGTAGGATCTGGTGTAACCGAGATCATTTCTGAAAGATGGGTTACGCATATCGGAGAACCCCAGGAAAACATCCATCTTCAAGGCGCTGATATTGTTGAGGAAAATGAGGTTTCCCTAACTCCTTGATATTGTTGGGGAAAGTTTTGGGCCCTTTTCTCCCCGCATAAGATGCCGATATCTATAGCGAAAAAAAAGCAGATCTGCATGTCGTTTATGCTTGACATAATGATCTGCCTATGTTATAATGATCCGTGATCATAGTGATCACCAAAACGAAAGGATCCCATAATGGGTGCTAAACTTACTAAACTTGGAAACAATCAAACTGAAATCGTCACCGGGGGAGTTACAACCCTTTATAGTTATGAGACACCAGTGGTAGTCACCACTCATTTTGCTGCTGGAGCGACAAGAAATCGCCCGGTGGTGTTTGTTACCAACGGGGCGAATGCCGCAGGTAAAAGGATCCGAACTCGAACAACCATCGAGCACATCAATTCGTATCTCTCAGACATTCCAGAGAACTGGAAGTGTGTAGAAGTAGATCAAGAAGAGTTAGAAGCATTGGTAGAATAATGTATAAACAAGGCGATCTGATCCGAAGCAAGAGAGAGTTAGGTGGGGCAAAACTTTATGGTGTTGTCTTGTCGAAGTATGATAATGGGTATTTGCCCACCTACGGTGTTCACTGGATATCGGGTTGGCCCGGCACCGGACCTTCCTGGTGGGCGGCGGATGAACTAGAACCAGTCGCAGATAGGGAGATTGGACCTTGCGACAATAAAGGTCTTTGTGGTAGATGCTTACAACTCGGGGGCGATTGCCTCCAAAAGGATAATGAGAAATGAATTTGAAACAAAGATTGAATACTTTTTATAAAAGGATAGGCACTCTTAGTGGCAGCATGCTCCTGTTGGTGGCATTGGATACTCTTTTGTGGATTACTTTCCTGGCGATGGTTGCAATCAAGGTCGCAGTGTCGTTGGGTTTATCCACCGTAACAATCCCTTGGGTTGAGATTATTGCTCCCGCCCTCGCTGCCACAGTCACGACAACACTCGGCGCCATCGCCATCAAGAGAGGCAGAATTCTAAGATGAACCTAGAGATTTTCCTTGAGATTCTAGATACCATGAACGTCCCAGAAAAAAGGAAAGATATTAGTCAGCCATCCAATGTGCGATGGCTAAGCAGAAATCTTCGGATAGAAAACAAAGATCACCCACGACTCCCTGAAGCGACAGCATTTATTACTATCCTGCTTCGCAGAAGACACGATTAGAAAAAAGGAAACTCTCATGCCCAAGAGCAAACACTGGAAATATGACTCATATTGCGAATACCGAAACGAAAGAGGGGCAGCAACCTCCCACCATCGCAGAACCGAAAGGATTAGCGACGAATCCTTCCACAAGAGGATCAAGAAGTGCCAAGAGGCATTTGAAAAGGATGCAGACACATATAAATCCAATATGGCAGATTCCTTCCTTCGGCAAAATGACAGCGCCAACGGACTCACGGGTCCGCAAGTTGAATCGCTTAAACAGTGGGAGGAGTCGATAGAGGCCGCAGCGAAATGGCGCGACATATATAGGAAATCTCCAACAAAGAAAGAGTTGTTTTCATTTGCGGCATTATATTTCTCTGAAACGGGATATTTTAGCAAAATAACACGCGCTTATTATGCCGACGTAGAGGGGTACATTCCTACTTTTTTCGCCTACAATAAATTGGTAGAGAATACACACTTCCAGCGGTGGTTACCAGAGGTCAAAGCACGACCAAGATTCTCAGTTGGCGACATCGTTGAAGGAAGGGCAGGCAATTACGATCATGCTAGCGCAGTATATCTTATCACGAAGGTGCTAGGAAAAATAGATCCGTGCAAAGGCGGCCGCTGGTATAACGGGCATGTAATCAAAGACACTGGGAGATATTCTTCTGCGAACCGGCGCAACGACAATGGTGAACCTGGCGCAAGAGGTTTCCGCGAGAAAGATGTGAAACCCCTGAAGAAAGGAAAGAAGAAGTGAGTGAAAACGATGTACTGGTGTTCGTATTTATGACAACCAGCGTATTTGTTGTCTATTGGTGGAGCAGAGTTCCGTAAAATTCACTTTCTGTCTCATAAGAAAGACATTCTTGCCTTGGTGGGATATAGTTACTACTTACTACTACAATGAAGAAAGATACATCACAAAACGATTTTGAGGCGATGAAAGACATGCTCGAAAGGTCCAGCACTTTATATGTTGTCAAGAATGAAGGCGGCAGACTTCAAATCGAAATATCTACAGGATCACACCACGATGCGACTATTATGTGTACATTCAAGCAAGATGGCAAGTTTGTGGGGATCTACTCTAGATATTAAAGAAAATAGAAGAATATGAAAACGATTAAAAAGAAGAATCAAAGAAAGCATAAGAAAAGAATATTAGATCTCCACAACACAAAGCACGAAGAGGCGCCAGAGAGATTGTCATCCTTTCTCTATAAGAGCATTGATAACAATAGAATGCCCGTAGAGATAATCACCGGGAAGAGTTCCGCGATGAAAGAAATTGTTGGCAAGGTGGTTGACTATATGGGGTATATGTCGGTACGAGAAAGCACGTTGGCCAACCTCTCTACCATCACGATAGATTACGAAGAGGAACTGTAGGTGGGTGATCTACTTTTGGTTTATTGTCTGGCCTGGGTGGAGTTCTTTGCTGCGTGTGACTATAGACTAGAATAAGGAACTACTTATTGTTATGAATAAACTTATGATAGAAAGCTGGCGAAGATATATGGCCGAAGGCATAAGCAACATTGTTTATCACGGTACCAGTCTGGGCAGGATGGCAGATATCGCCAAGACCAATCGTATTATGACCTCTGGCACGTTTGGTAGTGATTCAGACGAAATTGGAAACAAGGGGAAGTTCTACTTCCTCTCCACAGCCAGATCCCCGCTCGCCTTCAAGGAAGGGTATCCCCTAACCAAGGATGGGAAGGTGCGATTTACTTTGGACGGCAGGAAACTGGGTCAGAAGTATGGCGGCACCCCACTTGATTACTGGAGGGATAGGACTAGCGGTGGCAAATCGGAGATGGAAGACCGGATAGTGACAGACGAAGCGTGGATAGAGAGCGCCTCTGACTATATTAAAGAGATTGTTGTCTATCTCCCCATCTTCAAAGGAAGGGCGACTGATGTGGATAGCATGATTGATGCCATCGGTGCCGGGAAAATGACGAAATACGAATACATCCCCAACCAGAGCATTAGGTATCCAGATCTCCGAGATCTAAAAGAGGTAAGCGAGTTCGCACAGTCTCACGGTATCCCGCTTAAAATAATACCCACAGAAGAGAAAGAAAACGAGTTTTACATGAACAAGCAATTATCGGCAGTAACCTATGACGAACTTGAGAAGATAAGAAAAGAAGCCGGCGTGGATCCTGCAAAGACTACCTTTAGGGGAGAAGAGCGCGATGCTTTCCACGTTAAACTGCGAAATGCGACAACTTACTCGCTCCTCCCAGGTCTTGCGGAGGTTCTTGGCATGTTGGAGCAGGGCGAACTCTCCTCGGAAGGTTATCCGCGCAGAGATGATATGATTGCTGTTAAGACTGATTTATACGAGTGGTCAAAGACGCCGGGATTTCACGAGACAGAACCACCAACTTACGAAGATCCCATGAAGAAGGAAATAAAGCGAAAGTTTCTGGAGGGGCAGATAATAGTCACAGAACAAGACATTGATGACATCATAGAGCGCCTCACGCGGTATAATTATGAGGCACCCAGTGTCTTTGGGATAGAGTTCCAGGGTGCTCGCAGCAAACCGCATATGCGGCCCTACCTCCAACAATTCACATCTTACATGAGACAAAATGAACTTGCTAATGTTCGCGAACTAGTCAAGCACCTAGAAGAGAAGATAAAGCAAGCACAAGGAGCAGAGAAATCATGAAAAACATATTAGCACTTATTGTGACATTGGCACTTCTTTCGGGATGTTCCATGCAGCGAGAATACGAATCAGATGATAGTTCAGGGTTGCGACCACTACAAAACTATACATTCTCGTCAAACTCAGATGATGCTTTCGTCGATATTGTTGAGAGCAAGATTAGTGGAGACATCGGAGACATCGAAGATATCGATAATTCTCCCGCTGCCGTATCAGGATACGATGAGGGGGAGTACACATCTATCGAACTCATAATGACCAGCACTAGAGGGTCTGCTATGGTGGCGCTATCTCTGTACGGGGGAGGCATCACAAGCGACGAATTGGTAGTAGGTTCTGTGCACCAATTTGTGCCCTCGTCTGCGCAGAGGGAGGGCAGCGATCTACACGCCGAAGCAATTGTATGCTCCGGCGCAATGCCGGGTGAATGGACGTATGATGACATTGTTAACCAACTGGAGATTAGAGTAGAGCAGACGGAAGCGAGCGATGAGGGCCCGCCCACAAAGAGAATAAACTTCACCACAACCACAGAAGAAGATATTGCCACGGGGCATATCGACATTGTTGTATTCGACAAACAATAAAGAAAGAAAGGCGAGAGATAATGTCTGAATCGCTGGAGCACAGCAAGACCCTGCTGAGGATAGAGCAACTATACCACAAGGGCCAAACGAACATATGGGATGGGAAAGAGTACCTTCGAGATTGCCTAGATGAACACGGCATACCAGATATGCCCGCCGAGAGTGTTGAAGCATTGCAGAACATATTTGGAGTCATTCTCTTTGGCGAGTTAGCCGCTTGGAAGATCTCTTCTGCGCTGGCACTCGGTCTAGATAATGATGAAGCGAGGATGGCTGCGACATCCCAAGCGCACGATGAGGCACGCCACTACTATGTTATGAGGGATTACCTTCAGCTGTTAGGACATGTTCCAGAGAGCATTGACAAACATGCTGATGAGTTCTTAGAGTCAATTCTAAGGGCGGACACCACAGCCAAGATGCTTCTGGGTATGCAACTGATGGTAGAACCATTGGCACTCACCCTGTTTAAGATAGTCAGAGAGAAGAATATAGAACCTGTGCTATCTGACCTGCTTGTGATGTATGAGAGGGATGAAGCGAGACATGTGGCACTGGGTACCTTGTATCTGCCCAAGATACTAGCAGAGATGTCGGCAGTCCAGAAAGGCGAGTTGTTATTGTGGCAGTTCCTAGGATACATGAAGCAGTTTGAGATGCTTAAGTCACTGAAGGACGACTTTATCGCACTGGGGATTTCGCCTAGGAGTGTCTTTGCCCTTGCTAGGAAGAAACAAGTGATAGCGTTTGAGTTGCTTTCAGATGAACTAGGAGAACGATACCCCCTCATGGACACAATGCTTAGAGTTATAGACTTCAGGAACGAGATAAGCTTCCCTGAGAGTGACTCAGGATACATAGACAGGGTTAGAAACGCGATAAATGTCGCAGTTGGAGGATAAATTGAGTACCCCAGAAGACAATGTGAGAGATATAGGCGAAAAAGTTAGTGATCTAGTGTGGGGAGAGAGAACAGAGATAGTGGCAATCTTTGATCACCTTGTGCCTACAGTATACAAGGTAAAAGACACAGAAGGTAGAGAGTATCTTCTTTCAGAAGATGATATAGTCACCTTTCATTAAAAGACAGCACAAAGAAAAGTGGTCTGCATGTCGATTATACTTGACATAATGAAAGTGATCTGCTATAATGGGCGAGAACTTATTTTGAAAGAATTTGAAGTTTCGACTTAAAAAGACAATTCGAGTCTGCTAAAATAAGTTTCCCTCGTAAGAGGGCCCTCCGCAAGGAGGCATGTTTAACATAGTGCGCGCCATATGACATGGTGTGATATTTATCGCCGCAAGGCGAGAGGAGAAAAATAATGACTAATGTAAACGTAAGAAAAAGTGTAGATAATTTTAATATCGATGAGATTCTGATAAAGGATCAGAATCAACATAGGAATTTGGGCACAGACAGTGAGCATATTGAAGCACTGCGAGAGTCGTTTCGACTAGCAGGTATTCCTCCTGCGATTGCTCAGGTAGAGATAGAGCCTGAAACTGGAAAGCCATCCGTGGTGAATGGAGTCCATAGTTATTTTGCATACCGAGAAAATCACAAGGTGGATCCTGTAGGTTTTCCGAAAGATGCCTTATTCGAAATTGTTGGACCTTTTAAAAACGATACAGAACGAAAAGTATTTCAGTTTCAACAAAACGTTTTTCGTCCACAAAAAGCTGTGAACGTTGATGACACCATAGCACATATTAAATTATTGTATGCTGAGGGTCTGAAAAACAAAACTTTCATTGAAACTGAATCAGAGGGAAGCTTGAGAAGTCAACTTAGACCTCTTATAGAAAAAGAAGTACCTTTCTTTTCTCAGAAAAGAAAAGATAAAGTATTGAAACAAGTAGTCTCTGATTTGTCCAAGAAGGACACCTCTTCAAGTAAGATGAACACTTATCCTCTCTTAGAGGATCAAGCTGAGATTTATTCTCAATGCACTAACTCTGGATGGAGCGGCAAGGAGTCTGGCGTCTTAGACGCAGGAGAGGTTGTTTACTTTTGCAATAGACCGTGTTTTATTACTAGTGACGTTTCTCGCGTCTTGTATAAGAAGGTTAACAATCCAGGGGCAAAGGCAACCATTATCTGTGCACGCGCTGAGGGGTTGCCAGAACGTTTGGATAATTGGCGAAATAGCATGCTTAGAGAATATGATAGAGTCAATGCTATCCCTTCACAGTTGTACGGCAAAAAAGAAAAGATTTTTGATAAAATCTTCTTCTTAACTCAAAAAGGCGACGGTCAAGAAGTTGAAAATAGTCTCCTAACTGAGTCGCAAGTACGCACTCAACTGGCAGCCAAAAACGCTAAAGCAGCTAAGATTAGACCACCTAAAACCAAGTCTTAATCTTAAAGGGCAAGAACAAACGAAAGAGAGGGGGTGTAAAAGTCCCCTCTCTTTCCGATTTTTTCACATACCAAGCACTTACTTTTAACTTGACATACTGGAAATGGGCCGCTATAATGGGAGTATCTTCTTTCGGAAGACGATATAGTCACCTTTCATTAAAAGGTAATATATTCAGGTACTTATGAGAGCATTGTAAGTGCCTGAATATGTTATACATTTTTGTGGGCAGATCTGATCAGATCTGTTGAAGATAAAAACTGTTATAAATCAAGAGGTTATAAAAAAGTGGGATCTGCATGTCGATTATACTTGACAAACTAAATGTGATCTGTTATAATGATCACATAGGAAGAACGCAAGTAAAGAAAGAGAGAGAGATAATGGAAAGAACAACCACAAAGAAACAGAGAGAGATAATTCGTAGGTTATCTGCCATGCGCGGGGACAACCGGCAAGAGAGCAAGAGCAAGAGCAAGAGCAAGAGCAAAGAGAGCAAAGAGAGCAAAGAGAGCAAAGAGAGCAAAGAGAGCAAAGAGAAGAAGAAGAAAAACGCCCAATACTGTAAGAAATACTACCAAGCAAACAAAGAGAGGATTGCTGAACGCAATAAGCAATACTACCAAGAGAACAAAGAGAAGAAGAAAGAATGGCGCCAAGCAAACAAAGAGAAGACTGCCAAGTATACAAAGGAATACTATAGCAAACCAGAGAATAGGGAGAGGGCACTAGAGTGGCGAAAACAAAATAGGCAGCGCGCCATTGAGGCAACTGCGCGATGGCGAATCCGAAACCCAGGGAAGGTCGCTGAGAATAGTAGGCGCGCCTACACTAAGAAAAAGGCAGCAACCGCCGCCAGCAACGCCCGCCAAGAAAGAAACGCCACTCGCGATGCAAGGAAACATAGAATAGAAATGCTAGTTAGTGAAATATACTTAAAAAACTAAATGTGTGATCTGTTATAATGATCATGTAGGAAGAACACAAACAAAGAGAGAAGAGGAGAGAGTTATGGGACTTACTTTATTAAATCAAAAAAACTCAACGCTAGCGAAAGCAGAGATCCTGAATACACCAGAACGAATTGCAGCAGCAATCGCAGAGCACCCAGCGTTTAAAGACGTTGACTTGAACGCAGAGGGTTTGGTGGTTCTGGATGTCGATGACATTTTCTGTTACGACAAGGAAACCCCAGATCCAAACGATAACCAACCGCGAGGGGAAGGAACTCCAGAGGAAGTCGTTGAACGCTATTACATTCAGGCAACCGAAGGTCACCCCGAAACAGGCATTAAGGGAATTAGAAAACCTATCACCGTCTCAACTCGTTTAGATAGTGAAGTTCACGATCTTTCCTTTACTGGAAAGAAAGGTCATACTCGCCTTGCGGCCGGCCGAAGAGCTCAATTTAAGTTCATTATCGGAGATATCGACGATGAATCGGGTTCAATGCCTCAGTGCGATCAGATTGACGATAAGATGATAGACAACTCTCATGCTGACAATGGAGAGGCGAGTACCCCTCACACAATTAAACTTTCACTGAAGAAGACTTTGCTCTGCCCCTCATATATGAGAGAAGAGCGACAAAAAATAGCAACTGCTGAACTGGCGCTCAAGAAAGCAGAGGGTTTATCGAAAAAAGAACGACAAGAACTCAAATCTTCGATTAAAAATCTAAAGTCGGTGATTCTAAAAGACTTGGAAGACAGAGCTTACAGATGGAATATTGGTAGTCGCCTTAAAGCAGAACGTGGCGCCAAAAAAGCGCTCAATTCCTACATGTCGGAAGAGATACATAAAATTGCATCTCTTGACAAAGATTCTCGCGCCCTATGGATGGCCCTCGCCGCCGAGCATGAGACAAAAGAAGGAAATATTGGTGAAACAATCTTTCAAAGATTTTTACTGAAGGCAGACGTGGGCGGTTTCTTACCTAAATTATCGGGGGACATCAGCGCGAAAGTGAGAGATTACAGAAAAGATCATGGAGGAAAGTCACCGAAAAAATTGGAGGTCATCACGACCACCCACGGTTCTCCTAGTACAGAATTGTTCTTTAAGTCTAGGCTTGGTGTTGATGACTTTTTACAGGAACAGAATAAGTATATTTGGTCACATGGATTACCGGCCGGCAAAGAAATGCAAATAGTTGTTAAGTACATACCCCAAATTAAGGAAGGTATATACCGCGAGGACATGGTTATGACTTATGGAAACCTGAAAGATGTTGATTATGTTAAAAGGTGCTACAAAGAGTTAACCCAAAGAAATGAAAAGAAAAAGGAGTCACAAAGTGATATATCCAGATAAAATTCGTCCTCTTTCGAGAGAAGAGAAAAGTGAAATTGATAATATCTTTAAGAATAAGTTTGACTGGAGAAGTATATTTTCAATAGTGGACTCCATAGGATCAAGTTTAAATTCAAACAGCGACAAATTTGATAAAGGGGGTTTGCTTGAAAGAGCAGCTGCCCGCTATTCAACTGGTCACATCAATAGGGTTGAGAACCTTCATGGCAGGGATCACCTGATGGACTTATCATCAGGAAGACTGGTGAAAGTAGAGCAGAAGGGATTGAATTACGCTTTCTTTCAGGAAAGGAGTTCGAATTTGAAGCCGGAAGTCGCCACCGTAACATTAAAGAACCACCGGGGTAAAACCAAAATTAAACTTATTGAGGACCATATAAATTTCGACGTTCTCTTAGTGCTAGATACTGGCAACCCAAAAACATATGCTGTTGGATATATATATGCTACCGACGTATATGAGCATCTTGTAAACATACGGAAGACCGATAGCAAGGCCACTGTAGATTTGAAGAAGCTTCCGATGGATAAAATTAACTTTGTCTACCGGTATAATGACACTAAGTCTGATTTCTATCCCACGTCTATTGACTATAAAAAGCAAAAAGAACTTTTGCAGGATAGTTTTGTTGCTAGCATCTGCCCAGCAGCGTAGTAAGCAAGTAAGGTCACGGGGGAAAGTGTACCAATAGTATATAGCTATACGACATCGCCGATTCGCGCCATTTTTTCGCCCCGTTTTTTCTCCACTCAGTCGCCTAGAAGCAGGTTTTTGCTTATCACCCTTACCAAAGAAGTTAACAGAGTGCCCCTTGTAGGTTGGCCATGCTCTTTCTAAGACGATTGCATGGTAAGATCGCAGACAACCAAGGGATAAAAAAGGTTGACAAACATATTGTAATGTGTTATAGTGTGTATCACACGTGTGTTATGGGGGAGATGAGATGCCGCAGTCACAATTATTCGTTACTTGGAAGCAGTTAGACAAGTATGTTATTCTATGCGAGAAGTATGGCAACTCTGCCATGTTAGAGAGCATGAACTACGTCTTGGTTAGCGAAATGAGCGACAATGCAGAACCACTCCCGCGATGGTATGGTGACGCAACGAAAGGTTCAGAGGAGTATGTGGTTATAATGCCAAGTGGTGAACACTACTACCATGATGACTATTTGCTGTTTAACATTAGTCAGTGGATAAGGGGATTGTATCCCAAGCAGAGAAAATCTCAACAAGATATTTAAAAGGGAGAAAATATAAAATGAGCATGTATGTAAACGAAGGATTTCTAAGAGCGCTAAGATTGCACTTTGAATCGGAGATAAAGAAATACCAAGCGACATTAGACTTGTTCTTATCAAATCCAACGGCCGTTGCGGATCACGCAACCCTCATGGATGACATGAAAGAACTAACTAAGCAACTTGCGGCCGCAAAGGACGCCTTGAATACGTTGAATGACCACTATCCTATCAAAGGCACCCAGGGGAAAAGGATTATTGAAGAATGAAAAAGAAAGAACCCCCCGGTTTGTGCGTTGAAGTCGGAACCCTAGTGTGCGATAAAGAATTCCCAGAAGATATGGGGATGGTTGTGGATAGAGATGAAGAGAGGCGCGTGTATAAGATATTGGCTATGTCATATCCTAATGTGCCGACAGGGTGGTATAAGGCAGACTATGTACAGGAAGATTGCTTGCACATTGGCGACATTCCAGAATACATAGCAATTTATAATAAGAGGTTGGGAGAGATGGATGAACTAGAGAGGATTGAATGGGAGAGATGGATGATGAACTAGAGAGGATTGAATGGGAGAGATGGATGAACACTCCCCTTGGCAAGAAGAATTCCTAACAGTGAGAGGAAGGAGAATATGATGGCAGATTTGATAATGGATGTTGGTCTAGTGATGGTGGTGGTGACCGTGATAATGATAGGTATTGTTGGTCTAAACAACTTATAAGAGAGAGCGAGAATGAAGGTCGGCGATCTAGTAAAGTGCAAAGATGACGAAGACTACATCTTTGGAGTAGGTTTGGTTATCGAAGAAGAAACAAGGATGATTAGGGTGCTATGGCTTTCCGGGTTCGCCCGTGAAGAAGACGTCTTCGATGATGTGGATGATTGGAATTGGAAGAGCAACCTAGAACTAGTGAAGGCGATATGAATACGAATATGAAGAAGAAAAAAAGAGACTTTCCTTACATGACGCGAGAAGATCTTAAGAGACACCGCGCAAGATATAACACCACCAATACCATAAAGGATTTAAAGGCGATGGCAAAAGAAGAACAAAAAGATAATAAAAGCAAAACCAAGAGCGATAAGAATAATAATACTATGGTGATAGGATACTTCATGGCAGTCCTAGCGAGCATAAGTGGCATGATCCTCTCAGGGGTGATTATAGATGCAGGATATACCATGGTAGCATTAAGAGGGATGCCGTCAGGAATTGTTGATGCGCTTTTTATTATAGCCATAGGGATTGCTCTATGTTTAGCATCTGGTTATGGGTTATTCCGTGCTAGTGCTGCTTTGGGTGGTGCTTCCTTTGAAAGATGGGAGAGTGATGGCAAAAGCAGCAGCAAAGGAAAATATAAGCGATGATACAAAAAATAAAAAACATATTAGGTAGTATGGCAAACAAGATAGACAATAACCTAATGAAGACAGAGTTAGCGAAAGAGAAATACCATATAGCATATCCAGTAATGTTATGTGTATTGTCTTATGGATTGTTTATAGTATCTACATTATTGGTTGTAGAGGTATTGATGATGGGGAGAGCGGATTCACTAGAACTAGCAGTCATAATACACTCAGTAATCTTGGGAGCGATATGCTTGTTCGCCATGTTCAAGAGTTCCTTCTCTGTGGGAGTGCATGTACATAGATACCAAGTGAAGAAGGAAGAGATAGCCTTACAATTGGTCAAGAAAGAGCGAGCAGAGCGAGAGAAACTTACCTTTGTGATTACTGATATTAAGGGCGGTAAATACAGGCGATAAAGAGAACCAATGAGGAGCGAG
>Ga0098040_1000639_pt1 | contig 16023 bp, 5 predicted proteins | sample 7_EtaG_FD_75065 | JGI IMG/M metagenome (GOLD analysis project Ga0098040, IMG submission 75065) | Marine viral communities from the Subarctic Pacific Ocean - 7_ETSP_OMZ_AT15161 metaG | ecosystem: Environmental > Aquatic > Marine > Oceanic | place: Pacific Ocean | collected 2015-01-08
AGTTACTAATCTATAATTAGCTCCACCACCATCAGTTGCTGGTAAAGTCCAGGTTACATTAGATGTAACTGCTGCTGGTGCTTGGAATGCTACATAATTTGAACCATTAGCAGTGGCTTCACCAAATCTCAAATCTTTCTGATTATCTAATGTTACATCACTTAGTGTGATATTCATCTCATGGTCTGGACTTTCAGATACTACAAAGTTACTATCAAAGTCAATTGTTGTAACTGAAGTATCTACGTTAGAATTATTACTCTTAACAGTGGTCATTGTACCACCACCACCTGAACCTGAATCAGCTGCTGGAGCCCAGTTAGAACCATCCCACTTTAAAACTTCACCTGAAGAAGGTATTGATGTAGTAGTATCTACATCTGAAAGTTGGGTAATAGTTGTTGCTCCAGAAACACTATCAACATAAGCTTTAGTTGAAGCATGTAAATTAGCTGTAGGGTTTCCAGGTAAAGTAATAGCACCCGTCATGGTTCCACCTGATTTCGGTAGAGCCGCATCTATAGTATCTTTTACATCTTTAACACTGTTAGGAGTAGCTGCAGTAGTTGTACTCGTACTGTTTGTACTATCTGTAAGCTGTACGACCCCTTGACGTGATATACTAGCATCTTCTACATAATCAGAAGAAACAGTACCAGCAGTGATATTTGTACCACTTAAAGCAGTAATAGCACTACCATTAATAGCTGCTGCTGTTCCTGTAAGTTTAGATGCATCTAATGTCTGACTAGAAGCGAAGGTGATATCGCCAGTCATTGTACCACCAGTAGTACTTAAAGCAGTAGATAAATCAATAGGTATTCTAGAATATAGAACACCCCACATCACATGCCCATTAGTTGGAGCTGATGTAAATGTAATTGTACCTGCTGTGGAACTAACTGTATAATCTGTAGTTGGTTGTTGTATAACCCCATTAACACTGATCAAAACTGATTCAGCATTATGAGGTTTAACAGTCTTACTATCTACTTTTAAATCGTAAGGTCCAGTAGATGTTGTTAAAGTAACGTTATCTATCTTTTGAGCGTTAATAGCTCCAGTACTATATGAACTTTGAGAAATCCATTTAGTACCATCATAATAATATTGTAAACCATTCGTAGCATCATGAGTAAGACCTACATAAGGCGACGATGGGAAATTTAGTGCCATAATTACTTAGCCTCCAATGCTGCTACTTTGGTCTCAAGTGTTTCTATCTTAGTTATTGCTTCTTGTAGTGCTTTTGTTAATACAGGTATAAGACCCATTTGACCTAAACTTTGTGGTTTGATACTACCATCTGCATTGCTTTGATCTTTAGAACCTTCTACAATATCTGGTACAATAGATTGAACTTCATGAGCTAAGAAACCCCATTGTGTCTTACCAGAACCTTCATTCTTCCATTGATATGTTTTAGGTTTTAAACCTTTAACTTTAGTAATACCATCTGTAACATCTTGTATATTATCTTTTAATCTATAGTCAGAAACCTTATGATATTCACCGTCAGCTCTAATATAAGCTACTATTTGTTTAGTACCTCCTACATCACTTTCATAGTGAACTACACCATTACCTGCATTATTTGTTGCTCTATAATTAAAGTTACCATTATTTGTGGGTGATACTAAAAAATTAGCATAAGTTCCTACACTACCATCCTTCCAAACTACAAATCTACCATTTGAATTTATCTCAGCTCTTGATGCACCATTAGTATAGAGCTTAAGTGTACCAGTACCACCAGCTTCTAAAGCTGTACTACCATCTGAATAACAATGCAGCTGACCGTAGTCAGATCCTGACATTAATTTTAAAGTAGTATTCTCACTGGTATTACCATTATAAATCTCATAGATATTACCACCACTAGATTCTACAAATGAAGTAGATAAAGTTTGTGAACCTCCATCAGAAATTCTTGCAACAACCGATTCAAACATATTATCTAATACTTGAACCTCTTGGGCAGAACTAGCTATTTTTGTACCAATATCTAAGTGTTTGTATATATTATTGCTGATATTAAATCTAATACCATTGTTAAGCTCAATACCTACTGCAGTTCTACCACTAGTAGCAACTCTACCATGAATTATGTTATTAGCAATAACAATATCATTATTATCACCAGATGTATCTATGTATATACCTGCCCACGTTGCTGTATCTAAACCATATAACAAACAACCTTTTATAGTACTTTGCATGGTTTTACCAAATCTTATACCATACTCAGTAGTATTAAAATGACAGTCTGTAATAATAACAAGTGGTTCTCCAGCAGTTCTTGTTGAATCTACACCTGTTTTTACTGCAATTCCTATACAATTATGTATATGAGTACCTTCGGTTTTACCTTCAAGTTGTATGGCAGGTCCATTTATACTTGCAAAGTGACAATTTAGAATACGACTATCACCAGTACCTGGGTTATTACCTGATTGTGTACCATGGAATTTTACACCATATGTAGTTCCTGAAGCATAACAAGCCATGCTTACACGATTTAGTGTACTATGTCTAGCATGATCAAGGTATATACCATTAGCCCAATAGTTAGAACTATCAGCTCCATTTACAGAAACATTTTCAATGAGAACATTATTAGTAATTCCACCAACAGTTGTTGAATAAACAACTGAGATTGGACTACCACTTCTAGCACCACCAGCTTCAAATGTTAAATCCCTTATTGTTAAACCATTATCAACTCCAGCATCAGTCCAACTTAAACCATTACCACTATTACCAGTGAATTTAAGTATAGATGATTTTTCACCAGCTCCTAAAAGTTTTAGGTTTTTATCTGCACAAGTTAGTGTTCCAGAAATCTTATAAGTACCTTTTGGTACATAAATAGCACCAACATCAGCAGCTATTGCTTCATTAAAAGCATTTAAATCATCAGTACTACCATCACCAACTGCTCCAAAGTCTTTAACACTTACATAGTCTTGTAACCTTGCAGTAACTGTTCTTGCATCAGAACCTGTAGAACCTTGAGTATAAGTTGTAACACCTGCTGAGCTATATACAGTATTATTTGAGCCTTGATTTAATACATTCCCACCACAATTACTATAATGATTATCAGCAATATAAGCATTTTGACAGGTATTAACTAGCCAAACAGCACAGTTATTACTACCATTAGCGAAATCATGGAAAGAGTTTCCTGAAACTATACCACCATCAGGTGCGCCATGTGCGCCTGCTGTAGCTGAATTCTCAATTTTAATAGCTGATGTATCATAAGAACCAGTTCCACGAACATTATGTATTACATTGCCTACAATAGAATAACCACCACTACGAGATAATCTAATACAATCTACACCACCACTAGTTCCCGTATAAATAGGAGGGAATAATAAACAACCAGTGATACTTAGATGATGCATACGATCTAAGTTAAATGTTGTTCTAGAAGTACTTGCATGACAGTTAACTACATGTAAACCTGATTCAGATTCATTTGAAGCACATTTTACAAATGTTTTATTATTTACACCTTCAGAGTTAGCAATATATAATCCTTCAAAATAGTTACCAGTTGTAATAGCGACATCACCATAAAGGAAACTACATGAAGTTACTTTAAGATTAGTAGGATCTTTAGTATTAGCGGTTGCACGAATATAAATGGAATTACCATCTTTACCCCATCCTCCATTAGATCCAGATGATTCATAATCAGTACCGTCTCCTGAGGCATTCATATCAGCCCAGAATTCACAATGATCAAAAACCCAACATGAAGAATCTATTAATTCAACAGCATATGTCCAGTATTCTGTAGCAAGAGTAGCACCACGGAAGAAACAATTAATAAATCTATTTGTTGTTGGATGCCTACCTTCTAAGTTACTTCCAGTTACTAAGAATGCACGGCTATTTGCATGAGTACCAGGAACACTAGTTGTAGTGAATGTAAAACCATCTACTACTATAGCATTATTACCTACATTAGACTGCCAATGATTACCAGCAAAAGTGATGTTTATAGCTGCGGTATTGCCACATTGCATCGCCCATTCTACTAAGCCATCAGCTTTTATATATAATTTATCTTGATTGTTTAAAGCTAAACTAATCTGCCCTGTTTGCTTATATGTACCAGCAGGGAAATGTACTTCAACTTTATTATCTATAGCATATGTTAATGCATTACTTATTGATGTGGTATCATCTGTGCTGCCATCTCCTGTTGCACCAAAGTCTTTAACAGAGACAGAATCTTTCAATCTATCTGTTAAACTTCTAGTACTAATAGAGTTAGTCCAACCAGGGGCATAAGTATTACTACCTGCTGATTGCTGGATCCATTCGACACCAGCTGCTGTAGAGCTGTTAGCACTAAGAACGTATCCATTAGTACCTACTGCTACACGAGCAACAGTATTATCTGCTGTAGCTGCTAGTAGATCACCTTTAGCATCAACTGTAGAAGCAGCTATACTACCAGAAGCTGTGATATTGGTTAGCTGAGAACCATCTACTGCAGGTAGTTTTGCATTACCATCAAGTTGAACAATCTTACTAGCTGCTGTACCTACATCTACATTAAGTGTACCTGATGCAGTAATAGGTCCACCAGTTAAACCAGTACCAGAGGCTACACTAGTAACAGTACCTGAACCAGATACAGTACTCCATTCAGGTGCTGTTGCTCCTGAGTTTACTTTAAGTACTTGCCCTGCACTTCCCTTAGGAAGTCTTACATAGTTAGTACCATCATAGTATGTGAGATCACCTGCTGCATCAGAACCTAAAGCAATTTTTGTACCATCAATAGCGTTATCAAGGATTTTATCAGTAGTAACTGCATCATCATCTATAGTCCATGTACCGCCACTGTTACTTACAGTTATATCACCTTTATCTCCATCAGAAATACTACCACTTCCTCCTGCAGAAGCATTAAGTACTCCGTTACTTATAGAAAGGTTGCTACCTACTTTAATACCACCAAGAGCTGTAGCACTAGCTGCTGGTAAGTTATATGAATTACTATTAGATCCACTATCAATTGGAGGAGCAGCTTCTACCCAAGCAGATGAATCTGTATCTGTATAATAAACAAATGTTCTTCCACTTGCTGTATCAAACCATCTATCACCTGCTGCAGGGTTAGACGGTGCTGTGTCTCCAGTTGCTTGTAGAGCTACTGTAGCTGCATCGACATATGATTTATTAACAGCATCTGTACTTGCTGTAGGTGTTGCTACATTAAGTACTTTATTACTGTTTGCATCTAAGTTACCGTATAGTTTAGGTGAAGTAGCTTTTAAACCATTGTCTAAAGTTGTATTCTCTAATTCTTGTAACTTATAAAAAGTTTGATTAAATGAATTATTTAAATCTTCTGCTTTAAGCGAGCTTCCAGCTTGGAAGGTATGCTTTTGCACTGCATCAGTAGCTCTAGTAATAACAATATTACCAGTACCAGTTACAGGATGATTACCAGAAGTAAATGTAATTCTTTTGGTGGTTGTATCTATGGTGTAATGGGTGGTTATTGTTTTCTTATCATATACCTGTGTGGATGCATTCCATATATACACGAATACATCATCAGCTTCGTAAGGAGTAAATGTATAGGTAAAAGGACCGGCTGTCCCATTCCCATCAAACCTATCGAAGGTAGCAGGTGTTGCTGTTATTGTCATAATTATCTAGCGGGATGTAATGGGAGTTCTTGATTGGTGGTTTTATAGAGTTTAGCGTTTTGTTTAGTTTGTTTTTCGAGTTTAGTTTGAATTAATGCTTGAGCTTCTGGTAATTGACGTACTTTTAGCCATGCCATTTCTCGTCTTAATTTAAAACCTTGTCTAATTGCACGGTTATGGTAATAGCTTTTCATAGGATCTATATCATAATTACCATTACTACGATCCTCATTCATCTCCTTGATAGAAGCTATAATTCTCGGCTCCTTTGCTAAACGATTTAACCATTGCTCTGGGTTCTCACCATGAATTTTAGTAAGACCTATTTCTCTACCAAACTCAGATCTTAAATAAGAATTATCTTTTAAAGATACATTATCTGGTTTACCAGAGTTCCAGGTAGAAGTTCTTAAATCATAGTTACTACGCCATAATAACTTTTGCCCTGCACTTGCACCAGGTTCAATAGCTACAAAACTACCAGCTCTGAAAATACGACCTAAAACATTAGTGTCTTTAAACTTCTCACCATTAAGCATATTATATTTTAATGGTAAAGGTGTGTTACCTGTTAAAGGTGAAAGGAATTCAGTTATTAAGTTATCTTTTCTTATACTTTGTATAGGTCCAGACTCCATAATACCTTTATCATTCCATATACTTGAATTAATTTCACGATAAGAATCAGTTAAGGATTGACCAGCGAATCTTCTCCAGCCACCAAATGGTACAAAATGAGCTATATTAGAAGTTAATCTACTTACACTACCTGGTTTACCTCTAATTACATCAACTAGATCACCAACAGCAGATAAGAAACTTTCATCTGTAGCAGCTTCAGAAAACGCTGTTGCTATTGCAAATGCTTGTAACTTATCTTCAGCCCACTCTTCACCCATAATATGCATATTAGCTCCAACATCAGCTACACCCTTAAAGAGTAAATCAAATGGTTCAAATAAATCTAATGATACACGCTTACCACCTATCTCAATAGTATTAGGCTCTCCACCTGTGTCTCTAAACACGTTACGCATTCCTTGTACATTAGCTCCATTGCCCCATAAACCACCTCCTAGAAACTTCTGAACGGCTACATAAGTTAAACCAAAGCCAACAGCTTGTTGTGCAATTTGTCTACCTTTCATTCGTTCAAGATCCCATGCAGATTCTATACCATACTTTCTAACATTATTTAAATCACCTGGTTTAGCGAAAAATATATCTCTTTGCTTTTTAAGCAGTCCAGCAACAATAGGCAGTTTGCCAGTCTTAACTCTTAAGCCATTAATACCAGATCTAATAAATCTAAAGTATGGTTTTATAAGAGGCATCTGTTCTATCATAGCTGAGAATGCTTTAGAAGCTCCCTCTAATTCAGTACGATATGTGATTTCATTAAACTCAGCTTTAGTGAAAGCTTCTCGTGAAAGATCAATGTCACCAAATTCATTATAGTATTTCTGTTCATATAATTGACCTGCTGCATCTAGTAATGCAGGAGTTATTTCACTGATATCACCTTTCTCTTGAGCTAATAAAGCATCACGCATAGCAATCTCTTTAACACGTTTATGTCTTACTAATTCTTCAAAAGTTTTATCACCAGCATCCATACCTCTACTAATAGCAGAAGCTGCTCTACCCAGTTTAGTCTCACCGTTAAGGTTATGACCAATTTTCCACATATGGTATACAATTTGATCAGATTCACTTCCTTCAAATTCTAACCATTGTTCATATGCAACATCATCTAAATGTCTTCTTCCGTATGCAGTGAAACGGTTATCAATAATAGCATTAGGTCTAAAAGCTTCACCTAAATTACCTTTAAATATTTTAAAAGCATCAGGTATGAAATCAATCATAGACATAAGAGATGCAAACTGTGCTTTGAATTGTTTAGAATCTCTAGTGATAGGATACCTTAAAGCAGCTCCTAATACATCATTAAACTGGTTAAGATAAGCATTGAAGCCTGTACCCCAGATAGCCCTCTGTAAAGTCTTAGGACCAAAGAAACTATTGATGTGTATTTGATCTAATTCATCCTTCAATGCACCTTGCTTATTAGCTCCTGGTAGCATCTGACCACCTGTCATCTTCTGTCTCATCCAGTTATTAAAGTCAGATATCTTACCTGATCTATGAGATGTACCAAGGAACGTAAGTACTTGCTCTATCAGTTCTTCTGGAGCTTCCCTATCAAGGAAATTCATAAGAAGATCAACACCTTCTAAATTCTCTTTATGTATACCTTCTATAAATTTATCAGCATTTTTTATATTACTTCTTGCTGCTATACGATTATAACCAATGAGATCAAAACCTGCTACTAACCTATCTGCAAGATTTTTCATAGGCCCATCTGCAGCAAATATATTACCTCCCATTTTGTGAACTTCTTTAGCAACTATAGCAAAATCTCTAGTTATCTTACTTGTACTATTTACTATTAATTCATGATTTATTATATCATTTACAGTAAGGCCTGTACGTTTTAAGAAAGCGTCCCAATCTGCTTTAGGGTTTTTAAAATTTAAACCTGCAAGCTCTGCATATCTATCAAAGGACTGTTTGAATATTGTATAAGTTGATTTACCTGCTTTCTTACCGTTAGATACAAGATCTTTAAAACGTTTATCATTAATTAGTTTATTTTGAATACGTTTAAATAAACCTTTATTAATACCATTTGTCGCTAAATCTTCTGCTTCTAATATAGTAAAAATAGCATCCACTGATCCAAGTGAATCCTCTTTATCCATCTTATTAAGATTGTTAAGATTATCAAATGGAGTCGATCTTGAGATGGCTGTACCTTGCCATGGATTTACTTTTGTTTTATCAGATGCACCACGAACTCCCATGTAAGGAGAAGGTGGTAAGTTATCTATATCAATAACTTCACCGCCTAATTGACGTTGTTCTAAATCAGAAATAGTCCTAAGGAATTCATCTTTTTCACTGAACTCAGCATTAGCTTTATCTTTAACTTGGTTATATCTATCTTCTAATTTCTGTAAAGCACTGTCTTTAACTTTTCCTTTTAATTTAGCTCTCTTTATCTTGCTAAGGCCTTGACCTAGTAACTCCCAAGTACCACCTAGAAGTGCTTCAGCCCATAAACCTTCAGCTATATTCTTAAACCAAATTGATGTTGCTGAATCTGAATCCTCAGTTGCTAGACTACCTACAACTTTTTCCATTGCAGGCCATCTATCAATTAGCATACGTGAGGCATTCTGTTCATGCGAGTTTATTGATACCGCATCTTGACCTATACCAATAATACTACCTTGTGCGAAACCTGTAAGAGCTTTACTTGCAATGGTTTTTCCTCCACCTATAGTAGGTAAGGCAAAAGGAGACGCTGCTATTGCACCAGCAATGGTAATACCTAAGCTACCATAATGAGCAATAGATTCTGCAAATGGCCCCCATTCACTATTATAAATTATAGGTTCTACATTAAATTGTTTTGAAAAACTCCAATCAGGTTCATAATCATCCCCTTGTCTGTCTATCTCACCTGATGCCAGATCAACCATACGTTCAGGGAAAGACGTAATAGAATCTAGTGTTTTAAGTACACCACCAGCTAAAGCTTTAGCTCCTTCTTCTTCAACTTCACTTGGTTGAAAGTCTGGTGAGAATACACTGTCTGGTCCTTTTGGTGTTTGAAAAGCTGCACGCCCTTCACCTCTACCTGATACAGGACGGTTATCTACTACAGGAGTAGTGGTTTCTTCAACCGGTACTTCAGTTGTTTCTACAGTAGGATCAGGTTGTGCATCTAGTAATTCTAAGAATTTAGATTGGTATTCTGCATTACTCATTCCTGCAGCTTCTATTGAGTTTCTAAACTCTGTTATTTTGTCACTCATTGTCAACGTCTCCTAAAAGTAGTTTAGCAAGATCAATATCTGTTCCTAAAAATGCTTTAGCAAGACTAATATCTCTTCTTGCTGCATACCACGATGCTTCACCTGGATGCAACTCTAAATTTTTTAAAGCCGGCGAAAGAAAAGCAAGGTCTTTATCTTTAGCTACTTTCTTACCTAATTCTGTAGTTGGATCTTTGACTGTTTTCTCTTCTTTAGTACTAAAGCTTTCAAATAGTCTCCTAGCGAATTCCGGTTTAGTTGCTGTACCTCCTGACTTTCGATAAGTCCTCCAAGTTTGATTTAAAAATAAGTTTGGGGCACCTCTCTTACTAATATAATTACCTATAGATTTTTTATCATCTGTAGTTAATATATCTAAAGCACTAAAGTCTACATCTGGCATAGGTTTAGACCAATCTAAATTGTCATCTGTTAGAATTGGCTTAATTGCTTCTATAGCTCTGATCCTTTTATATACTGGTGAAGTCTTATCACCAAACTTGGGTTGAGATAACTGATAGTAATAATTCTTTTTCAATGAATCTGGACCTTTATGTGTACCTAAGTTAGTTTTTAGTATATTCATAGCATAGGCATGAGCTGCTTGTGGGTCTTCAAGTTCTCTCATACCATCAGCAAAATGACCTTCATAATCAGCTTCCATATTTAATGCTGTTGTGAATGCAACATTCCCTAGAAGTTTGCTATCTGCACCAACTGAAGCCCCAGCATCTGTAACAAGACCTTTTATTGCCTCAACTCTATTCTTATAATGAATAGATTTTTTACCATTATAAAGATCTTTTGTTCGTTGAAGTAATGGTTCTAATGCTTTTTGAGCTTTAGGATGTAAATCATCAAACTCAGCTTGAGTGATAGATCCTCGGTCTGTGTAAGTTTCAATCTGTTCGTTTGGATTTGCTTGCTTATTCCGCTTATACTTTCTTATCCAAGGTGCTACACCTTTAGCATAAGAAAACTTATTATATTTCTCTTGACTCTCTTTAATAATATTTTCTATCTTTTCCTCACTATCAGCATTCCTAACAGCTTCATTAAAGTCATTTGCTAAACCTCTTTCTTCTGTTTTAAATATATCATAATCTTGATCTCCCTGTTTTCTAGCTTCATCAGCTACAAATTCTCTTAGACTAAGAATACGTTCTTTACCAAATTTATGGTTTACACCTCCAACTGTATAACCATTTTCAGCCATATCATCTATTAAATTCTCAGCTAGAGTTGGTTTAACCTTTGCTAAATCCTTAACATAATTAGTAAGCCAATCTTGACTATCACCATAACTAAAAGGTTTTCCTTTATCATTAGTCCAAGTTTGAGTAGAGTTTATAATAAAACCTAAATCATCTGCATCTAATTTACCAGAATTCTGATCTATGAAATTTTTAATTCTTTTTCTAGAATCAAATTCAGCCTCTTCGTTTTTACGCTTAAGGAATGCATTTTGTACACCTGCATGTACTTTACCTACATTATCATAATAATCTATAGATCTAAGAAACTCTTTTTTATAGTTATTATTTTTTAAATACTTAGAACTAAGCCATTTTACAGCAATAGCATGATCCTCTTTACTTAAAGCAGATCCGGCTGTTATATCTATAATACTTCCATCAGGTTTTCTAAGTAATAATCCTTGAGAAGGCTGTCCATTAGGCCCTAGTTTAGGGGTCATTTCTCTTTGAATATAACCTGGTAGACCTTGTATTAGTTGATTTGATTCTTGAGTTGCTGCTAACTGACGATCTACTAAAGTTGTATTCTCAATATTACGTCCTACTTCTTGTGGTATACCTTTTTGAATAGCAGCTGCTGCAACCTCTTGAGCTTTATAAACGGCTTTTAAGCCATCCTTCATCGAGTCTTTAAAGTGTTCATCTAAATCTTTTTGACCTGCAACCTCTATACCATCGATACCCTCGTATAAAGCTTTCTCCTTAGCTGTATCTAATTGTCTTTCTTTATGAGCTTTAGCAAGCTCCACTCCGGTTTCCCATAGTTTATCAGAAAAAGGAGCTAGTTGTTCTTGCCAAGATTTTGAACCTTGACCTTGCTCAGCGTTTAAGTTCCTTCTAAAAGCAGCATCAGCTATATCCCATGTATAGCGTTGTTCAGCTTGAGCGCGACGAGCAATGGATTCATAAGTCATGATTTAGCCCCCCAGTTATAATTATCAAGCCAAAAAGCATCTTTAGATGGATCCATGTTAAAAGTTCCTGCTAAGTCAGGGAACATTGTAGTACCTGAGGTCGTAGATTGTGATGGAAGAGGAAGGTTTTGCCAAGGGTTTGCTTTATAAAGACTTTTATTACTAAGCAGATTACGATTTAATCCTCCATAATCTATTCCTCCATAATCTATTCCAAGGTCACCATAAGTACCAGTACCTCCAGTACCACCATCAGGCTTTATTCCTTGTAATTGTTCACCCATCTTATAACCACCATAAGCACCAAGGGCTGTATTTACAATAAGACTAAATAAGCCTGGACCTTTATCCCATACAGGTTTAGCTGGCATTGCTCCACGTTGTGGTTCAAATCCTATATTTAAATCAGCTTCTCTATTTGATTTCTCTTTTTGCTGTTGTACTTTGGCAAAGAAGTTTTTAGCTGTATCACGTTGTCTATCAATTACAGCATGTCTGCCAGCTATTGCTCTACCATAAGCAGCTAAGCCTGCTCTACCTACACGTCCAGCAGATTTACCTGAACGTTCTAAACTTTTTGCAACTCTAGCATTAGATGCTAATTTAACATAGTCACCTTCAGTTGCTACAAAGGCTCTAGCTACAGAATCATTTAAAACTGCTTGCTGTTCTTGTACAGCTAAGCTAGCTTCAATAGCATTCTCTGCCCATGTATGCTCAGCATCTACTCCCCGTAGGTAATAGTTACCAAGATTAATTGCATGTTCTCGCTCTACTTTAACTTTTTCAGCGTTGTAAAGTAAAGCTCTATTTTTATTTCGTCTGGATGCAGCTTGGTTTTGGGCCATATGTCCTAAGACAGCTTTACCACCACCTATCACTGCAAACGCTGCTGCGGGTCCGCACATTTTGCAAATTCGATAAAGGTTAAATTGTTGGGTCCATATTTAAATTCCCGTAGAAATTTGAACCCTAAGTATCTTAATAATTTAAGATGTACTATGTTGCGCTTATCGACAATGTTCCAAAGAAGCTTCTCTGTTCTACTGTTTAAAACACGTTTAGCTTCTTTGACAAAAGCTATTGGATAATCATGAATGACTGGTGTGCATAACATCCATATCATTCCGTTTGTATGTACTCCACCCATACCGGCAGTCTTGCCGTTAGGGGCTGTGAAATAGACACAGAAGTCCTTTCCAACAGCTTGCGGTAATACAACCATAGGATCATGCCCGTGACCTTCTTTAACCTCTCTCAGGTCATCATGGCGTAGGTTAGAGGCCACCTCAATGGCAGCCTCATGTGTACATGGTTTGGTGGTAAATTTAGACACGTTTATAATATCTATTTGTATAATCTCCTTCCCAACTCATAGAGTATATAGTAGCAGGAGATGGGTGAGTTGATTTTAAACTAAATGTTAAGTTAGTATTTCTTTCATATACTGGTAAAGTATGCGTACGTTCTGTTAACCAAGGGGCAGTGTTAGTTTGATATAAATCTTGATAAGATGATTCAATCAATTCAGTATAGTCATCTTTACCATCACGTTTAATAGTAGTTTCATATACACCACTATCACCTAAACCTATTTTAATACGATGTACAATTAAAGAACTAGTTAAATCTACAACTTCCTTATTTCTGACATATATTTTAGGGAAGGTTACTTCCATATCAAAATTATAACCAATGTATAAAGCATGGTTATTTGTATCCCAATCGCCATTTAATGTAGCTGTAGTATTAGTAACACTTGCTATCTCATAACGACCAAAGTCTTGATTAGTACCATCATTAGGTGTGTCATCTATAACTACAATATCTACACCAGAGTCAAACCCTGTAGGTAATGTAAAGGTAGTCTTACCTGTAGTAGTGCTATAAGTAAAAGCACTTGCAGCTAGTTCAGTATAATTATCCAGATGAATATTATGGTCTATCGATACTGGGTTATCGTCATCAACTATAGTATCTATATTACCAGTAGTATCTGTATCTTTTAAATCAAACTTAATTAAATTATAAGTAGAATCTATAACATATAAACTATCATCAATGATAGCCATATGGTTAATATTCTTTCTCAGTTTCCATTTAAACCAAGCAGATTGTATTCGTTTTTCACCTGAATTAAAATACTTGTAACCATAAATATAAGCTTGACCTTTAACAGCTGTTAAGATAAGGTTATTCTCTCTTGATGCTGTTATTAAATCTATATCTTTTGGTAATAGTTCTGGGATAACAACACTTTGTTCTAATACAGTAGGTTCTCGTGATCTTTGTATGTTAACCATCTCAAAGAATCTAGACTTTTTACCTGCATTATCTAAGAAACCAGTTGTAGTACCAAGAGAAACTGGAGGATTTTTTGTGTTATAATTATAAGCAGCTATTGGATCTATCTTAGCAGTTTCTGCATTCAATACTTCAGCTTCAGCTGTCATTAAGAACTGTTGATTCTGACTGAATAATACTAAACCTGCTGGTGTTTCCATACCATCTTGCAGATTAGCAGGATAAGTAGAACTAGCAGATAAATCTATCATATCTTCTGGTGATAAAGTTAAAGCAGTCTTAGCCCAAAAATTCGGTGTTACAATATTGTCATCACCTGGTTGTGATAGTATAGCATTAGTACCACTAAGGAATGCTATTCTATTTCTCCAGAATAAGACCTTATTGATTGTTGAGCCAACAAAACTTGCTTCAGGGTTTGTGTTGTTATCTCCTACTCCACGTTTCACATAGTCTACTTGCTGTATAGTAAATGAAGCATTAGCATTTCTAACCAACTGTAATGGCATTGTTGCTTTATCATACTCATCTTCAATTAAAGGCTCTGGACATTCAACCCAACTACCAGGCCCATGATTCTCATTATCACCTTGGAATTTTAAATAGTAATCATCATCTTCTATATCACTATTCAGAACTTTAACTATATAACCATGTATACATTGTGTAGGTAATTTACTAACATCATTAATTTCTTTACCAAATACATTCAATAAATCAGAATCTGGTGTTTCAATATTAAATGAATTAGCATCCACATCTCCAGAACCAGTCACTCTAGTTAAATATAAACCATTTCCAACTATAGTACTAATAACAGGAACACTTAGACTGCTAGTTTTTGCAACTTCTGTTTGTAATTGACCTAAGATAGTCTGAGCGTTAACTGCAGTATCTTGGTCAAAAGCTGTAGGAGCAGGTCTACCAGCTAGTAGATCACCTTTTACATGAGCTGTTGCTATCTTTTCTACTTCTATATAATATGTAACCTGAAACACACGTTCGCCTGCATTGCTACCATCAGTTCTATTGAACTGACCAGCAGGCATTCTAAACTTAATGTAATCTCCTACAGCCCAACCTTCACCACCATGTAATAAGTCTATATCATACTCATATCTACATGTATAATCAGTTGCCTGAGGTTCACTACCAGCATTAGTTTTTAAATTAGAACTACCTTTAACAGTAAATCTCCACACAAGATTCTTTCGTGAACCATCTGTAATTTGACTATTACTTGCATTATAAATTACTACATTAGTATCTTCAGAACTAAAAATTTTTGTTCCTACATCACAACAAGTTGCTTCATTTATACCACAGGTATCATTATTAGTAGCTACTGTCCCATGTCTTGAATGACAAGGTACTTGCCAATTATTTACTTCAGGTAATGCTAATTTACCAGCCGTAGTTAAACCAGGTGATGGTAAATCATTATCAAAATCAGTACCATTCCATAAAATTACCTGGTGATTAGGATAAAGAGCTTTATGTTTTAATCTAGTAACTGTGTCAATTTGTGTGTTAGCACTATTATTTGTAAACAAATTAAATCCATACTGCCTAGCATTAGCAGTTTGTTTTAACTCCATATAAGCACAGTTATGATCCAATCTATTTGCTGCTTTGTTAGAACTCATTGCAACTGTTTTAGTTTTATTATTAATATATGTATAATCGTTAACAGTTAAAAATTGTAGATCTTCTGTATTGGTATGTGTTAAGTAGGTAGTTATTTCACTACCCATAGAAGTGACAAACATCTCATCACCAGCTTTAACTGATTGACCTCTTAACGATGTTATATGATGATCATTAGGGTGAGTAATATCTATATCTTTAAGGCACCAGATCTTAACAGCACCAGATGATGGTTCTACTTTACCTATGTACTGTTCAACATCATCTCTATAGTAATGAAAGTAAGTAGCATTAGTTGTTGAAGATAGTGTTTTAATATAAGAACTACCTGGTC
>Ga0098040_1000642_pt1 | contig 15975 bp, 10 predicted proteins | sample 7_EtaG_FD_75065 | JGI IMG/M metagenome (GOLD analysis project Ga0098040, IMG submission 75065) | Marine viral communities from the Subarctic Pacific Ocean - 7_ETSP_OMZ_AT15161 metaG | ecosystem: Environmental > Aquatic > Marine > Oceanic | place: Pacific Ocean | collected 2015-01-08
AATTAAGCATTATCTGGGTATTGTAACGCGTAAACCAAAAACTGTTTTGTCAAAAAGAGGGGGGGACAAGGAAATAAAGCCAAAAGAAAAAGAGGGTTTTTTAACTAATTTTAAAAATAAAATAATAAATTTATTCAAAAAAGAAAAGCCTCAAGAGCCTGCTCCAAAAAAGAAGAAAAAGTCCGCTTCCCCCAAGGGAAAACCCCAGAATAAAAGGGCTGTCCTATCAAAAATAAAACAGAAATGAGAAATGAGGGCCATTATTTCGGCTTTTAGCAGTGTAAACTTAAACGTATGTCACACCAACATCCAAATAGGCGATACCTATCTTCTGAGAATATAAAATTTTCAGAATCTCTTACTGGTGTTTCCGGCTTCTTCGTTGGGCCGGTAAAAATGGGGGAGATGCAAAACATCCACCCGAACCCTCAAGACGCCCCAACTCAATCTTTAGATGTCGCGGGTAACGTTACCGGCTACACTGGCTACTTTAGAAAGATAGTTACAGAAGAGCCAATAGTAGGCTCCGTACTAAACATTACCGGGTCGACTTTAAATGTTACCGGAATAAGTGGTGGGGCAGGATTAGATACTGTGGCCCAAGGCGACGGAACGCTTATCATCAACGCGGGAGCAGGAAGCGGCATTACTGTAACTGATGATCACATTCACGTAAATGAAGACATAGTCGGAACATACTCTTTAATGAGAACTGGTTTTATGCCCACGGGCGTATACTCAAGTGGGTGTTTCGGTGAATTTGCCATCGACTCAAATGCACAATATTTATATGTATGTATCGGGGGCTGCGACTCAAGTGGAATTTGGAGAAGAACGGCAATATCGGAGTGGTAAGGAATGGCAATCAATAGTTTATATTTGGTAAGAAGCGGTCAAAGTGGGTGGTTAGATACTCATAACACTGGCATTTCTTTATATAAAGAATACCTTGGGGCCGGCACAAATACCCCAAACTACAAAGTCCATATTGCTAATTCTGGAATTAATCCGCAGTTAGCGGTACAGGATAGTGCCTACTGGATAGGCCACCCAGTAAGTGATCCAAAAACGCAAATCCAAATGCTTGATGCAAGCGGGGCCGCATTGGGTTTTCTTAAACATGATATAGGGCGTTTCCAATTAATCAACGTAAATACATCTGGGGCAATTCATCTTATTACGGAGGAGGGTCTTGCTGTTCTTCATCCATCTGGGGACTTTGGGGTGGGCGTAGCTGAACCCAAAGCAAGAATACACGTAGTCCAAGACAGCCTTAGGAGCGGAATTCCTGTAGCAATATTCGAGAGATCTGACCGTGGCCAAGGCCGAAAATCATTTAGATATACAGATGAAGGCCAAGTCGGTGTTAATGTAGACAACCCAGACTATACACTTCACGTCACTGGCCATCTTGGATTAACTGGCGGCGCTGTTGGAACGGTATATTCCGAAAGTTATGTATATGCGCAAAATGAAAGTTCAATAGGGTCAAGCGGCGTAAGTAGCTACACAATTGACTTTGATAGCACTACATATAGAAATATAACTTTAACGGGAAGTGGCGTTACGACCTTCGGAACCTCTAATCCAGCATTAATTAACAATGAAGTAAAATCAGTAAGCGTTAAGCTCCATGCTGACGCTTCTGGAGCCAAGGCCGTGGCTTTCGATAATGATATAAGATTTTTAGGAGTAAAACCTACTGGTTTACCGGCCGACAAGGTTGCTGTCCTCGCGATCAACTCTTTCGGAGTGGGACCAACAGATACGGTAGCAGTTTGGAGGGAAGAGGACGAAGAAATCGTTGGCGCTCAGGGGCCGCCGGGACCAGTAGCTACTGGCGAGGCAGGAAATGGTTTCACAAATAAAATAATAGGCGGAGATTTTGACATCAATCCTTGGCAAAGAGGAACTGTTTTTGATAATCTATCACCAACGTGGAGCGGTACATTAGAAAACCCATCTGGAAGTTTAATAAACGAATACACTGCTGATCGATTTGCCATGCTGCAAAGCGGCTCTGGAATATCTACAAAAGTTTATAAAACGAAAGATGCGCCACCGGTTGGTGGAAAATCTGGAATAGGTTTTCCAGTTCAATATTCCTTAGCGGTGTCTCAAAATAGCGGGACCACTTTTAGAGATGACGGGTATTTAATGCTCGAGTATCGTTTAGAAGGTTATGATTGGAGAAGTTTGTCTCATAATAATTTTAATTTATCTTTCTTTACCAAATCAAATAAAACAGGAACCCACGCAGTTTGTTTGAGAAATTCTGGAAATACTGAAAGTTATGTGGGGACGTATGATGTATATACTTCTGGCTCTTGGGAGAAAAAGAATTTAAACATTCCAAAGATAAGCCCAGTGTACACTGGGGTTCCGGACTTCACCGGCTACAGCGGTTGGAATTATGAAAGTGAAATAGGGTTAAAGGTCGGGTGGGTTGTTGCTGCCGGAACTGGATACAATGCTCCGTCAGCCAACGCATGGGGCACAGGAAACAGTTTGGGCTTTATTGGAAATTATGTTGAATTTTGCGAAACGGGCGCAATTCATTGTCCAACGGGTGTAGTGGGCGGAGATTATTTTAATATTACTGCTATACAATTACAAAAAAACCATTTCTTTAATCCGACTTACCAAGCAAGGAGCGTGGGTCAAGAACTCGATTTGTGTCAAAGATATTATGAGCAATTTGATTATGCAAGCGGAGAAACCCTAGGCATGGGGCAGGCAATAGGAGCAAGTGTCGGTCGCGGGGTAGCCTTTAAGTTCGAAGAAACTAAAAGAGCAACACCAAATCTTTCGTCCGCTGGGGATTTTGTCGCGAGCGATTCAATTTGGACTGCTTGGGACTCGGTAACTGGATTCACTACGGGGGCTGCATCTCCATTTTCTGTAAATTTAGGATTTTTAACAGAAAACGGCTTATTAACACAGGGCGCACCAAGCACGATTATTTCGAATTCTGGTGATGGAAAAATAATGATAGATTCCGAACTGTACTAAAGGTGGTGTAAGTAATGATAGATATGAAAATTGTTGATATAGCTGATGAATTGTACCGAGAATTGGCAGAGCCTACTGATTTGTCGATACCCGCCGTTTCCTTTTGGCTAAGGAGTAACGTGGGTAAACTAAACAATCTTATCAGTACAGCTTATTCTATAGATGAAGATACCTTGGAGATAAATCAACCAATCTGTGATGTAAAAACGGAAATGGGGGACGATGAAAAAGTAATAATAAAAAAACTTTATTTAATTCATTATTATGACTTAAAAATTAGATCTGTCCTTGGCGCGGCCTCTACAGACTCCATAAGAGAAGTAACCTCTGACGGAGCAAGAGTTAGAAAATATAATAAAAATGATTTATGTAAAACTTATGTTGCGGCAAAGAAAGAAGAGGTTTCAGAATTAGACAAGTTGGTTAACTCTTACAAGATATCTAAATCTTCCCCTAGACAAGTTACTGGGGATGATACTGTGGCGGAAAAAGAAAATTTAAGAATAGATTATAATAGGACTAATTAAATTAATGGCTAACTTATTGTCAGACTCGGACAAAACATCCTTGACGGGCGCATTGAACGATCATTTTGACACGTTCAAAAGGGACATCGTTGTTTTTAAAGAGCCGAAAAGGATCGTGGATAGCGGGCCGTTCGATAGCGTGCTGGCTGGTTATGGGGGTAGCTCTATTGAAAATAAAATAACTTACATACCCGTCTCTGGCACTTACCCTGCTATAATTACTTATGAAGATGAACAGGATTCAGAATTTTTAACAGAGCTAACTTCTAGGGTGGCGAAGGGTGAGGTGAAAATTAAAGTTCAAGAAGATTGCAGGGATTATATTTTAAATGGTAAGACGGAAGCAGTACAGGTAGACAATAAATCTTTTAATACGGTAAGCGAAGATAAGGTACAACATTATCTTGGTTTAAAATTTTATATATTTTATTTGGAGCAAACAAAGTAATGGCGATTAGGGGCAAATTAACAAGGATCAGAATACACAGGGCGCAATTTAAAAATGCGGTAGCTAAAGGCTTGTCTTCTTCGCGGGTTAAAGAAGCCGCCTATCAAAAAGCTGTTCAAATGGTTAATAGCGTAAAACGAAGAACCATAAAAGAATTTGATGAGCATCCAGTAACCAAAGAGATATCTGAAGGCCCTTCAGCGTCCAACATGAGCGGTACGTTATCTGGCAGCGGGAATCTATTTACTTTTATAGGTTTTTATGAGGGGGATGACCCGACAAGGATAGTTCGAAGCTATCTTAACGATAAGATAAAAGTTTTTAGACAAAGTAGATTTCTGAAATTCCAAACATCTGGATATTACAATTTTAGAGTAAACCCACCGACCACGTCAGAAATTGAAAATCTTACCCCGCTTCCTTGGGAGAGAGGGGCGAGTTGGGCCAGAGGAATTGAACGCGGTATATCTGGACTAGGTTATTATCTACATGGGAGATTTTCAGACGCTCGATCCGGAGGCGGTATACAGTCGCAATACGAAGTTAAACCATCAATATTTAGAACAAAAAGATACTTAACAACAATTGTAACAAATTTCTATACAAATATTAAAAAGAGAAGATTTTAATGAAAGCTCAATTTGACAATACTTTAATGTCTAGCTTTTTCCTGTGGTTTGATCATACCCTACTGGAGAAAGGGGAAGCTTTCACTAATCACTCTTCTAAATTCTATAAAGTGGAGGATTTATATCAGGGGTATTATACTTATGGTTCACCTTTTCGGCAATTTGTATCTGATTGCTCAATACCCAATGCGAATATAATTAGTGGAGTTTTCATAGACGGGGTATACAAAGATCGCGCTGAGTCTAATTTTACTGGAATAAATTATAGTCAAGGGCAAACTTATTTCGTTGCCGACCAAGAGGCAAGCGTAGTGAGCGGGGATTATGCGGTAAAAGATTTTAATGTATTTTTAACTAACCAGACAGAAGAGAAGTTACTATTCGAAACGCAATACACCTTGTCTAACAGGGTGGGTGCAGAACCTACTGGGTTACCCCCCGGTACTAAAACTTACCCAGCCGTATTTATTAAAAATAGGGGTAGTCAAAATGATCCCCTTGCGTTCGGGGGCATGGACACAACTGTTATGGACGTAAGGGCTATTGTTTTGGCTGATTCCCAATTTAATTTAGATGCTCTATCGTCCATTTTCAGGGACGAAAGCAGAAGTTGTATATCGACTTTTGGAGAAGCCGAGCAGCCATTTAATAGTTTGGGGGACCTAAAGGTGCCCTCTACTTGCTATAATTATAGCGATTTGGCCGAAGCAAAAAAAGACGTATTTATTAAAGAAGTTAGTGTAAGTAAGATAGGAGGGGTTTCTTATGCAGGTATCAAAAACCTTAATCCAAATGTTTACATGGGGATTATTGATTTTGAACTAGAGAAGCATAGGGTACCGTGAATTGACTAAAATAGTATTTCTCATTTTACCAAAAAAAATGTAAATAACAACACAGCAAAGAAGGATTTTATATTATGCCAAGAAACAGAATTATTTATCAAAGTGAAGCTTTATACGCTGGTCCTAGCCCTGCGACAGGGTTCCATTTCGTAGACAATGATCTTGCCGGCGGTACCCATAGCGGCCCGTGGGCAAATGGTCACCTTACGACTGGGTTTTCACTGGTTCACCAGTTGCAGAGAATTCAGGATGCCAGTTACAGCTTCAATATCACTCGTCAAGACGTAAACCAATTCGGTGAGTTGGCTGCGATTGATAGAGTCATTTTAGAATCGCCGACAGTCTCGCTAGACTTCTCGTACATCATGTCTAACATGATCAATGAGCATCTTCTGGGATTCCACGTACAGCACAGTGGTCAAACAGATGGTCATCACTCTGCTCTCTCTGGGGTTCTTGATAAGACTTCGGACGAAAGAAACTACTTTATTAAAACCGTTGCCGAAGGTCAAGACGCATACGGTGATGCTACTATAGGAAACAACCCTGCCACAAACGTTATTGGTATCGGTAATGCATTTATGACTTCTTATACTGCTGAAGCCGCCGTTGGGGATTTCCCGACAGCCTCTTTGAGCGTTGAAGGTCTTAATATGGACTTCGTACCAAATACTAGCGGAAACCACGTTCCTGCTATTTATCCTTCCGATGGTTCTAAAGTAACTACTGTTAAGTATGTTCTGCCTTCTGGCATGAGTCATGCAACGACTGGCAGATTCATTGTTGATAAGCTCTCAACCGATAACGGAACCTTCGAGCACGATAAGTGGCATAAGAACGAAGTATCCAATGCTTCCCTCTATACCTCGGCGCTTCGCCCGGGTGACATTAGCGTAAGCTTCTGGCCCAAAGGTGGTATTGACGGCTCCAACGAGATTTCGGCCTTCACAGGTGTTACCATCTCTGACGCGAAGATTCAAAGCTACAGCTTATCCTTCGACTTGGCTCGTGAGCCTCTTGCTAAACTTGGTAACAAGTTTGCGTTTGCTCGTGAAATTACCTTCCCTGTTACTGTTTCATTGACGGTTGATGCCAACCTCGGTGACCTAACAACTGGTAACTTGGCAGACGTTATTGACGTTGATTCTAGTTATGACGTTGCTCTCAAACTCGGTCGCCCGGGTCTCGGTGCAACTCATACTGCTGCAGCCTACTTCTTGAAGAACTGCAAGATTGATAGTCAAGAGTATACCTCTGATATCGGTACCAACAAGGCCGTCTCTCTGACACTTAGTTCTCAGATTGGTGGACCTGCGCAGACTGATAAGGGTCTGTTTATGAGTGGTATCTGGGGTGCTCACAAAGAGTAAAGCTTAACAGATATAAAATTCAAGCCCCGATTATTCGGGGCTTTTTTTTTGTAAATTTGGGCCTTATTCGTGTAAAATAAGGTAAGGTAAAAGGTTATGGACAAGGAAACTAAGGAGCAGGAATTTCTTAAATTTCAGGTGACTAGAAAAGTCACAAATTTATACAAAAACTTTTTGTTTATTTTAGAAGATCTAAAGGACGAAGATTATAATATCTCGGACGAATCTTATAAAAAAAGCAGAAAAAGAGTACTAGATTATGGTAATGATACTATAAGAGAAATCGAGGAGTACTTGGATAAGTTTAATATAAGGCTAAAATAAATATGAAAAAATTATTTGAATTCACAATCCCAAGGACAATAAGGGAAAAGGTAAAGGAAGAATCTACAAACGACAAGGGTGAAAAAACCACCGTTGAGAAAGAAGTAGTCAAGACGGCTAGCAAAACCGTTGTTTTAAAAAAACCAACTCGCGGGCTATATGATGAGGCCGAATTATTTTATGGCGTTAGATTATCAGAGGGCATAAAGGCTGGCCTTCTCACCCGCGCGCTACTCGCAAAAAGGTTTTCTAATGACGGGGGCGTAATGAGTGAGCCAGACAAGGAACAGTATGCTGACCTATATATTAAAATGTTTGAGCTCCAAACGAATATCGAAAAAGCAGGACTTATTGCGGAGGCAGAAAAAACTCAAGAAGACAAAGACAAACTCACCTCATGGGTAAGAGAGATTGCTCTACTAAGGGAGGATGTTCAAGATTTTGAAGTCAGTCAGGCTTCGCTTTTCGATCAGACTGCAGAAAATCGTGCGCGGACCAAAACAATTCTTTGGTGGGTTTTACATTTATCCCATTTCAGAAATGGGCAAGAATATGAACAAATCTACGAAGGTGATAGATTTGAAGATAGATTAAGTACCTATGACGAATTAGAGGAAGACGAAGATTTATTTTGGGAGGAGCTATCTAGAAAATTAATTTATTATGTAAGTTTTTGGTATGTCGGCAAAGCACAAACCCAAGAAGATTTTGAACATCTATTAACAGAAATAGATGAAACGGAGTTGGATGAAATGGTAGAGGAATCTTTAGGGTCAGAAGAGGCAAAAGAATCCGAAGCGGAATCCAAAAAGGAAGAACCCAAAAAGGAAGAACCCAAAAAGGAAGAACCCAAAAAGGAGGAACCTAAGAAGGAGAAATCCAAGAAAGAGGAATCTAAGAAAGAGGAATCTAAGAAAGAGGAATCTAAAGAATAATAAGATTCCTAAGTATGGCAAATAAATAATCCTTAGCCCCAGTGTATCTGGGGCTTTTTTACATATGTTTAAAGTTAGCAAAGATCAATTAAGAAAAATTTTTTCTGAAGTCATAAATGGAAAATCTATTATTGATACACAAAAATTTGGCTTTCTATATGTAAAGCATATGGATTACCATGCGTCTTCAAACATAGACGAGAAAAGAACATTCTTCTTTGAGAAAGCAAAAAGAAGGGGTCTTCCGACCTCGGAGGAAAAAGAAAAAGATTTAATATCCGAAGGGCTTTGGGATGAAAATAAAAATAAAGAAATCACAGACCTTAATGATTATCTTGTCGGATTAAATACCTCGAAATCGAAAATGATACTTCAGAAAGATATAGATAATATAAAAAAAGAAATAGAAAGAAGTAACAAAGAATTGTCAGAACTATCAAATGAAAAAATGGAGCTATTGGGCTATACTGCTGACATATATGCGGGAAAAAAAGTAAATGAATTTTATATTTTCGACACCTCGTATAAAAACAAAGAGCTTACCGAAAAAGCTTTTTCTGAAGAAGACTTCGAAGAACTTACCGATGCGGATATATCTATAATGACTGTAGCTCACAACTCCATGTCTGAAAAGTTCTCTCCAATTAACCTAAAAAGAATATCTATCGCCCCATTCTTTATGAATCATTTTTATCTTTGCGAAGATAACCCGTATACATTTTTTGGAAAATGCATCGTAGAACTTACTTTTAATCAATGCGATGTATTTTCTTTTGGAAAATATTTCAAGCATGTTCTATCAGAAATGAAACATAAGCCCGCTGAAGAAGTAATGGACGACCCAGACAAATTAATTGAGTTGTTTGAGGTCGGGAAAGGGGCGGAAAGAGCTATCGAAAAAGCTACCGAAAAAGAAGGCACAGCAACCACATTTGTCGGAGCGACCAAAGAAGACATGGAAAAAATGGGTCTTGCGACCGCTCAGGCAAAAGACGAAAATGTTGTTGACCTTTCAGAAGCCGCAGCAAAAAAAGGTGGAAAACTTAGTATGGAAGACCTTATAAAGCTCCACGGTGTGTAATAATAAGTGTAATATTTATTACAGGTTTTTAGGAGAAAAGGATGGCCACGCCGGGAGCAAGTGTAAGAGTAGGAGTATCGGTAGATAGTGCTTCGCTGAAAAGAGCGGAAGCACAAATTCGCGGTACCCTTAGTGCTATCAACTCATTTGGCCGATCAGGTCTCCATTCAAGGCAGTTTACCCAACCACTAGGAAAAATAACTGCTGCTGCAGACGATTTTACTAAATCTCTAGAAGCTTCTAATGCGCGCGTATTGGCATTCGGAGCATCCGCTGGCGCTATCTATGCCGTTTCTGAGGCCATGAAGTCCTTAGTGCGGAATACTATAGAAGTGGAGAAGCAGCTTAAAGATATAAACGTAATCCTTGGTGCAAGTAGCGGTAATCTTCAAAAATTCGGTAGCGAGCTATTTAAGATAGCTGGACAGACGGGAACTTCTTTTCGCGCTGTCGCAGAAGCCAGTAAAGAGCTTTCTAGGCAGGGCTTGGGCGTTGAGCAGACGCTCAAGAGAACGAGAGATGCAATGATTCTGGCCCGCCTTGGCGGCATGGAGGCGGTAGCCGCAGTAGAGTCTCTAACTGCCGCAATTAATACTTTTGATAATGCCGCCCTTAATTCAACCAGAATAATTAATAAGTTAGCTAATGTAGATGCTGCCTTCGCTGTAAGTACAGAAGATTTAGCGGAAGCCATTAAGCGTGTGGGTAGTTCTGCGAAAGATGCCGGCTTAAGTTTCGATCAAATGCTGGCTGCGGTAACTGCGGCGCAACAAAAGACCGCCAGAGGCGGCCGCGTTATTGGTAACAGCTTAAAAACAATCTTTACGAGAGTCCAAAGACCTAGGGTTATACAACAGTTCCGAGCTCTTGGTGTCGAGGTCAAGAACGCGCAGGGCCAAATTCGTCCTGCAATGGGCGTATTACAAGATTTTGCAAAAGTATATGATAATTTGTCTGATAGCCAAAAAGCTTATTCTGCTGAGTTACTTGGTGGTGTTTTCCAAATCAACGTCTTGAAGGCTGTAATGTCTGACTTGGGCAAACAATTTTCAATTTACAATAGAGCTTTGAAAACTTCTATTGGATCAACTGACCAAGCGATTCAAAGAAATGAAGAGCTCAATAAAACATTATCCGCGCTAGCAAATGAAACACTTCAGAACTTGATTAAATGGTCATCAGAATTAGGTAAAGTTACTTTCGGTCCTTCTATCGAGAAAGTATTAAAAAAGGTTAATGCGGTTATTCAGGCTTTGACCTTCGAGGGAAAAGAAAGTTTGGCATCCAGTATCGGAAAAGGTTTTTTGGGCGGAATAGGAAAAGTCATTGAGGGTCCGGGCCTTGTTATGTTGACTGCTTTCATTGCAAAACTTGGTGCAAATTTTGTTAAATTTTCTGTAAAAGCGGTTTCAACTTTTGCAGGACTTAATACTGCTGCTCAAAAACAGGCAGAGATACAAAATACAATACAAAATATTCTACTTAGAAATCCTGCAATTATCGATAAGGCTACCCAAAGCAACCATAACCTTTTACTTGTGGAAAGGGAATTAAACGGGGTCATAGTGCAAAGGGCAAAATATCTGGCTGATGCAGAACGGATAGCAGTAAGGTTAGCGGCGAATATATCTGCTTCAAATGCCGCTGCGATTTCTGCTGGGGCAGCCGTGGTCCCCGGTAAATCGAAAGCTGGAAGTTATGGCGGACTAATTCCTAATTTCGCGGTTACCCCAAGAGATAGAACAGCAGAAGTAATGGGGGCGGCACGAAACGGCTATAAGATAAAAGGAAGAGATGTTAGGCAGAGCAGAGTTGCTGGCTTGGGAGAAGTGGTATACAACAAGAAAGAAAAAATAAAAAAATTTCCGGGAATGGAACAAGAAGCAATCGTTCCCCCTCGAGGATCAAGAGCCGGGCAAAGATATAAAGAACAATTTCAAGCTTCTCATGGATTTAATCCTTATTCCTCAAAGAATATGGCGAGCAAAGGTTTTGTACCTAACTTAAAGCTCCTCAAACATCCAGCAAGTCTGTTCGCCAAGGGGCGAGTCATTCCTAAAAAAACAGATGCTTCAGGCGATATAATAGACATGCTGCAAGGTAGTATTAGTCTGCGAGCTATTCCAGATCTCGTGGGTGATAAAGGTCAAAAGATATCAGCTACTCATGGAAAGATCCGTCAGCAGGCCTATAGATACTCTGCCGCATACGACAAAGCGATGACGAGCGGAGAAGGAATAAAAAAGGGTTCTAAATTACAAAAAATAATGAACTTCGACCCAGACGCCAAAGCAAGAATGGAAGGTTTTTATAAAAAGGGGTTTAGGGGCAAAAATAAAAGAAACTTTGTAAATAATATGCAGGGTGCGATTGGAGAATATGCAACCTTCAAGGGCATCAGAGGTTTGAAAAAAAATTATAATAATGCTTATATAGATTTTAAACAAAAGGGTGGAAGAGGTCTCGAGACTAGGGCCGTGAAAAATTTGAAAGGTTCATCGATGTTGGCCAAACTGGCAAAAACAAAGCTTACCAGTATCCCCTCAAAAAAATATAAAGATAATTCGCTCTCAGACGTGATCAATGTGGGTGCCATGTCTGTTGCTCTTCCGAAAGATAGAATAAAACATATGAATTGGCAAGCCTCTGGCGGGCATGTTCCTAATTTTAACGCTTATTCTCAAAGATTGGGAAATACTCAATTTAGTACGACGAGAAGAAAAGATAGGCACATATCTCAATTAGGATTGAGGGACTCTTATCGCTCAAACCAACAAGCAGATATTCGTGGCATCTATCCCGGAAAAGTTAAAGAATCTAGAAACCTAGGATTCAAAACGACTGTTGGCGGTAAAGCTGTCGGAAGCGTAGAGACTTACGGGTTAAGAAACGTAACGAGTGGACAATTCAATACTGCATTGTCTGCCGCTTATCCGAACATGGTAAGCCAATTAGGAACCACGCTTTTTAAAAAGCCGATACCATTTAGGGGATTTACTAGAGACGGCGGACCACAAGTTCGAGGTAGGGTTTGGGAAGATATGCTGGCGGGAATGACTACTGGCGAGTCACCCAAGGCTAACCAAAGGATTGATTTTCGCAAACAAACAATTAGACCAGAATTTGTAAAACATTTTACGCCCGGAACCCAAGCCGCTATGTCCAAAGGGCTAGAAGCTCGTGGTTCGTTCAGCCAACTTTCTGAATTAGCTTCTGCGAAAGGTAGAAAAAAGATCGGTTTTTCTGGAGGCTTTATTCCAAATTTATCAAGAAAGGTACTTGACACTGACTACCTGAGAGAATACTCGCAGCGTAAACCAGAGCAGTATCAAGGTCTTTTAAATAAATACGGGGTAAAAAATGTACAAGAATTATTTGATCATATAGCTTTGCGCGCCGGTCAACGTGGCCAACTTTCTACTATAATCAATGCTCCTGCAGGCACAGGCAAAACAAGTTTAGCAATGGGGTCCAAAGGAAGCCTAATACATTCTTTAGACCAACTTAATAAGGGTGATAATCTTGTAATTGTGAAGGCCGCAGAGGGTAAGGGCGCTATGCAGGACAAGCCTTGGTATGGCTTACAAAAAAGATATTTGCACCTTGAGGCTGGATCGGATGAAGTACACAGAAGAAGGGAATTAAGAGATAGACAAATTAAGGCTGGAACATCCAAAACAGCGTTCGGGAGAAAGGCTGGATCAACAAGGGGGGCAGGAGCGAACTTCGGTGTAATGGAATCTCTTGCTGCCGAAGAATTTCAGGGGACACGTGGAAAATTTAGGTCAATTAGAAGTGATTCGCAATTTAAACTTCATACTGTCCCATCTTCTAATATACCCATACCCAAAACGAAAGCAGCAGCTTTCACAATGGGTGCATTTAGACCCTTTACCAAGGGGCACGAAAGGCTAACTGATGAAATAAAAAGATCTGGATTATATCCTTGGGTTGGTATCGCAGAAGGAAAAGGGAGAGATTTCTTAAGTCGTGGGGAAACCAGAAAAGTTGTACAAATGGCTGCCCCTTGGGCAAATGTCGGATATACGCCCTTCGGTCGAGGGGCTCCAGATGTGGTTCGAGGCGTTAACCCCGTCACTGGTCGGGACGAAGCCATAAGATTTGATAAGGCTCGATCCCATGCTGTTCTGGGCGGGGATAGAGAAAGCTTTGGTAAAAGTTTTGAAAAGGCCGGCTTTGGACAATCAAAAATAATTGGTCGTGGACCAAGTGGCGGTAAGGGAGTAGAAAATTTAAGTGGTACATGGGTAAGAGAAGCTATTAAGAGCGGGAAAACAAACGCATTAAAAAATGCTCTACCAGATTCAGTATATAATTTTGTAAAAAATAATCAAGGCTCACTCCAAAAACGCCTTTGGATGATGGACGAAAGAGAGAAGAGGGTGAACTCTATCGAATCCCAAAGAGTGGGTATTCTAAAGCGGATGGGCTTAAACAAAAGACTTGACGCAAGAAGCCCCAAAAGAAAAGAGTTCCCAGACTTATCCGCCGAACACGATAAGCTCAAACTTAGAAAAGACCAAATGTCTGGAAGACACGGTAGGTTTATGTCTATTATAAGGTCACGTAACCCCCTACAGTTTTCTGGCGGCCATATTCCGAATCTTGCCTTTAATATGGGGCTTAGGGGGCCAAGGTTTGCGAGGAAGACCGGAAAAATCGGGGGAGGTCGAATAACGGCAGAGGGAGTGGGTAGCCAGCGACATATGAATTGGTCTTCAGAATCTATAGCTAAAGAATTTAAATTGAACAAGATGGAAGCTGGCAGCGTATTAAAAGGTTTGAGGTCATTAGAGCGGGGAGAACCGACTCTTATGAAAGGCAGATCAATAACTATAGGCAGCGACATTGCTGGCGGTCGTGATTACCGGAGCGCAGGTCGCGATGCGATTCGGTCGGGCGGCAGCCAATTTACTAGAGCAGACTCCTTACCCGGTTTCTTGGCACAGCAAGGATTGATCAAAATGCCTAAGCCCGTAGGTATGAATTTTAACCCCAATGACCTTGCTGTACAACTTTATCATGGGCAAGGGCCGGGCGGTAGGGCGCAGTTTGGTCTTATAAGTAATATGGGCACCGTGCGCGACTCGATGACAAGAGGTTATCATCATACCGTTGGTGGCTCGCGCGGACTGCAGGGCCATAAGGCGGCGATTCACTCCGCGAACTCCCCGAGTTCCATGCTATTACCGGAACAAAAAGCGGGTATCTCTCCGATCAATGGGCTTGTGGACCTTCCAAAGGGTTCGGCAGAAAAATTAGCGCAGAAATTGGGATATATAAAACCCGGTGATGGTCTTTCGTTCGGTATGAACTTTAAAACTGCACAGGTCATGTCCAAGGGCGAATATGGTATTGGCAGGGAACTGACCAAAAACCAAATTCAGAAAATATTAGATCTTGCTCGGTCAGGAGTAAGAAAGAGGCCCTTAAGAAATTTAGTAAATAAAAAGAATGAAAATAAAAAAAGAGAAAGAGCACTGCAAAAGGTGGCGAACAACCTAAAAGGAAATTATGGACATTGGGGTGGCGCATATCCAACGGACTCTCTGGAAGCTAGATACCTCACTAAGCTTGAAACACATTATAATAAGTCTCTGGCGGGGTTAAAGCACAATAAAGAATTTATGAGCGAATCCCCGGGACGGGTAACTGTTAGAGCCTCCCAGAAATTTAGTGACGAAAACATAATGGGAACTAGAAGGATGACTGCGAACATATCCGGCGGGGGTTATGAAGCAATTGCCTCTAGGGCCCCGAGGATGAACGAAATAGATACTTTGTATCACGGAAATAAGCGGATTTACGGGGGTGATGTACAGGCATACAGTAGAGATCTAGCTACGCATATGAAAAAGGTTTTGGGCAAATCTCTAGAGTATGTTGGCAATAAAGAGAAAATGGAATTGTTCTTGAGGTCCCCTCGCATGAGCCCAGCGCATTTAAGCGAGGGCCTCATTCCGAACTTTGCCAAAGGAAGCCTTACTTCCGCGATAGAAAGAGAAAAAGGTGCAGGGTACTCGTCCGGACAAGTCAAGGTCGGGTACGATAGTAGACTTAAAGCTTCTGGTGGCTTGGGAGTTTATAACTCTAGCGAAGGAAGCTTGGGCCATGCAATCGGCTTGCATCGGGCGTCCGGTACGTCCATGAAGAGTATTCAAAGTGCTGGTGTTCCAAACATGGCAGACCCGGCGAGCCCCTTCCTTAAAGCCATCCAAACCATGCCAGAGGCAGAGCTTAATGCTATTACCGAAAAGTTAACAAAATCTATGGAAGCTTTAGATGAGGCCGCGAGCCAACATAGATTAGAAGTAAAAGCCGGAACCACTGGAGTTGCGGAGCATCGCAAAGAAATAAAAAAAATCGCGCAAGCCACCCTCGGTGCTGGCACGGAATTAAATAATTTAGAGACAGCCCTTAAGACAAGTGAAACATTTGACCCTACTACTGAGGAGGGTCAGGGTAAACGTGCAAGAGCCCAGCAAAAAGTATTTGAGAAGGGCACGTGGGTTACTTCTGATGATGCTCGAACTACTCGCGTGGCTGTGCAAGAGGCGGGAGTAAAGCCGAAGCTACACGCTGGTGGAGAAATAATGACGGGCGGATCGCGGTCTGGCCCGGCGGCGACACTCTTAATTGATGAAAGCTCGGGCCAACTTAAAGATACAAAGCACGTAAAGAAGCCACTAAAGGCGGCCCCTGCTGCTGCGGGCGGCATGGGCGGCATGGGCATGATGGCAATGATGATGGACCCCTCAATGATACAGGGAATGATGGGCCAGC
>Ga0098040_1000643_pt1 | contig 15945 bp, 14 predicted proteins | sample 7_EtaG_FD_75065 | JGI IMG/M metagenome (GOLD analysis project Ga0098040, IMG submission 75065) | Marine viral communities from the Subarctic Pacific Ocean - 7_ETSP_OMZ_AT15161 metaG | ecosystem: Environmental > Aquatic > Marine > Oceanic | place: Pacific Ocean | collected 2015-01-08
AAGATATAAATTTTTCATTTAAATCAATTTTAGAGTTCATCCACTACCTCTTCAGTTTCACTAACATCATCAATACCAAGTTCTTTAGAATCATATTTAAGAATACAAGCATCACAGATTAATCCGTAACAATAATCTTTTAATTCTGAATTTTCTAACATAAGTTTTTCAAAATCTTTAGATAAGAATTTATATTCTTTAATTAATTCACCAGTTTCAAGGTCAGTATGTTGTAATGTATACCAAGCACCACCTATTTTAATAAGTTTGTGTTCTTTCATTACAGTCAACCAACTACCAAAGTCGTCAATACCAGTATCAAAAAATAATGGAAACTCTGCAGTTCTCATTGGAGGACCAAGACGATTCTTAATCACTTGCCCTTTTATCTTAATACCTATAGTATTCTTATTACCATCTTTGATTTGTCCTATATTTTTGAATCTAACACGAGTTGATGAATGGAATGGTAAAGCCTTACCACCACTTGTGGTCCATGGGTCTCCAAACATTACACCTAACTTTTGTCGTAATTGATTTGTGAAAACAAGTGCCACATTTTGTCTTGCAATCATTTGAGTAATCTTTCTCATAGCTTTACTTATGATAATTGCTTTCGCGGTAGCCCAACCATCTTTATCAAAGTCAGCATCCATTTCTACTTTTGTAGAAGCAGCTGCTAAACTATCAACAAGAATTGTAACTAACTTATCTTTATCAGATTCTCTTATTTTTGTAACAATTGTTTCAATAGTATCAAATATTTCTTCAACAGTTTCCAAATGAACATATAACATTTTACTTGTATCTACACCAATAGCCCTCAAGAACTCTTGAGATACTGCTGATTCTGTATCAATGTAAACTGCTATACCATCTTGTTTTTGTGTTGAAGCTAATAGATGAGAACCAATGAGAGATTTACCACTACCTTCTAAACCATTTAATTCGGTGATTTTACCTACAGCAACTCCACCATTTGGTCTATTTGAAATAGCTAAATCTAACATCGTTGAACCAGTTGAAATCCAACCCGTTACATCAGTAGGATTACCACCTTCTTCAAGAAAGTAAGCAACTTGTTGATGTTTGAATTGTTTATTTAGTTCATCGGCTATAATTCCAGCCAATTTGTCTTTTTCTGACATATCGTTCTCCTATGATGTTATGAGTGAGAGAGTGATGCTAAGAATACTTTTATTCTCGTGGAAAGTTTCTTGTGTGAAATGTGCATCCCACTCATTAACAATTTAATTATTGATTAACTATTGAATAACTCATCAAATGCATCTGATACATCTGCTGTTTTTGCAGTTTCACTTTTAGCTGCAACTTTTTCAGTTGTACTTTGTGATGTACCATTACTTGTTGTAGTGGTTTCTGTAGTTTCATCAGAAGGATTCAGAAAATTATGAAGAGCATCTTTCAACTCATCATAAGTTGGTTCTGTGTAAAGTTCTGTTAAATCAGATTGATTTTCAAAGATACCTTTTAGTAAGTCAGCATCTTCAGTAATAGCAGTCTGATTAGGTTTAACTCTTACAGTAGTTTTACCATATTGATTTCCAGCCTCTGCGGGAGTCTGTCTTTCAATACCAATATCTCTACCATTAGTAGCATCTGTAATGTCACCATAATCAGGGTCAGCGATTACAGCAAGTAATTCTTGATATACTGTTTTACCGAATCCCCAAAATTTAACACCTTCAGATTCTCTACCACGAACTACAACTGGTGCAAAAGTTCTCATTTTAGGTTCAAGTCTTTTACCTTGAATCCATTCGTCTTTATTACCTGTTGATTTTAGTTTGTCAGCGAATTCAGCAACTGGGTCTGGTCGACCAAATGACATTGGTGATAGGTAAGTTTTATTATTACCTAAGTTATAATGAAAGAATAACTCAATGAATGGGTTATCTTTATTATGTTTGTAAGGAACAACACGAACAACTTGTTTACCTGGTTCAGGTTTCCAAAAATTATCTCTTGTGGAAGTTGTTGATTGTAAGGTTGCTAGTTTGGATTTTATTGCATTTATATCCATTTGTATTTCTCCTGTGTTTTATTATTTATCGTTTATTAGTTATGGTTTTATGAACCATATAACCTATTTTTTTCTATCTCTATAATATATAACAAAAAAGTTATATAAAGCAAGCTTTTTTTTATTTTTTTTAAAAAAAGTTTTAACATTCACCATGTTTACAATCACATTGACATCCACAATGTTTATCCCATTTTTTAATTGGACATTCAGCAACAGCATAATGAACTTTTACATTCATAAAACAACCACACTCTGTACATCTACCATCTTTTTTGTTGGTATCTGGATTAGTTTGGTCATATAGAAGCTTAGGACATTGTTTACAAATTTCCCATCTTCGTTCAGCTTCTTCCGTTGTTGTGATTGTTTGTGAACCTCTTAACCAAGATTTAAGTGACTTCCAATGAGTTTTAGCTATATCTCGAGCCATCTGAGATGCCGGTGGGAGTTTTTTTTCCTTGTCCAACATCTGTTCAGTTTTTTCAATACACTCTAATTCTTCTTGGGTTGCTTCTCTATCTTTTGTAACCTTTGGTTTGAATTTGAAACTCATTTTACTCCGAGATGTTTCATCAATTTATCCATTTTTTGTTCTAATCTTGTCAATCTAGCTTCTGGATTAGGATTATAAGCTGGTGAATTTTGTTGCATTTCTTTTCGTTTTTTTAAACGACCAAGCATATCATCTGTATCTGGTATAGTTGGGACATGTTTATTTTCTTCACGCCATTTTGTATAAGCCTCTTTCCAAATTTCTATTTCTTTTTTGTTCTCATAATCTTTTGGGGGAGGTGGTGGAGGAGAATTTGGAGATGGAGGTAGTTCTATCTTTTCACCATCTGCCCATTTTTTTACAATATCTTCTTCTCTATAACCACATACATTATAACCTGTATCAGCATCTACTAATAATGGAGTTCCACAATTAAACTCATATTTTTTTTCTATTTCTTTTTTTAAACCTTTATTATCTTTTTCTTTCAAATCAAGTTTTAAAATATCATAACCATCTTTATTCAGCTTATCTACCATAGGTTCTATTCTTTTACAGAAACCACAACCTTGTGAATAAAAATAATATAATGTAGATTCTTTTTTTGATTTTTTTGATTTTTTTGTTTTAGCCATAACCTTTTAACCTCTTTATTTTTCTAAATCTATTATCTTATAGATTCTCGTATTTATTCTATTTAATCCATCTGAATTTGTTATAAGTAACATATTCTTAAAGTTTTCCCACGGCACCATAAACTTTGCGTCCATAACACCATTGTTTAAATTCTTTATGCATTCATTTAATGCATTTATTGTATATAATGTATTTGAATATTTCTTTCTATGTAATGATATAGTTCCTGCAACTTTATTATAATCCACACCACCTTCTGTATCTACATTATAAGTACATATTAATTCATTCACATTGTTTTCATTTTGTAATACATATACTTTATTAAACACAATATTATATGCATCAGTAATTTTCTTGACTATTTCATCAAGATTATCTTTTGTTGTGAATGAACATAGTAGTTGAGATTTCATTATTGTTTAAAAGCCCCCAATAAATCAGACCAATCGTCAGCCATTAAATTGTAATCTGATTTAGTTACAGGAAAACCATTCATTTGGCCAGTTGCAAATCTAAATATAACTTTTACAGTACCAATTGGTATTCCTGTTTTTGATGTTTGAACTCCAACATCTAATAAAAATTCATATCCACTACCACTACCCTTTGTTTCATAATTAGCAATAAAAGCTTCAGGTGGTAAATTTTTATTATATACTTTTTCACTTGGTATAAACCAAAATACTTTTCCACCTTTTGCTGCATAAAATAAACTTGTATCACCAACACTCAATTGTCTTTTAAATAAATTATGTAAACCATTTCTTATTTGGCCATCATATTTGTCAGAAAACTCTTTAAATATATTATCAAAATGTTTATCTCTTTTTTCATTCCATTCACCAGTATATTTATACAACTTTCTACAAAAGTCTTTAAATTTTGTTTTATTTATTTTAGTTCCAAGAGCTGTATTTAAAATTTCTAATTCTTTTTTTGTTATATTTTCTTTTTGATAATCATCCCAAGTTTTTTTAGCATGTTTACTGAATATACTTCTAGCTTCATCTTTATTTCCACCTTTTAGTTTAACTGTTAGTTTACTCTCAAAATCTTTTGCAACTAAAGTTACCCAATCAGTTGTCATAGCATCCCAATGTTTCTTGTATGTCTTTAAGAAATAAGCTGAATTAACTTTTGGTAAACCTAAAGCTTTAAAGAATGTATTTACGGTCAAGTTCTTTAATTGTCCTTTTCCTTTTTTCAAAGAAACACCAACTTCCCCATAAGTAGAAAAAGTAGCTCCGATATCACCTGCTCCAAATCGTGATGTATCATTTGTTGGACCTGTCCACATTACATCTCTACCTTTACCTAATTCTTTGACTATTGACTTACCAACTTTAATAGCATCTGATACAATAGAAGATTTTGGTTTTGAATCTTTTTCTAAAAATCTAGCTTGAGGTAATTTCATCACATCTGTAGGTGAAGCACCTGAACCTTGAACAGCTTTTATAGTTCCATCTGCAAAGTATCTATGTACATCTTCACCTGTTTTAAAAGGACCTTTTCCACCAGCAACAATTATACCAGTTATCACTTCGTGATAAAATGTTGTGGCTGATGTATCACCTTTCGCTTCAATTAAATTTTGAATGACTTCATAAATAACTTTATTTGGTAAATTTAACTCCTCCATTGATTCACGAAGATTGTGAATATGTTCTGCGTTTTTTGGATTAGGCATTCCATCGTGAACACGATATGCCCATTCTACTAATATATCTTCAATGATTTCTGAAATATGTGTCATTTATAACCTTTCCGTAATATCTTGCATTTCACCATAGTTTAAACCCATTTTTGATTTAGTATAAAAATAAGGTTCTGTATCACCTGGTACATCAGTTTTAGTTTCTAATATCGTTTTTATCTCTTTCAAAGTTTCTACTCCATCAGATTTAGAAAAGTCAAATAAGAAACTATCGTATCCATACAAAACTAATTTTGTCTTCTTATCTAATAAATAGTCTTGAATTAATAAAATCTTACTAACATTTAATTCTGTTTCAATAGCTTGAATTAAATAATTAAAAAGTTTATTCCTATTTAAATCTTCATAATTTTCTAATACTATTCTCCGTCTATAAATATCAGTTAAAATGTATTTATTCTTATTTATTTCTTTCCATTTATCATTAATTAATTTATGTGTTAAATCAAAAAATGGTACTTTTTCTCGTGTTTCTTTATCAATTCCACCATATAATAATTTAAATGATTTCTGTTTTGATTCTTCATAAGAACATTCATACCATTTTGATAAGTGTTCGTGAACTGAATTTTCATCAAATGTATGGTATCCAACTAAATATGCAATTATTCTTAAATGATATGCATCATAATCATACTCCACAAGATAATCATTTTCAGGTATTATAGCCTTTCTCTTTTCAGGTGGTAGAGCTGCAAAGTTCACAGAACCAAATGAATTACTTGGACGACCTGTTGTTGTCCATAAATTGTAATTACTATATAGTTTTCCATTAGATATGTGTTTCTTTACTCTCATATCAAATATATCACACACATCATCTGATACTTTTACACCATTTTTTTCAATACTCCAAAACGCTTCCGTGAAATCATTCATATAATAATCATCAGTTCCACCAACATATGCTCTAGCCATTCCCTTATAAACCTCACTACAATACTCATTATGTTTACATAAAGGTATAATTTCGTTAAGTTTTTTTACATTGTAGAACTTATTACTCAAGAAATCTATTGCATTATTACGAATATTGTTCTCAAATGGTTTACCTGTATCTATCCACCATATGAAGTTTTTATCCACAACATTATCAAATTTATAGAAATGATTTAATAATTTTTTATCAGGTGTTTGAATTAATTTATCATTTAACCAATAATAATCTTCCATCATTTTATCTGAATCAGGATGATGTTGGATTAAAAAGAATGGTTCTTCTGTGGATTCTACTTGACACCATAAAGCTGATAATCCATTATCTTTGTGTAATGGATGTAAGTTTGGGTCTTTGAATATAGGTATAACACAATACATCGTATCTTAATATATAACCTTTTTATGAGAAAAACAAGCTTTTTTTATGTTCTTGACAAATAATTTGCGTATTCATCTCGCCAATCATTTGAATAATGTAAAGGTGATGCAGTACTTCGGTCATATGTATTAGCCCACTCACTTTCCCCTGGAATACCGTTCCAAGAAGGGCCATGTTTTTTATTACCTGAACCTACAGAATATCCATATTCTTTTGCTGGTGAAATACCCCAATGTCTTGTTGGATATGTTTTATTCGTGAATAAATATATTTCATTATAATTAGAATCATAACCTTGTACACAATGTGGATTATAACCTCCCCGGGGAATACCAGCATGAAATTTCCTTCCATAAACATATTCTGGTGCACCGTATCCGTTATAAGCATTATTACCATAATAATCATAAAAATATAAAGGTAATGTGACAACATATTTTATATTTTCATCAATATTTATCTTAGCCTTACAAAGAAAACTTATGTAATTAAACTGTTCAGCCTCTACTGGTTGTATATCATACAACATTGATTTTAGATGTTCAAAATTTCTAATTACTTTAAATCCATCACGCGTTGTGCTTTCAAAATTAGTCCAACCGTCATTCCAATAAGGAACACGATTATAATGTATTGCGGAATGAGTATAAGTTGTCTTACCTTTATCTTCTTTTTTGTATCTATAAGCTTTGCTATCATCAATTTCTAATTCATCTAAAAGGTCAGTTTCAAGTTTTACATTTCTGTTTGGTCTCAAAATTGGTTTTCCAACTGCTTCTTTATCAGGTTTTATTCTAAATTGTGTTTCAAATTCTGTAAACCAACCATCAGCTCCAAGTGTTTGTTTTACTTTCATAACTTGAAAATAAACATTTTGTAAATAAAGTTTTGGTAAATAATCTACCATAAATATACAACCAGGACTTATTGATGATATTCCATATACAGCTAGACTCAATGTCATTGGTAAAGGTACTGACCTGCCTTCCGCTTGAAAAGGTACACCTATCAGATGTTTGAAATATTCGTCAAAAGAAGAAGCAAATTGAGTACCTTTAGCAATTTCTCTATCTCTGATTGCTTTCTGTGTCTTTTCCATTGTTTCTTCATTTAAGTCTGCTGTTGTTTCTCCCATCTCTTCATCTGGTTCTGGGTCCTCAAATGGGTCATATCCTTCAGATGATATGGCATGGCCATGTACTTTATTTGTGGACTTACTTTTCTTTGCGACATCAACAAAATCTTTATACATACTTCTAAATTGATTTCCAACAGCACTGGTATAAGCCAATTTATTTCCTGCAAAAGAACTTATATCAGGTAAATATGTGATATATTTGTTCATTTTTTCTTTAGGGTCTTCTTTTCCTTGAAATAAAGCTTGAAGCTGTGCGCTGTCACCAAATAATTGATTAAGTGCAGTCATTTGGCCACCAGAACCTGCAGCACCTTGTATAGCATACATACTTCCAACAGCACCATCTGGCATATCTAAACTTACATCATAACTTTTAACTATTGAATTAGGACTCATAACATTAAACTTAAAAAGACTATCGTATCTATCAACTGGAACTTGTTCTGTACTGTGTATTGCAGTCATATTTTCATCAAAAATTTTAATTCTTTTATCATCACCATCTGAACCAATTTTCCATTTAAATATATCATAAGATGCTTTATTTATTGTTTCTAACATTGCATTAATGACTTTTCTTGCTGATGTATTATTAGTTGAAAATGCTTCTTTAACCACATCTGTCTTTACAAAAATTTCTCTTATTGGAATTCTAGGTGCACCCTTTTCTTTATCAGCGTCCGTTGCTGGTTTTATACCATCATACTTCAACCTTTGTCTTTGTCGAGCTATTTCTTTACCTGAACTAATCTTACGCATCTTTTCGAAAAAGGCATCAAAATCTTTTTCAAATGTCTTAGCTTTAACAGTTGCTGCAGCTAGTGCACCAAGTGCTTGGCCTGGACTTTCCAGCCCTGCCAATCTGTTTGGTGATTTACCATTCATTGTATTATAAGTTCTATCCCAAAAATGTGGCACAAGAATATCTGGAAAAGTTTCACCTACATTACCCATCACATTTTGTTTAAATTCATAATCTTCGTGATATGAAGTGAATTCATTACTTGAATCAATAGATATTTCGAAATCTTCTTTATCAGATGAAGTGATAGCATCTAAACCATCACCATGTCCAAATTCCGCATTTAAAATTTTATCTTCAATTAATCCCCAAGACACATAAGTCACTGTATCATCTCCATCTCTAGATAAGAAACATCCTGATAAGATTGCTGCATATGTAGGATTTAAAGATACACCTCCTAATGAATTTATAGCTAACTGATTCATATTTACCTCAAAGTTTGTCATATTTTCAGTACTTGTAGAGAAATCAGGAACTTTGGACAAAGCTTCTTGGTCTTTTTCATCTCCTAAATTATATAAAGCTTCAAATTGTACCACATTATCTAACCAATATTCTATCTTTTTTGGTAAAATTTCATTAGTTGGCATTCCCATTAATGCTATATTTTTTGATGTAAGTTCTACACTACATTCAACAGCACCATTCGCAGTTATTTTCGAATTATAACCTGTTACAATTCCTATTATTGTTTCTATATCTCCTTTGGCTCTTGTGACATATCCATCTTCCTTTGCTTTTGGGTCAATACCAATTTCTCCATAAAGGTCTGTTTCTATTTGACTCGAATCAATCAATTTTTCTTGGTCATATAAATCTGCTGTATTCCAACCGAAATCAACAAATATTTGAGCACCTGGTCTTAAAAAAAATTTATTGTAAATTTTATCATAATCAGCAAAATTATGAACAATAAAATTTATACTTGTTTTTTTAATCATTCCCATTGTTCCTTCAGTTTCACTTTCTAAAGATGTGATTCCTGCAGGAGGTTTCATAAATTTATTATGGTCACCTTGTACTCCGTGTTCTGGTGGAAGTAATTCATTTGTTAACACATCGGATTGATATTGACGATGTTCTTCATCAGATGCATTTTCTTCAGGTTTTACAGACTGATTTGGTTTGATACTACTGATGGTATTCAAAACATTATTTCCGATGGTATAAATTCTTCTATCTGATAGTCCTTGAGCTTTATCTGATGCAGTTAGGTTTCTTCTTACCTTCCATTGCTTTGTGGTACCATCCCAAAACATTGAAGAATTAGGGTTTTGACTTTGTACAACCTTAGCTGCGGCTTCTTCTTCTTTCCATTTTGCCTTGCTATCCTTTCCTAAACTTTCTGCCTCTGTTACATCTACTATATTGACATCTTCTAAACTTTCACCTTCATATAAAATGACAAAATCTTCTATGACATCTGGTGCTTGTACCACCTGTACAGCTGTCCACATCCTCACAAAAGGTGTTCTTGAAGCTAAATCAGCTTCACCATCAAAAGTATTTGTTATATAATCTATAACTTTATAATCTTTATTATTTGGATTATCTTCGTCTACATATTTTGAGGTTATTGTTTCATACGGCTTCATTGGTTTTTCAGCTAATGTTTGTCTAGCTTCCAATTTTCTTTTGATGTGGAGGGGTATGTCTGCACCAAATAGTCTACTATTAATCATTTTTAAAACCCGTTTGCTTTTTCAGTTGAAGTTGGCATCCTTAAAGATGTTCCTGCTGGTATGTTCATTGTTTTTAATCCATTGACTTTCGCTATAAACCACCATAAATCTGGGTCTCCATAAAACCTGAATGCTAGATTATCACACCTATCACCTTCAGTTGCAATAAAATACATATCATCATTTTTTTCTGGAACTGTTTCATAAATAGTAGTATCATAGCTCCACTTTCCATTTTTAAGTCTAAAAGCTGATTTATCGTATCTTGGCATTAATCTCCTCCTACATATCCATAAAAATTAGTATTTAAATTAGGTGCACTTGCATGTATAACCTGATAAGTTATAGATGTTGTTACATATTTAGGAACTCTTGCACCATTTTCAGTTTCCCAAGTTGCTTCAGCTGGTACACTATATGATACACTTTTCAAAAAACCAAGTAATTCCTCTTTTGTTTTTCCAAATAACTCACCCATTCTAAATTTTGTCAATGGTGGTTTCATTTTTATTTTTTGATGTGATGAGTCAGATAGAAGTGCATCTGTAGCATATTCTGGGTAACACATAGATGTCAACCTATTCATTTTTTTATATATCATTTTTAATTCTTCTCTTGTATGTGCAAAAAGTTTTAATGTAAAACTTAAATCTCTTTCTGCCCTCTCATAAGTATAAACAGGTTCACTTCTTCCTATATAATTAGTCGATGTCCATGATGGAGCTATATTTTCACTTATACCATCCAAATAAGCTCTAAAGAATACATGAGCATTATCTCTTAAATCCTTAAAATAAAATGGCATTCCGTTTTTTTGTGATTCAATCTCTTGACTTGTTTTTTCACCATACGCATCTGACAATGTTGATTTATATTGTGGACGCTTGAATTCTGTGGTTTTTTCTGTATCTTCGAATCCAAAACCTTTTAAAGTCATAAAATCACCACCATCAGATTTTCCTTTAAGTACGGTAGTAGTTCCCATAGCTGTATTTACTGCGGAATTAATTGCATCTGTTGCCGCTTTTCCTAAACCAGAAAAAGTACCTGCGGTTTCATCATCTGATGCACCTGAAAAGGTATCTTCCAATCTTGAAGCTTCAACTGATTTACTATAGGTCGTATCTTCAAATACATCTATACCTAAAGTTGATAAATCTGGTTCTTGTCTACCTATTAATACATTCGGAACAGCTGACCCAAGATTTCTCGCTAAAGGACTAACAGCTGTTATGGTTGAAATTGGATTATATAATCTACCAAATCTTTGTGAACCTTCCTTCTTTTTACCATCGGCATCAACAAATTGAACTTTTGTATTTAAACCCAATACATTTTGTTTTGCTATAAAAGCTATTCCGGCTGGTGAAGTAAAAAATTTCGCTAATCTGACTGTATCTACTGTACTTCTAGCGATTGGAACTGAACGGTCTCCCATTTGTGTTAGTCTTCCACTCGTTATGTCCATAGGACCTTTTGGTATCCTACTTACGATATAAGGTTCACCAGCTTCATTAAATATATCATCCTTTCCTACTAAAGTTTCAAGTCCTTCAGCCATCAAACCTAATAATGGTGTTCTTGACCAAGTCAATAAACCTGTTCTTGATTCATTATTTCTTATATCTAATTTATCTCTATTGACATTACTACTATAAGATATACCTACGCCACCTCTAGGTTTGTGGTCTGCGTGGTATAATGCTGACCAACCTTTATCTGATATATTACCTTCTTCTGAAAAATTTTCTGAAACTTCTGCTTTATGAATTGTACCTACATCTGCAGTAGATGTCACAAAGTTATCTGATTGAAATGGATGTGTTCCATTTGCATCTTCATTATTTAAAACAAATAGTTTTCTGCCAGCTATTACAGGAGGTGTGGTGTGTGTATAAATCCAACCTCTTCCAATAGTGTCAAGTATTGGAGTTTCTTGATGAGTTCCTCCTATTTCTATTATTCTTGAATCATTTGAATGTTTAGGTCTATAAAAATCAAAGTCTTCCGCTTTAGCTCGCGTGTCTTCTTCAAAAATACTTTTTAAATCTAATAAAGACATTTAATTCTCCTATTATGTAGCAAGTAGTTTATCACCAACTCTACTACCAATCTGTTTAGATACTCTACCACCAACACCAAAATAATCTGCCATATCTTTTCTAAGTCCAGATGTTTCATCGGCACTCTTTTGACTTGCTCGAGTTGCTCCTGAAGTATCAACACTCTTACCTCCTGCAGCTGAACCTGCCATCGATGCTACACCAGGTGCCATTAATACATCATCATTTGGTATTCCTTCAAACATCTTACCTTCTGGTGTTGCTACAACAGGTCCTCCACCAGATGGTATAGCCGCATCTTCAACAGATGCCGCAGAACTTTTAGCCCCCATCACAGACCCTATCAATGCTGCAACCGCAACAGCACCTAATGCTAATGCTATCGGTGTACCAAATCCAGCTGTTGCAGCTATCATAGCTCCAATACCTGACCAAATCATAGATACCGCTGAAACTATTCCACTTATGATTGTACCTATAAATGCCTGATTCATATAAACTAACATAGCTATTAAAGCTGGGCCAATTCCAATGGTGCTTTCAATCGCACTTATCACACCACTAAAAAAACCAGCTACCATACTTAAAGTCGGACCTAAATTTTCAGCTAGTTCCATTCCAATAGCTTGCATTTGTGCCATTAATTCAGCAGTAGCTGTTATTGTTTCTTCTGGTACTATATTTGATATATCTTGTTTTGCTAATTCACCTTGTAATGAAACTGATTCCTTTTGATTACTGACAACCTTTTGTAAATTAGCTACATCCATACCTAAAGCTTGGGCTAAAGATTTTCTTTGAAGAACATTCATTTTATTAAATTCTTCTTCACTACCAACTTGTTTAACTATTTCTTTTTGTAATCCCTCTAAATCACCTGCTAATGATAATTCTCTTGCTTTTTGTAAATTAACTTGTCTACCTAACATCATTGATGCTTCAACTTCACTATTTAATGAAGATTGAAAATCTAAAAGTGAATCGGCTGTACCAGCTACAGTGTCTAAATTTATTCCAAGTTTTTTTGCTTGAATTGCCGCTCTCATTATATTTTCACCACCATCTTTTGCGAAATTTGCAAATGTTGAAGTACTACCAGCTATATCTTCAAGAACAGCTTTTGGAGCTACACCATTCATCTTGGCCAATGATGCTGTTTGTTTTAACATATCTTCTGCTTGGTCGGCACTTAATCCTTGAGTTGTTGTAAGTGTTCCCATTAATTTAGTAGAATCCGATACACTTATTCCAAGAGACTTTGATACATCTCCAACATTTTTTGACATCTCCCTAGCAGCTTCTAATCCAATTCCAAATTCAGAATTTAATGAACTGATAGTAGTTAAAGCATCTTTTCCGTCTAATCCCATCTTCACAAATTCTTGAGAAGCACCTGCCAAATCTGCTCTCATTTCTGTAACACCTATAGCACCGAATTCATTGGCTATATCTTCTGTTTGTGCTTCAAACATCGTCATCAAGGCTGTTATCAATGCTAAAGGACCTAACATTCCCAAAAATTGAGAGTACATACCTCCTGTAAACGCGTCTGCACCTTTAGTAGCTGCTTCTGCCACTTCCATTGCAGCACCGGATTGTTCTTGTGCATCAAGAAGTTGAAGTTGACTTGCAAGTGCAGCTTGTTCGTCTTTATTTAAACCTTCCTTCCCTGCTTTCTGAGCCTCAATAGCCTCAAGTATTTTCTGTTCAAGGTCCAATCTTAAAAGAGCTTTGTCACCTGCATCCATTTGACCAGATAAAATTGCTTCTTGATTTCCAGATAATTCTGCAGCTAAATCAGCATTCATTCTTCCTGCAGTGACATGACTTTCCATCACTTGTAGTTGGTCTCCTGCAAGATTATTCAGTTTCTGTGCCTGTTGAATTTTCATTGCATCAATACCAGAGGCTGCTTGAGCTTCAGCTGCTAAATTAGCTTGAGATTTGGTTAGGTTCTCATATTTTTTTGAAAATATATCATTTGCTTTTACAGCTAAATCATTAGACTCTTGTTGTGCTTTTTTCTCTTGTTCCCATTGAGCTAATGATACCCCTTGTGCAGCCACACCTTCTTTTCGATATTGCGTAAGTTTTTCTTGTTTTGCAATTCTTTCATTAGCTAATCTATCTAACTCGGCCTCATTGGCCATTTCTTCTTTTTGAAGTTTGATTGTTTTGACTTTAGCTTTTATGTCTTTTTCTGATGGCATTTATTATCTCTTTAATATTGTTTCAATTTAATTCCATATTTTTCAGCTTCTTTTGATATATCAGCTTTTCCTTTTTTAATCATTTTATCGAATTTTGCTAATTCTTTGGTGAATGCTGGATTTTTGAGTAAGGCTTTTTCTTTTTTTGATAATTTTTCTTTATTATTACCTTTACCTAAAAATTTAAAAAGTTTGAACATATCAAAAATACCTTCTTTTAAAATATTTTCTTTATCCATATATGATTTTTTCTTTGACATAATACTCTCCTATTAGATGTATCTATTCATATATAAATATCAAATTTGTTAAAAATTATCTTTTAAATCTTGACATTGATGGTTTATTAAATGAGGGGCGTTTCGCTTTCTTGTTGTGGTCATCCATTTTTTTCTTTTCTTCTTTTTTAGTTTCAACAAGTTTATCGTAATAAAATCTTCTTAAATATACGGGCATGGTATATACTTCAGTATGTGTGAAACCACCTTGACTGTAATATAATATTTGAAATATTTGATTGTGTATTTCTGGTTTATGTTTAGGACTTAGGCCAAAAAAAGTTTACCGTCATTGGTATATTTACCTTGACGGTCTCTCCTCCCATTTCTACTTCTTGTTCCATTTCAATATCGGGAGATATACTTTTAATCTGACTCCTAAAAGCTCTGGAATCTCGAGCTAACATATTATTTACAAATTCAGCAATAAAACCAGGTGAATCTTCACCATCTACAGACACTATTGTATGTCTCAATCTTGTAGTAATATCTCTTGAAACTTGTTGTCCTAATTTATTATTTGCTTTTAATTCTCCAAGAATTTCTTGTTCTTGTTTACCAGTTAATATTCTATATTTAACTTTTTTCTTAGAGATAGGTAACTTAAATTCAAATTCATTTGTAGATACACCTGCAGGTAATTTTCTGAAAGGACATTCCGCTAGGTTAAATTTATGTGTTGATTTATTACCTGTAGTCGGGTCTACTACTTCACATTCATATTCAGGTCCATATGCTAATATTCTAGCAGCTATCATAACAGCATTTTTATCACCTAATATTAAATCATCACATTTGACACCTTTTGTAACAATTAGTGAATTTAATACCATATCAATCACAACACCTTTTTTTATAAGATTCTGTGATGTAAGAATATCTTCTTCTTTAGCTGTCATATATTTGATTTCTATTTTACCATTTGAACAAGGATGTTCTTTTGGATAAAGTTTACCTTCACTTGGTAAATCTATAACTTCAGTTGGAAACTTTTGTTCTTCTGCCATTATAACCTCCGATTTTATTTTGATTCAGAAACAGATGCTTGTCTGTAACTTGTAACTAATTTTTTAATTTCACCTATAGATTTTCTAGCTCTACCACCAGCAGCTTTATTACCTTTTGATGAAAAATCTCTATGATTTTCTTGGAAATCTTCCCATAAATTATTTAATTCGTTGTATAAATTTTCTGTTGACATTTTTTTCTCCTATAACTTAAACTTCAATGGCCCTTCTGAACCATCCAAGCCAAAATTTCTCTTGTGTTGGTTTATCTATAACTATGTTTGCAAATCTTAAAACTCTATAAGCCCTTACTCTATCTAAACTGATATTTTGTATGGCTTTTAATGTAGCTGGCCCTATACCACCATCTACATCTATTTTATTTCTATTTTTAGAATTAGCAGCTTGTTGTAAAACCTTAACAGCACCACTTCTACCAAAATTAACACACATATCAAAATATATATGTTTTAATTGTGGGGGAAGTTCATCACACTTGCCTCGTCTCCAATAGTCTGTATGATATATCTTTTTTGCTTGTTCTTTTG
>Ga0098040_1000646_pt1 | contig 15861 bp, 13 predicted proteins | sample 7_EtaG_FD_75065 | JGI IMG/M metagenome (GOLD analysis project Ga0098040, IMG submission 75065) | Marine viral communities from the Subarctic Pacific Ocean - 7_ETSP_OMZ_AT15161 metaG | ecosystem: Environmental > Aquatic > Marine > Oceanic | place: Pacific Ocean | collected 2015-01-08
CTGATCAAAGGGGAGCCAGGCTGCCTTGCCCAGATGATTGAGACCTATAACAATCATGGCGGGAACATCATTGCCGTCGAAGAGGTTCCTCACGAACACGTCAATCGCTATGGCGTCGTCGCACTGGGCAACCAGCACAATGACCGCACACACTCGATCACGGCCATGATCGAAAAGCCGAAAATCGAAGACGCACCGTCAGACCTGATCATTTCAGGCCGCTATATCCTGCAACCTGAAATCTTTACTAAGCTCTCGCAGCAAAAGCCGGGCGCTGGCGGGGAAATTCAACTGACCGACAGCATGATTGAATTGCTCGCGGAGCAGGACTTTTTCGCGTACCGCTTTGACGGCAAGACTTACGACTGTGGCGACAAGATCGGCTACCTTGCGGCGAATGTCGCCTATGCACTCGACAGGCCTGACATCGGTCCGAAATTCCGACCCGTTCTGAATGAACTCGTCGGGCGCTAATCCCGTTCAAAACCTGACATCAACCTCAGGTTCTTGCCAAACCTCGCGATGCACTCAAGCCAACCGGGGTTGCTGCGACTTGAGAATACGCGTTCCGCTTTCTCTCGGTTCCGGCCCTGCAACTGATGGGGCCTGAGCTCAGCGGCCCAATTCCTCAGCGCCATTGACGAACCTTTATCGCCCTATGCGCCTGAATCCGCTCTCAAAACCTGACACAACACGACAAAACACGACATTTTTTGTGTCCAATTAAAATTTTCACCTTGTCAAAGAGCCCGGAATCCGGATGCAGTAGACGAAATGTACCGCGATTCACTAGCAGCAAGTTTGATTATACCCCTCCCCGACGAGCAGGAGACAAGGCAGATGCTCAGCTCTAAACAGCGCCGTTTCACTGAAGAATATGTTATCTCCCTAAACGCGACGGACGCCGCCCTCAAGGCCGGATACAGCGCCAAAAGCGCCCGCAGTATAGGCAGTGAAAACCTGCGAAAGCCGGAGGTAATCCAGGAAATCCAACGGCTGGAGAATGCGAGCAAGAAAGCGCAGCAGCAAGAAAAGAAGGATGCGAAGGAGAACGCAGCGCAGGCAAGAGCAGAATTGATGGAAACCTTCCTGACGCTTCTAGATGCCGATATGGCTAATATTATGGGGCATGACGGCAATTACCTGCCGCTCAATGAGTGGCCGCCGGAGAACGCCTTTTGGGTTAAGTCCTTCAAACAAATTGAAAGGGTCCGCATAGACCCAAAAGGCAATGGCCACATCACTTACAAGGCCACCAAACTAGAATTTCACGACCGCAAACCCCTTGTAGTCCAGCTCGGAAAAATGCTGGATCTCTGGAACCGCAGGCCGACAGCAGCGGAGGTCCGAGACGCAAAGCGACGTCGCGAAGAAAAACTGCGCACCGGGGTTACTTCCAGAATCTGGCATGAAATCGCCGCAAATTTGGAAGTCGAGCGAAGAGCCAAGAAGAAGGAGGACAAAAGCTCAGCGGCTCCCGACAACGGCACAGAACCCGTCAAAGAAAGCGCGCCCCAAAATCCTGAACCCGTAAAGCCGCCCAAGCGAGAGAAACCCTGGAAGCGAAGTAAGATCAGTCGCCGGTAGCGACAATCAATCTGGGTCGGGCGATGGCCACTTTCTGGCGCTCGGGCTGCAAATAGACAAGACCGATGAGCCCGCCGATCATCGATACGATGCCGCAGACCATATAGCCATAATCAAACCCTTGGGCGACGGTCGCAGCATCCTGAACAACGCTGCCCATGACGAAGGGCGCAAAAATCCCGGCTGAGGTGCCCACCGCACTGCCTATCGCAAGTACGGCGCCACGCTGAGCGGTCGGCGTGATCTCGGCGATGATGATGGGAACAATCGTATAGACAACGGAAGGCAGGGCCGTCCCTGCAACCATCATCGCGATGCGCAGCATAGGATCGTGTACAAAGGTCGAGGCAATAAGGCAAGCGCCACCCGTGATCGTGAGCAAACCACAAAAGACACCCCGCCCTCGGCGGCTACTGACGCCCATCTGAACCATGCGCTGCGAGGCCAAGCTTCCCAATAGAACGACAATCGCTCCAACGACAAAGGGAACAGCCGTCACCTTGCCTGCAACCTCCTGCGTAAAGCCCAAGCCCTTGACGAGAAAGGGCGTGAACCAGGAAAGCCCCAACGCGAGACCGAAATAGGCGCCGAAATAGATGGCCCAGCTCGCCAGATTGGTGGAGTTGAGAAGGAGCCGAGCATAGGGAAGCCTCTCTCCCAGTTCGTCACGGGTCTCCCTAGGTCTGTCCTCGACCGTTCCCTCCTTGCCGACAAACAGCCAGACGATGGCCCAGGCCAGGCCCGCGATCCCGAGGGCACCAAAGGCCCAATGCCAGCTGTAGTGCGTGATGATCCAGCTGAGGATTGGAACAGCGATAATCACACCCAACGCACTGCCCTGTGCAATGACAGCGCCCGGCATGGCGCGCTGGTCGTCGGGAAACCACTTGTAGGCGGCATGAAGGGCGACGGGATAGGCCGGGCCCTCCGCAGCGCCCAGAACGATGCGTGAGGCAATGAGAAGCTCGATACTGACTGTCCCGAGCATCGGGAATTGCACAAGGGCCCAGACAAGGCCCATGGCAAAAAGCGCCCAGCGCGATTGGACGTGATTGACGATAAAACCCGTCACAATCGCGGAAAGCGAAAAAAGCAGGAAAAAGCTTGACCCGACGAGACCAAACTCGCTCGGCGTCAAGCCAAGTTCTGTCATGATCGGCACACCGGCAAGTCCGATGATCGCCTTGTCGGCGAAATTCACCATCATGAAGAAGAACAGGAGGAACGTGATTGCCCACGCCCCCTTTTGTGGCTTCTGCCTTGTCACAACTGCTTCAGCCAAAACCTTCTCCCCGCGATTTGATCTTTCATTGGGCCCATCCGCGCGGGCCTCTTTCTAGCGATCTATTCCAAAAGTCGTTTTCAATCCACTTAACAATCAGGGCGTGACGATCGGGAAGTTCGGCACGAGAGGATCAACCAGATCCACAAGCGCCTGATAGAGCGATGCATCACCCTCGATCACGATTGCTCCCGACGCAATGAGATCACCCGCCGGCACACCAGCGAGCAAGGTCATCAGAAGATTGAGGCGGGAAAGACGCACGGTCGCGCCGGCAGAGGCTTCAACAATACCTGTCTCATGAATAAGGACACCGTTTTCAATGGAAATCAGGTGCTGCTCACCACGATCCGTCACATCAATGTTGATCTTGAAGCTTTTTGCCGTCGCCTTTTCCGGGTTGATGCGCACAGCGAGGAAATCGAGCAGCATCGGCGTGGTCGTCGCCGACAGCACGTCGGGGCTCAGGCCCATCGGCGGCAGTTCGACAATCCCGTCGCGCAATTCCTGCGCACCGGTGAGATAGATATTTCGCCAGGTTCCCGCCTCGGATTCAAAACCAAGCTTCGTATAGACCCCGGCCAGTTGATCGCGCGCTGCCTTGTTCTTGCCATCGGCAAAAACGACATGATTGAGCAGGGTCGCTGCCCAGCGCAACTCGCCTGCCTTTTCAGCCTTTGTCGCCATGGCGATGACGGCATCCGCCCCGCCCATCGCCTCGACGTAGCGCTCGGCCGCCGGTTCTGGTGGCAGCGGATTGAGATTGGCAGGGTTCGCGTCATACCAGCCGAGATAGCGCTGATAGATGGCCTTGGAGTTATGGCTCATCGTGCCGTAGTAGCCGCGGTTGAACCACTGTTTGGCAAGCACATCGGGGAGCTTCAGAACCTCGGCAATTTCAGTCGCCGTGAAGCCCGCGTTCATCAGGCGCACGGTCTGATCATGCAAAAATTTATAGGCATCGCGGTGATTGGTAAGAAAGTCGACGATCTCCTGCGTGCCAAAGCGCGGAATACCATGGGCCGCAAACATCGTGTCGCTCTTGTCGGCAAAGAGACGGATCGACTCGGTAAGATAATCCGCCCAGGCCTTCGCGTCGCGCACCAGCGCGCCGCGCGCAGGCAGGAGATTATGCATCGTGAGATTGGCATTCTCCGCCATGAAGACCGAGCGAAATTGCGGCAGATAGAAATTCATCTCGGAAGGCGCTTCGGTGCCGGGCGTCAGCTGAAACACCATCGTCACATTACCGACGGTAATCTCCTGACCGGTATAGGTCACATCGTCGGTCGGCGCGATCAGCGACATATTGCCCGTGGATACGCCTGGCCCCAGACCGGAAGTCATTTCACCTTCGGCGCCCCGCGGCAACGTAAAGCCGAACTGGAAGCGCGCCCGCCTCGACATGGCGGGACCCGCAATAATGTTTTCCGAAACCGCTTCTTTCAGGAAACCCGCCGGCGCGATGATCTTGACCTTGCCCGCTTCAACGTCGGCAACATTGGTCACACCGCCAACACCGCCATAGTGATCGGCATGGCTGTGCGAATAGATGACCGCAAGGACGGGCTTGGCGCCCAAATGTTCATTGGCAAGCTCAAGAGCCGCACGGGCCACTTCGACCGTCGTCAGGGGATCGACCACGATCCATCCGCTGCCCGCGTCGATAAAAGAGACCGTCGACACATCAAAGCCACGCACCTGATAGATGTGGTCGGCGACCTTGAAGAGGCCATGCTTGGTGAGAATCTTCGCCTGACGCCAGAGGCTCGGATTGGTCGTCTCCGGCGCATCGCCTTCAAGGAAACCATAAGACGAAAGATCGAAGGCGACCGTCCCGTCATCCCGCTTGATGACCGGATCCTTTCGTGTCGCAATGAACCCGCGCTCGGCAAAATCGAAATCCTTGCGATCATCTTCAGCAACAAGCTGGCGAACGTCATCGGAAACAGGCATTTGAACCCCCTTTTGAATTTGGAAAGAAGCTAGCACCTGAAGCGATGAGGATTGTTACCAAAGTAACAATTAGATCATGCCGAGCGCTGCCACTTGAGGGCTCGAAACGACCACCCCGATCAAGCCATAGCCCGATGCGCGAGCGCTTCCTGAGCCTCAAGCATGGCGCGCTTGAAGACCAGCGGTCGCGAAACGAATTTGAGAGCATTTATGCCCGCTTCGCTGGCAGTCAGAATTTCAATGTCGCCGTACCCGAAAATTCGCCCCATAAGAGTCTGATCAGTCTTCACGTCATTGAGCTTGTCGAGAACCGAGTCTGCGACTTCCTTCTCGAACACGCCCTTCATCTGAATAACCCGCCGGTTTGTCATGATGTAGGCGTGATTGCGCCAGACAATGAAACGCCAAAGGACGACGGCAAGCGGCAAGAGCATCAAGGCATAGCCATATCGGGCGACATCTGAACCCAATCCTGAAACAGGCCGCGCCTCAAGCATCGTCGCGCCCGCCGCAATCACGATCATCAAGATCAGTGGAAAGAAGGCGCGCCCCAGAAACACCAGCAAATGCTGATGAACGATCAGTTCAACATGCTCGTCTGGAGCAAGTATTTTACGCAGATAGCCCGTGGCCTTGATTTCATCTGACATGATCTTGCACTCACAGCCAAAGGTTGAGACGCCGGCTCAGAATAGAACTCTCAACAAGGTCAATTCTCAACATCAAACGTCATGCCCGCGCGCTCGACGAGCTTCGCAATGATACCCGTCTCAAACGCGGCGCCCGCGGTATAAACCCCACCGGACTTGTTGCAATGACCTTCAGCCAGAAATATGGCGGCCTCGCTGATGATCTTGGAGGTAGATCCATAACCCGGATCCTTGTCGCCCTTGATCGCCGCCTTGAGAACATGCCCTTCGCTGTCCTCGGCCACGAGCAGAACGTCATAAAAGCCGGTTTCACGTTCCTCTTTCGAGGGCCCCTCGCCGGGCTTTGGCGCATTGCTCCCGCCAAGCGGATTGATCGAGGCGATCTGCTCGGCCATCTCCCTGCCTTTATCGCCCGGACCGACCACCATCATCTCGTCATATTCGAAATCGGTGCCATAGGGATGCCCAAGCAGCATATTGGTGCGATGGACATTCTTTGTATTGATTGTTGCCATGATAAAGGGGGTGACCCAGACACCGAGCCCCTTGTCTTCAAACACCTTGTCGAGCGCGGGCTGCTCAGGTCCCTCGAACCCCGGCGTCAGGCCGAATGATGAGGTCAGCACCGAGATAAGGCCCCCATCTTTCTTCAAAGCCTCCATTGTCGCGCCAAGGCTCGCCGCTGTGCCACCCGAGAAAGTCCCCTTCATCGACCGCACACGCCCTTTGACGCGAGAGGCCGCATGGCCGAATTTTTCTTTGAACTTCTCCTGGATGAAGGCGACACCCTGATCGAAGGGGATCGAGTCAAAGCCGCAGGAAAAGACGATCCGCGCACCCGTCTCTTTGGCGCGCGCCTCATATTTCTCGATCATCTGACGCATCCACAGGACTTCACCGCAGAGATCCACATAGTCCGTGCCGGCTTCCACGCAGGCCGCGACCAACGGCTCACCGTAATAGGTGTAGGGCCCGACGGTGGTGCAAATGACCTTAGTGCGGGCCGCCATGGCGCCAAGGCTTTTGGGATCAGACGTGTCAGCCGCAACAAGAGGAATACTCGCTGGCAGTCCCATCTCGTCTCGAACCGCGGCAAGCTTCTTCAGATCGCGACCGGCCATCGCCCATTTGACGCCACGCGGGCTGTGCGTGGCGTGCATATATTCTGCGACGAGCCGCCCGGTAAAACCGCTCGCCCCGAAGATGATAATGTCGAACTCCCGATCCCTCGCCATGTCGCTCTGCTCCCTTAGTTCTTTATTTCTGCGTTCAGCACTCTATCAGATCCGGACCGCATCCAGTCGCCAATCGCCTGCAGATGACCGCAGGAATCGAGTTCATGACAGCATTGATGTGCATCCGACAGATCACGCGATATGGGCTGCTTTGGCAATACCCCCGTCTCTGCATAAACCGAGGCTATGGGACTTGAGAGCATATGCGATATCCCCTCAAACACGACACCGGCGACACGCACATCCTTCAAACGCTCCGCACCGAACTCGAAAGGATCGTCGGCAAGAACAGTAAAGTCGGCCTTCTTGCCCGCCACAATCGACCCGATTTCATGATCCATTCCCAAAGCGAAGGCAGCATCGATCGTGATACCCCGCAAGGCTTCCTCAAGCGTAAGGCGCTCGTCAGGGGAGACCTGGCGGCCCGACCGCGTGACACGCGACGCCGCACACCAGGCAAGAAACAGGGGCTCCAGCGGCGCCATCATGAAATCGGAGTGAAAGGAGACGCGCATGTTGTTGCGCAAGATGGATCGTGCGCGCACCAGCTGACCGGCCCTCTCCGGTCCAAGGTCAAGTTCCGCCAAAGTGTCCGACAGAGCGTGAATATAATAGGAATTGACGCTCGCATGTGCGCCAAGCGCCGCCATTCTCACCGACTGCGCATTCGTATGGAAGCCAACATGATGCATCATGAAGCGATGATCGAAACGGGGACGCGCTTCCTGCGCCCTGGCAAGCGCGTCGAGTACAGAATCCATGCCCTTGTCGCCATTGACGTGAACATGGATCTGATAGCCTGCGTCCCAGAAGGTCCGCACGCCTTCGGCAAGCACATCAGGCGACATGATCCATTGACCTTCATGGCCGTCGATATAGCCAGGCTCATTCATCTGCATGAGCGCTGAAAACATGGCGCCATCGGCAAAGAGCTTGACCGCCCTGGCAAACTTCACGCGTGGCTTGTCGAGACCCTGCATCGCCTCTATGGCCTCAAGTCCTGCTTTGAAATTGATCTTCGCATCGGGCGGCCCTGAGGCCTCACCCGATGCACGATTGCTGAAGCCCCGGCTGTCGAAGACATTGACGATCCGCAAGGGACGTTGCGGCTCTTCAATCACGGCATCGATCGCAGCAAGCTCATAGTCGGGCTGGATCGCCCCGAAGAGCATATCGGCCGCCGTCGTAATTCCCCCCTGATGCAACAGGTCTGACGTGATGGAGAGCCCCTTGCGGTACCATTCGTCTCGCAGGAATTGCGACATGAGTTTGCCCGTCACCAGCATATTGCCGGTCTCGAAAAAATGCCCTCGTTCGAGATCGACTTGCGGATGATTGCCGACACCCTCAGCGGTCAACCCAAGCTGTTCGAGCGCCACACTGTTCAGGAAGGTCTCATGAAACGAGCGCTGAAACAGAACCACCGGACGATCGGGCGCAATCGCATCGAGTTCGACCCGTCCAACCCGCCCATGTTCGAGAGGCTGATAGCCAAAGGAGATGAAAAACTTCTCCTTGTCCTTCCGTGCTGCGAGACGGGATTTCAACCGCGCCATGTATTGCTCGGGCGTATTCGTCGCGGGCAGGATTTCGCCACCTGGCATCCGCCAGGGTTCGGGCGCGATGATTTCCATCGGGGTCAGAATGGCGCCAAGAAAGGGATGCACATGATTGTCGATGAAACCCGGCATCAGGACCTTGTCGGCAAAGCGATCATCGTAGGTCAGGGACCGATTGCGCCCCCAGGGCTCCATATCGTCCTTGCTGCCCACCGCAATGATCTTGCCACCCGATACGGCGACCGCCGTCGCCTCAGGAAGGGAGGCATCCATCGTGATGATCTTGCGGGCGGTAAAGACCGTTACAGGCGGCATGGTGCGACTTGGTCTGCCTGACATCTGATCTCCCCCATCGAGCATTCATCTTTTGAGCAAAGATAGGGGCCATGTCGGCCTTCGACCAAATGATATCTCTGACAGAGATACGGGATGACGACATACCGTTTTATGTCGCGTCAGAATGGTCGCAAAAGCTCACGGCGCCACGATCTGCTTTTTCAAAAAGCGAAAATGATGCGCTGTCTTCAGCCCGACACCGCAAGTTCAGACTTGTGGATCGGTCAACCTGACCCCGGGCCCAGCAGTGTCAGTCGCCGCAATAAAGGTAACGCCGGCGGACTCCAGCGTCTCCTGAATGCGCCAGATATTTGCCGCATAACCCCTCACAATATCTTCTGATGCTTCCATTCGTTTGACCGTAGCAATCCCAATGTCTGCATGGCGCGCGAGGTCACCTTGCGACCATCCAATAAGCGCACGCGCAGCTCGGATCTGAGCAGAATATATCACAGACATATCAAAAAATTCATAAGTTGATACTTTTTGTATTGAGTTATGCCTACAAGGTGGCATAATTGATATCGACTATGCACCAAAAGGGATCAATCATGCCACACGACCTTTCACCACAACTCGCCGCAGACCTCAATGCTCATCTCTATCTGAAAAGTCGCCTCCTGGAAGACTTCCCTGATATCGATGACGAAACCCTCCATGACACGCTCGAAGGCCTTTCAAGCCTCACCGAAGACCTTGCCGCTGTTCTGCGCTCAAGAATAGAGGACGAAATCCTCATTACAGGCCTCAAGGCCCGAATTGATGAAATGCGGGCGCGACTTCAACGCCTTCAGGAACGGTCTGACAAGAAAAAGGAACTTGTAGGCGACGTCATGGAACGCGCCGGTCTCCCGCGTCTCACCTTGCCCGATCTCACGGTCTCCAAAAGAAAGACCCCGGCCCCCGTGGAAATAATCGACGAGGTTGCCATACCTGCCACCTATTGGCGCCTGCAGCCCCCAACACTTGATCGAACCGCGCTGAGCAATGCGCTCAAGGCGGGGAAACAGGTAGCCGGCGCACGCCTTGGAAGCCCCGGCACGACCATTTCCATTCGTACGCGCTAGGGGAGGACCAAGGATGAATATTGCCGCACCCAACACATTGGTTCCCGACAGAGGCTTCAATCGGCGCCAGAAAACGGCCCTGAAGAAATCTCCATCAATCGATAGGATCAAGGTCCGCGAAGAAGACAATACGACCCTGACCTATCTGGAAGGCTGGTATGTCGTCGCAGAAGCCAACCGGATTTTCGGGACAGAGAACTGGGATCGAATGACACTATCGACCCATTGCGTCTGGCAGGGAAAAACAAACGGACGACCCACCTGCGCTTACACAGTGAATATCCGCATTCGCATTCGTGTTGGGACGACCTGCGTTATCCGCGAAGGCAGCGGATTTGGCGAGGCATCAGGGCATACCCAGGGCGAAGCCCATGGTCAGGCGTTAAAAACAGCAGAAACGGACGCCACCAAAAGGACATTGGCAACATTGGGCGCGCCCTTCGGGCTCCTGCTCTATGACAAGAATAGTGAAGCTGTAAAAAAGGCTATTGCAGAGGCAAAAAAGAACCGCTCCGATGACAAACTGCGTTGCGACCCCGCCAAAGGGTCAAGTGCAAAGGTCATCAGAGACAACACGACTACGATCGAGACAGCTGCGCCATGGATTGCCTATGGGCCTGCAGGTGAAATCCTGGGCGTGTTCCGCGACCCGATCCTTTGCTGTTCGGCCATCAGACGCGCCATTGAGGCGGCTACATCATGCGCAGCGCTTGAATACATTTACACCCAGAACAAGCGAACACTTGCGCGCCTGCATGCAGAACGCCCCGATCTCCGATCAGACCGTGATCAGCATTACGCAAGTATTCTTAGCCAATTGTTTCAGGCACGGCTGAAACGATATGCCGCTGCATCGCCATCTATCCAAACGAACGCACAAAACAACTTTGCTGAATAAGGTTGTCCACATCAAAAAGCGCGCGCTCTAAACGATCTCTCGATTTTCGAGACCGCAATTACAATTCAATCAAGCTCGATGCGTGCCGGGAATATTTGTGAGGCATGCTCAACCAGGAACTGCATCTTTTCAAGTTGCCCTGACAATCCATAAAGAGCTCTGGCCAGAGAATATGGATTTATCCCGTGTCCACACCAGAACGCCTCTTCATTCATCGCATGCTGCGCATCTCGTCCAAACAAATGATGCTCGGGACACAAGGGTAGAGTTCTCCAGTCGTCGGGCTTTTCTCCCTTGCCGCATATACCGGCACCATCTATCGCGGAGGCATATCGAACATGAGCGACATGAACTGGCTTGCACCGGCATCCAGGAACAACGCAAGTGAGTGAGGAAATGGCCTTCAAATGCTCTTTGTCGCGACGCCGCGGATTACGTTGCCCCTTCCCTGCGGCGGAATTCGAAGGGCGCCGCAGGCCTCGCTGATAAATCGGGGTCATGGGAGCGATACGCGCCATTAAAATCCTCACAAAGCCTTCTGGACGAGGCCGGGTATGTAGATGAAGACTCGATATAATTCATATAATCTTTATACTGATTATTTTAGAATACCGAGACTTCGGAATCAAGCATCAAGCCCAAAAAATTTGATCTTCAGCAGATAAAGATTTGCAGGCCAAGCGACGCTGAAGAACGTCATCAGGCGATCTATCTGCAATCGCTGACATAAGACGACAGTGCGCATCTTCCTTTCCTGCCGCCAGGCAAGTCTCTTTTGCAGGCGAGGAAGACAACAGTGCATTATCCGCAGACAACTCACTGCAACGGAACTGCCTCCCTGTGAAAGCATCGATCCCGCCCGACCGTGTCCGGTCCGCAACCATTGGCAAATGCCAAGAGGCATGAACGAGCTGGTGTTTCACAAACTAATGCTCTTCTAACCAACCCAACCAACCGGTCTTCAGATGCCCTCAAGTCAGTTTGCCGGGCAAAAGACTTGGTGTAGCTTTCTAAACAAGAGTTCATAACAACTCGCTTGCAATGGGGGGCAGGATCATGACGTCGATTGAGCTACACGATCAACAACAGACGACGCCGCAAAACTATGTTGATCGAAAGCGATACCTCTGGCCTTTGTCGATCGTCTGGCCAGCAGCCCCCATGATCGGTATCTATTTGGCAAACACCACAGGGATTGCCGCTTTCTATGCCCTCACCCTCTTCATCTGGTATGGGCTCATCCCGATACTTGACGCGATATTTCCTGAAGACCACAACAATCCGCCCGAAGAAGCAGTGCTGCGACTGGACGCTGACCTTTATTATCGCATTCTGCCGCGTCTTACCGTGCCCATCCATTTCACAAGTCTCATCGTTTGCGCCTGGTGGGTTGGCACTCACTCGTTAGCTTGGTGGGAGTTTCTGGCAATTGCGCTATCGCTTGGCGTCGTGAACGGTCTTGCCATCAACACCGGGCACGAACTCGGTCACAAGAAAGAAGCCATCGATCGGTGGCTAGCGAAAATCGTCCTGTCTGTTGTCGGATACGGACATTTCTTTATCGAACACAACAAAGGACATCATCGTGATGTCGCGACGCCTGAAGATCCGGCAACGTCACGCATGGGAGAAAGCATCTATAAATTTGCCCGCCGTGAAATTCCTGGCGCCTTTATGCGTGCATGGAACCTGGAACACAATCGACTGCAGAGAAGAGGCAAGAGCGTCTGGAACCTGGACAACGAAATTCTGCAACCCCTGCTCATTACCATCCCACTTTACGCAGGGCTAATTTATCTCTACGGGCCGGTCATGCTCATATTTTTGCCGATACAAGCCGCTTGGGGATGGTGGATCCTCACAAGCGCCAATTATATCGAGCACTACGGATTGCTCCGCGAGAAACTGCCAAATGGCAAATATGAAAAATGTCAGCCAAGACATTCCTGGAACAGCAATCACCAGGCGTCGAACCTGATCCTCTTTCATCTGCAGAGACATTCAGATCATCACGCCCATCCGACGCGTCGCTATCAATCCCTTCGCAATTTTGATGGCTTGCCGCAGCTGCCGACCGGATATGGAGGCATGTTTGGCGTCGTATTTTTTCCCGCGCTGTTTCGAAAGTTGATGGACCACCGTGTTCTGAAATGGGCGGACGGGGATCTCAGCAAGATACAGATCGACGCAGATGCCCGAGAGGAAATCGTCGCGAAATACGGGAGCTAGGTCGGCGGAAGTACACGATGCCGATCACATGCGAGAGAGGACCTGATGGCCAAATTTAAATGCCCGGAATGTGGCTATATTTATGACGAAGCAAAGGGTGACCCGCATGAAGGTTTCCCGCCAAATACGCCTTGGTCGGAAGTTCCTGAAGACTGGTCCTGCGCCGATTGCGCCGTCAGGGACAAGGTCGATTTTGAGCAAGTCTCCGACCCGTCCATAGCCAGCCAAAAATCGAACTGACAAAATGCGCCTGCAGGTCGCCGTCTACAGAAAACCCATAATTGGGTCTAAAAAGCGACCGAAATAACAAACTTCCCTGGACGGGCTCTATGTAATATAGACCCCATGTTCGTGCGCCATCGTCCGGACGTTGTCTGGAGACGGCGTTCTCCACTATTTACAATGACTTAACAACCGACCGGAGTTTCAATATGCGGGTCGCAATGATTGGCACAGGCTATGTGGGCCTTGTAACTGGCACATGCTTTGCGGATTTGGGGCATGAGGTCATTTGCGTCGATAATGACGCCGCCAAGGTCGAGCGCCTCCGCAACGGGGATATTCCGATCTTCGAACCCGGCCTTGAGGACATGGTCAAGCACAATGTCCGCGCCAAGCGCCTGAGCTTTACTACCTCCTATGCCGAAGCCATCCCCGACAGTGAGGCGGTCTTCATCGCCGTCGGCACCCCCACCAAGGAAACTGACGGCAGCGCAGATCTTTCCGCCGTCTATGCGGTTGCCAAAGAACTCGCCAAACATCTGAAGGGCTACACCGTCGTCGTTGACAAATCGACGGTTCCCGTCGGCACTGGCGCTGAAGTGGAGGCGATCATTCGAGCCGAAAACCCGAGCGCTGAATTTGATGTGGCTTCCAACCCGGAATTCCTACGCGAGGGTTCGGCCATTGACGATTTCATGAAACCGGATCGTGTTGTCGTCGGTATCGACGGTGAGCGCCCGCGGAAAGTCATGCAGGCGCTCTACCGCCCGCTCACCATGCATGAAACGCCAGTGATCTACACGAGCCGAGCGACAGCCGAGCTCACCAAATACGCCGCCAACGCCTTCCTTGCGACAAAGGTGACGTTCATCAATGAAATCGCCGACATCTGCGAACGCGTCGGCGCGGACGTCCAGGATGTCTCACGCGGCATCGGCATGGACAGCCGCATCGGCCCCAAATTCCTGCAGGCCGGTGCTGGCTTTGGCGGTTCCTGCTTTCCGAAGGACACGCTCGCATTGACCGGCACCGCGCGCAAGGCAGGGGCTCCGACGCTCATCGTTGAGGCTGTGATGGAGGCCAACAACGAACGTAAACGTCGCATGGCTCAAAAAATTATTGCCGCTTGCGGCAACGATCTCACGGGTAAGACGCTCGGTGTTTTGGGCGTTACCTTCAAACCCAACACCGACGACATGCGCGACGCACCAAGCCTCGACATCATCCCTCTTCTGCAGGCCGCCGGCGCAAAAATTCGTGCCTACGATCCCGAAGGCATGGAAGAAGCACGCAAATATCTCGATGATATCGAATGGGTGAGCGAGGCCTACAGCGTCATGCCAGAAGCGGATGCACTTCTCGTTTTAACCGAATGGAATGAGTTCCGGGTGCTAGATTTCGACCGCATAAAGAGCCTCCTCAAAGCCCCCCTGATCATCGACCTGCGGAATATTTATTCACCTGCAGATCTAGCAGCACAGGGTTTCACTTATCACTCGGTCGGGCGCGCGGTTGTTCAGGCCTGACCATGTTGCATGTGAAGGCCCCCGTGACATTGCTTATCGAGCAACGGACATCAGTCTGAGTTGCAATACCAGCCAGCGCCGACCCTTCAATTGGGAAAATCGTCGACGTATTGGTTACCTCTAACCTATTGAAAGAGAAATTCACCTTTTGGGGCGACAGGAGTTCACCTATTCTATTCTATTGAACGAGACTCGAAAGTGAGGGCTGCGGGGCCAACTTCTTATGAACAGAACGATCGCCAGTTTTTTGCTCTTGGTGGTAGCGATTTGCTGCTTGTCATTTTTGCGGAAGTGCGCTTCAGAAGAGCCTTTTGAGAGCTTCATAAAGCCTACCTCCGGAACCAGAGCCCTTGCAATCATGGTACCGCCGGTATGACACGTGGTTATACCGTAAAAGTCAGCTAGTCATTCTAGGGAGCGACCCCCACCAGGAACTGCAAGAACTTGTCATCGACGCCGATTGGGAGAAGCAGAGCTTCATACGCCAAAATATTGCCGTCGATAAATTGGTTGCGAACATGGAGATATGGTGCCTCCGTCGCCTCTACCGTGCGATAGCTTTCAAGCAACATATTGCGTTGAGATACCGATCCATTGATCGGCATACATGCCCGTGCCCTCTGCGCCAAAACGGTCTCGCCACCAGCCTCCAACGACACGCCAGTAAAACGGAAGCGGATCACGTCTGACTTCAACAAGCGTAATCCGGTCAAGCACATGAAGCATATCGCGCGGCGTCACTTCGCCCGGCGCAGGATAGCGCCTTGAAGAACACTTTTGATTCCAGATCGGGTAGAGACGCCGCAAGTCAGAATGAGAAATTTCCTCAGCGGCGACAGCGGAGGATACACCACTCCAGCTATCACCCGCCTTGGCCAAGATTCCATCAACGAAGGCTAAGATTTTTCGCCAAGCTCCCCACCACTAGTGAAAGCCTGGCGATCAAGCCTATCCTTATCGTTAATAGATAACCGGTCGATCAATGAGCGATCCTTGAACAAATACCCGTCTGCAAAACTGGCTCAGAAAGCATTTTTACTGAAAAGGCTAAATGGTGTGAGCAAAAGAATCTTGATGTCAAACCACAACGACCAGTTCTCAATATATTGCAGGTCATATTCGACGCGTTTCGACATTTTTTCAGGTGTATCAGTCTCACCTCGAAGACCGTTTACCTGCGCCCAACCTGTAATGCCAGGCTTGACCTTGTGCCGGCTGGCGTAGGTTCCAAGCAATGACGAATAATATTCGTTGTGAGCAATGGCGTGGGGTCGTGGCCCTACCAGAGACATCTCGCCGCTTAGCACATTAAAA
>Ga0098040_1000647_pt1 | contig 15835 bp, 19 predicted proteins | sample 7_EtaG_FD_75065 | JGI IMG/M metagenome (GOLD analysis project Ga0098040, IMG submission 75065) | Marine viral communities from the Subarctic Pacific Ocean - 7_ETSP_OMZ_AT15161 metaG | ecosystem: Environmental > Aquatic > Marine > Oceanic | place: Pacific Ocean | collected 2015-01-08
CCTTCACCTGATGGCTTATGGCCGCATGCGTTACGTAAAGCTCGTCGGCGGCGCGGGAGAAATTTCCGTGGCGCGCTGCGGCTTCAAAGGCCCTGAGCGCCTTCAACGGTGGCAGTTTGCGAATACCCATGTGTTAGATTTTCTCACATCTGCTGTGAAAAGTCATCATTTGAAAAGGCGTAAAAAGGCGCCTATCTCACGCTCAGAGTTAAACCCTGGTGATTAAAATGAACACGATCGGCTTTTATGCCCGCTCCTATATCTCGGCTCTGAATGCGGCTTTCACGCCCTTCACCGAGCTGACCCCTTCCTCGAACAGGAATGTTACGGCTACCCGCGCCTCGCAGTACGACCGCGCCCAGGCCGAAAAACACCCGATTGCACGCGCCGCCTGATATCCCTGATATCTCCGGTGCTGTAGACGGTTGAGGCGACAGACCCTCCCCCCCTCTGGCTGTCGCCTCCCGTCCCAAACATTTCCCTTTTTTAAATCTGCCATTCCGGTATCGCGTCCGGACGCTCGCGCCGTTAAAGTCCCCCGCAACATCCATCATCTCGCGAGGAGGACTCCCCCCATGACCGGCACATCCAGCGGCAAGACCATCACCATCGACGGCCCCGACGGCAGCTTTTCGGGCTATCTCGCCACGCCCGCTTCCGGCAAGGGCCCTGGCATCGTCGTCATTCAGGAAATCTTCGGCGTCAACAAGGTCATGCGCGACATCGCCGATGGCCTCGCCGCTGAAGGCTATGTCGCTCTCTGCCCCGACCTCTTCTGGCGCATCGAGCCCGGCGTCGACATCACCGACCAGTCGGAAGAAGAATGGAAGAAGGCCTTCGACCTCTTCGGCAAATACGATCCCGAAAAGGGCATCGTCGACATCACCTCAACGATCAAGGCGCTGCGTCCCCTGACCACCGGCAAGGTAGGCGCGGTGGGCTATTGCCTTGGCGGCATGATGGCCTATCTCACCGCCTGCCACACAGACGCGGACGCTTCCGTCGGCTTCTACGGCGTCAACATCCAGACGCGCCTCGACGATGCCAAGGGCCTGAAGAACCCGCTCATGCTGCATATCGCCGGCAAGGACGAATTCGTGCCGCCGGAAGCCCAGGCCGAGATCGTTGCAGGCCTCAAGGACAATGCCCTCGTCACGCTTCATCAGTACCCGGACTGTAACCACGCCTTCGCCCGCGTGGGCGGTGCGCATTACGACAAGCAGGCCGCGACCGACGCCAACGAGCGCACGCTCGCCTTCTTCAAGAAGCACCTCGGCTAACCCACCCGGCCCCAAGCCAGTATCTTGAGTCCAAAGGAAGAACGGATGAAGGACGACGTCGCCCACGTCATGAGCAAGGTACCGGAAGTCACGCTTGTCTTCTGGATCATCAAGATCGCCGCCACCACGCTTGGCGAAACCGCGGGCGACACCGTCACCATGTCGATGGGGCTTGGCTATCTCATCGGCACGGCGATCTTTGCAACCCTTCTCGTGGCCCTCGTCGTCGTCCTGATCCGGGCGGAGAAATTCCACCCCCTCATCTATTGGGCGACCATCGTCGCTTCTACAACCGCAGGCACGACGCTCGCCGATTTCGCCGACCGCTCTCTGGGCATAGGCTATCTCGGCGGCTCGTCGCTGCTTCTCTTGTCCGTCGTCCTCTCGCTCTGGTTCTGGTATCGCTCGCTAGGCACAATTTCCGTCGACACGGTCTCCACGCCCAAGGCCGAAGCCTTCTACTGGCTAACCATCACCTTCTCGCAAACGCTGGGCACCGCGCTCGGCGACTGGATGGCCGATGACACGGGCCTTGGCTATGGCGGTGGCGCTCTCGTCTTCGGCGCAGCGCTCGCCGTCGTCGCCTTCCTCTATTTCCGCACCAAGGTCTCCCGCGTCACCCTCTTCTGGGCCGCCTTCATTCTCACGCGCCCGCTCGGCGCCACCGTCGGCGACTTCCTCGACAAGCCCATTGCCGATGGCGGCCTTGCCTTGAGCCGACCACTTGCCTCTCTTGTCCTCACCGCCTTCATCATCGGCTGCATCTGGCTGTTGCCCCAGCGCGCAGGCTCGCATCCCGGCAAAGCAGCCTAAGGCACAGGAACGAACCCCATGCCGCCGACCTCTCTTTACCTAGCCTTCGTCGCGGCCACCTTCGTCCTTTGCGTCATCCCCGGCCCGGTCGTCACCTTCCTCGTCGCGACCGGCATCCATCAAGGCCCCCGCGCCGCCTTGACGGGCCTCGCCGGTTCGACGACGGCTCTCACCATCCACATGATCCTCGTCGTCGCGGGCCTCGCGCCCTTGCTCGCCGCATTGGGTCACGGCGCCGACTGGCTCAAATTCATCGGCGCGCTCTATCTCATCTGGCTCGGCATCCAGGCCTGGCGCACGCCCATCGACGCAGCTGACGAAACAACCCCCCGCCGCACGCATCATGCTCCCCGCGTTCTCTATCGCCGTGGCCTGCTGATCTCCCTGACGAACCCCAAGACGCTCGTCTTCTACGCGGCCTTCTTCCCCCAGTTCATCGATCCGACCCAGGCAGCCCTTCCCCAATTCATTCTCTTGGCGATAAGCTTCATCACCATCAGCATTCTCTCCGACGGCGCCTATGCGCTTGCCGCCGGTCACCTCGCCCCCTATCTCAAGAGCCGACGCGCCCAGATCATCCGCAATCGCGCCACGGGCATCGTGCTTTCCGCCGCCGGCCTCGGCCTTGCGCTCGCCAGACGCTAGAAAATTCATCAGGAGGAACACCCCATGACCATCAAAGCCATTCAGATCGACAAGCAGGGCGGACCGGAGGTCATGGAACTCCGCGACATCGCGCTCGCCGCTCCGAAGCCCGGCGAGATCACCGTGCGCCACACCGCCATCGGCATCAATTTCATCGACACCTATCACCGCTCCGGTCTCTATCCGGTCAAGCTCCCCTCCGGCCTCGGCATGGAAGCCGCAGGCACGGTCGAAGCCTTGGGCGAAGGCGTCACGGGTCTCAAAGTCGGCGACCGCGTCGCCTATGGCTCCGGCCCCATCGGCGCCTATGCCGAAGCCAACAACGTGCCCGCCTCCCGCGCCGTGAAGATCCCCGACGGCGTATCAGACGAAGCCGCCGCCGCCATGATGCTCAAGGGCATGACGGCCCAGTTCCTTCTCCGCCAGACCTATGTCGTCAAACCCGGCGACACCATCCTCTGGCACGCGGCTGCCGGTGGTGTCGGCCTCATCGCCACCCAATGGGCAAAGCATCTCGGCGCCACCGTCATCGGCACGGTCGGCTCGGATGAAAAAGCCGCCATGGCGAAGGCCCACGGCTGCGACCACGTGTTGAACTACCGCAGCGAAGACGTGCCCGCTCGCGTGCGTGAAATCACCGGCGGCAAGATGCTCCCCGTCGTCTATGACGGCGTCGGCAAGGACACATTCGTCATGTCGCTGGATTGTCTGCGCCCCCGCGGATTGCTCGTCAGCTTCGGCAATGCGTCGGGCGCCGTCACCGACGTCAACCTCGGCATCCTCGCCGCCAAGGGCTCGCTCTATGTGACGCGCCCCACCATGTTCCACTACACGGCCACCGATGCCGACTTCCAGATGGTCGCCAAGGATCTCTTCGATGTCGTCGCCAGCGGCGCCGTCAAAATCGAAATCGGCCAGCGCTACAAGCTTGCCGACGCCAGACAGGCCCACATCGATCTCGAAAGCCGCAAGACCACCGGCGCAACGGTTCTGGTGCCATAAAACAAAACGGACGTTGTCTTCATGACAACGTCCGCTTACCCCACAATCGCAAAGTCTGAAATTCAGACGCACATGGCTTTCGCTTTCTCGCTCAACCCCTGCCCGATATCGATGAAAGCCGCACGCCTCAATGTCAGTGGCATTGTCAGTTCGATCTTGAGCGAGGCCTCGCTGATCTCTTCACGCGGAATCACAGAACCGATGACCCGCGTCTTGCCATCCGGCCCCGCCGAAATCGGCAGATTCATAAACTCGCAGATATAGACCGAGCCATCAGCCCGTGTCATTTCGCGGTGAAAAACAGCCCCACAAGGCTCCGAATGCAAAAGCTTGAGCCGCGCGATGTCGTCCGCCCGGCCGGGCATTCCCTCCGGGGCAATCGAATTATATCCGGTCAGGTCAAACCCCGCCGCTTCGACCAGCGCACTGCCAAAGATGCGAAAGATAAGTTCTTCCTCGCCCTCCCACTGCAGCAAACGGATATAAGGCAGCAGTTCCACGAGCGCCCTGGGGCTCACATCTTCCGGTCCCGGCATCACCCGGTCGCCCCGCGCTTCCATCCACCAGGCCAGCAACTGTCGGCTTATCGAATGGATTTCAATATCGTCGACATGCGATGGCGCCTGCTCGACCGACCCGGCAATCCGTGCCCTGGCCTTGTTGATGGTCGACCAGCTCAGCGCCCGCTGCACCCAGCCGCCGCGATGGGAATCCGATATCGAATTTTCTAAAGAGTCACTCACGCGCCCAATCCGCCCAATGATCAAATCAATCTAACATTGATTTAATCGTCATGGATTGATTTTTTCCAGACCGCTTGAGAAGGAACGCGCGATCAGATTTGCAACTCTCAAATAGAGAGCGCAGCCGCAGCGTCAGGCAGCCCGAAACCGATGTCGATGAAAACCGCCCGCCGCAAGGTCAATGGCGGCGAAAGTCTGAAATCGACCTCATGCTCCGGCACGATATTGCGCGTCACCACTGTTCCCACAATCCGGTTGCCGCCGTCCTCGCCCGCCGACAAGGGAAGATTGATCAGTTCACAACGATAGGGAGCGCCATTGGAACCCAGAAGATCACGCCACATGAGCAAGCCGCAGGGATGGGAATGCATCAGCTTCAGCCGGGCCTTGTCTTCCGCCTTGCCCGGATAATCCGCATCGCCAAACGTACATGTCCCGGTCAGATCGACCCCGATGGCCTCCACCAGAGCCGAACCCAGAATGCGAAACACCAGTCGATCGTCATCTTCCCAACGCAACATGCGAAAATAGGGAAGCAATTCCACCAGCGCCCTGTGGTCGATCTGATCCGAGGCCGGCATGGGCTGATCGCCCCGCGCCTCCAGCCACCAGCTCATGAATTCACGGCTCATGGGCATCAGCTCGATATCATCGATATGCGTGGGCGCAGGGGTCGAGGTTCCGGCCAGACGGGCCTTCACCTTGCGGATGACAGTATGATCAAGCGCAGAGCCAACCCAGCTCGTTCGCGATTTTCCTGTCGTATCACTCGTCATTCATTCCGCTCATCACAATCTCAACGATCGGACACAAATTCTAGAATGACATCAATTATGAAATCTTAAGAAATATCGAAATGCACATCGGCATCCGGGTTTCCGGCGACAATCGAAAAATTAAACACTCAATCTCTGTGCTTCTTCAGGCAACCCGAAGCCAATGTCGATGAAAGCCGCGCGCCGCAAAACCGGTTCGCCTGTTACGGTAAACTTGAGTTTGCTTTCCGCGATCTGCGCGCAGGGAATAATCGTTCCGATGATCCGGCCCAGGCCATCGCACGCCGCTCCGATAGGCAGACTGACGAATTCGCAAATACAGGGCGTCCCGTCTGCGGCTATATACTCGCGATGCACAAGAAGACCGCAAGGATGGTCGTGGATCAGCTTCAACCGGGCCTTGTCATTATCCCTTTCGGGATAATCATCCATCAGAAAGACCGAACCGCCTGTCATGTCCAGGCCGGATACCGCAACCAGCGCGCTGCCGAAAATCCGAACAATCAAATCGTCTTCGTCATTCCACTGCAGCAAACGAATATAGGGCAGCAGCTCGACAAGCTTCCGGGGGTGCACATCTTCTGCCTCCGGCATAAGGCGGTCTCTGCGCGCTTCCATCCACCAGACAAGTATCTGTCGGCTCAACGAATGTAATTTAATGTCTCCGACATGTGTCGGAACACCCTCATCGGTTCCCTCAACGCGCGCCCGCGCCTTCATCACCGTATTCCAGGACAGCGCCGGTAACTCCCACCCGTGACGCCGATCACCAAAGTGATCAAATGTCTCCATGCCCTCTGGTTCTCCCAAACCATAATTCGTACTCTCGACGAATTACCCCTCAATAAATCGCAATATTCATTTCAAAAAACCGGCAGCAATTGCTTGCCGCCGGTTTTGAAAAAATAGCAATGATTATCTTCTTTAAGTGTTCATGCTATCGAAGAACTCTGCGTTGTTCTTCGTCTGCTTGAGCTTGTCGAGCAGGAACTCGACCGCATCGACAGTGCCCATCGGGTTGAGAATACGACGCAACACATACATCTTCTGCAGCGTTGCCCTGTCGACCAGCAGTTCTTCCTTACGCGTACCGGATTTGAGAATATCCATCGCCGGGAAGACACGCTTGTCGGCAATCTTGCGGTCGAGCACGATTTCCGAGTTACCCGTACCCTTGAATTCTTCGAAGATGACTTCGTCCATGCGGCTGCCCGTATCGATAAGCGCCGTCGCAATAATGGTCAGCGAGCCGCCTTCCTCGATGTTACGCGCCGCACCGAAGAAACGTTTCGGCCGCTGCAGCGCATTGGCATCCACACCACCCGTCAGCACCTTGCCCGAAGACGGCACGACCGTGTTATAGGCGCGGCCCAGACGTGTGATCGAGTCGAGCAGGATCACCACGTCGCGGCCATGTTCGACCAGACGCTTTGCCTTCTCGATCACCATTTCGGCAACCTGCACGTGACGCACTGCCGGTTCGTCGAAGGTCGAGGAGATCACTTCGCCCTTCACCGAGCGCTGCATGTCCGTCACTTCTTCGGGACGCTCGTCGATCAGCAACACGATCAGATAGCATTCGGGATGATTGGTCGTGATCGAATGGGCGATATTCTGGAGAAGAACGGTTTTACCTGTACGCGGCGGCGCCACGATCAACCCGCGCTGGCCCTTGCCGAGCGGCGCCACGATATCGATCAGACGCGACGAGCGATCCTTGAGCGTCGGATCGTCAACTTCCATCTCAAGCTTTTCGTCCGGGTAGAGCGGCGTCAGATTGTCGAAGTGAACCTTGTGGCGCGCCTTTTCCGGGCTTTCGAAATTGACCGTCGAGACCTTCAGCAGCGCGAAATAACGTTCGCCGTCCTTGGGGCTGCGAATTTCGCCTTCCACCGTATCGCCCGTCCGCAGCGAGAAACGCCGGATCTGCGAGGGTGAGACATAAATATCGTCGGGACCCGGCAGGTAATTGGCTTCCGGCGAACGCAGAAAGCCGAAGCCATCGGAGAGAACCTCGACGACGCCTTCACCAATGATGTCGATCCCCTGCTCGGCATATTGCTTGAGGATCGCGAACATCATGTCCTGGGTGCGAAGCGTCGAAGCATTTTCGACTTCGAGCTCTTCGGCAATTGCCAGAAGTTCGGTCGGGCCTTTGGCCTTGAGGTCCTGCAGTTTGATCTGCGGCATGGGCGGAATAGTCTTTCTGTAGATAAACGGCCCGTCATTCAGACTTTGAGCCGATAGATGGAAACGCTCGTTCGGGGAGGACCGGGTCTTTAAAGATCAATCTTTGTGAGAACGGGTCGGAATGAGATGAGAAGTCGATTGGGGAACCTTGCGTCTTGTCTGCTTGAGGCGCGTTGCCTGCGCCAGCTGTCTCCCGTCTGCCGTTTGTTACCCATCTCGGGGCCACGGTTTTGACGGTCAAACTCAACAAGACCACCGGAAGAACTCCGGCTTCTCTTAAGCATATAAGCCCTCAAAAAGAGAAGGGCAATGGGAAATCGCTATTCAACACCCCTCCCCCTTGAGGGGGGAGGTTGGGAGGGGGTGAAGCCACAGGGCAAAGCCTACAAAATAGACTTCGGAAACTTCCTCAGAACGGCTTCACGACCACCAGGATGACGATCACGACCACCAGAACCGGCGGCGCTTCGTTGATAATCCGGTAAAAACGCGAGCTATGGACATTCTGGTCCCGGTCAAAAGCCTTGCGCCAGCGAGCGAAAAACCCGTGAAGAGCCGTCATCAGGATAACCAGCGTCAGCTTCACATGAAACCATGGCTGATGCATGAGTTCGGGGTTCGCCCAGATCATCAACCCGCCAAAAATGAATGTCGCGATCATCGCCGGATTGATGATCCCGCGCAGCAGGCGGCGCTCCATAATCTTGAAGGTTTCCGACTTGTCCGACCCCACTTCCGCTTCCGCGTGATAGACGAAAAGCCGGGGCAGATAGGCCATGCCCGCCATCCAGAAGATCACCGAAATCACATGCAGCGCTTTCAGCCACAGGTAATGCGCTGCCAGAAATTCACTCATCGTCTCGCCTCTTCCCCGCAAGGACGGCCCGCCGCCTCTTCCGGACAGATCAACCCGTTACTTTCCCGCGCTTCCTCGACGAGGTCCGCGAGACACTCGATATAGTCCTTTTGCGTCCCCAGCGCCGGCACGCGCACATAGCTCGGTACGCCGCTTTCCCTGGCGAGCTTTCCATATTCGATATCGAGCTCGACCAGCGTTTCGGAATGTTCCGAGACGAAGGCGATCGGCACCACGATCAGGCTTTTGCCTTCCGCGCCCGCCCGCTCGATTTCCTTGTCCGTCGCCGGTCCGATCCATTCCATCGGCCCGACCCGGCTCTGAAAACAGGTCACCCAGTCGAAGGGTCCGCCACCCGTCGCCTGCATCACCGCCTCGCAGGTCGCTTCCACCTGCGCCTGATAGGGGTCGCCCGCCTCGATCACCGACTTCGGCAATCCATGCGCCGAAAAAAGAATCCGGAATTCATCCCGGGTCCGAAACTTTCCAATCGCCTCACGCAGGAGGTTCACATGAGCGGTGATAAATTTTTCATGGCTCGGATAACAGCAGACAGTTTTTGCCCGGGTATGAAGTCCCGCCGCCTTCGCCGCCTTGTCCCAATCGAGAAGTGACGACGCCGTCGTCGTCGTCGAATACTGGGGATAAAGCGGTAGCAGGACGATTTCATCCGGCGCCCAGGCCTTCACCGCCTTTGCCGCGTCACTCGCAAAAGGCTTCCAGTAGCGCATGGCAGGAAAGGCTCGAACTTCAACAGGATTGGCTCGACTTTCGAGCACATGCTCGAGCGCTCGCGCCTGCTCTTGCGTTAGCGGCAGAAGTGGCGATGATCCCCCGATATGGGCATAGATTTCTTTCGCCACCGGCGCACGGCGACTGGAAATAATCTTTGCTATCAGCCAACGAATAGGCTGCGGCACCCGAATAATGGCCGGGTCGTTGAAAAGATTGAACAAAAACGGCTCAACCGCGTCAGGCCCATCCGGCCCGCCGAGATTGAACAGAACCACCGCCAGTTTCCGCTTCCGCATTATCGTTTGAATTCCCGCACAAATTCGACCAGTTCAGCCACATGTTCCGGCGGCGTCTGCGGCACGATCCCATGCCCCAGATTGAAGATAAATGGCTGATCTCCAAGGGTTTCCAGGATATATCGCGCGCCCTTCCGCATCTCTTCACCGCCTGCCACCAGCAACAAGGGATCGAGATTCCCTTGAACGCAAGTCAACGGCTGCACCTCTTTACGCGCCCAACTCAACGATAGACCAGTGTCGAGACTGACAGCCTGAATCCCCGTTTCCTGCACATAGTCGACAACCATCGGCCCCGCCCCACGCGGAAATCCTATAATCGGAACAGAGGGATAGCGTTTTTTCAACGCCGTAACGATCTGCTTCATCGGCTCGATCACGAACCGCCGAAACGCCGGTTCCGGCAGGCTTCCCGCCCAGGTATCAAAGATCTGCAAAACCTCGACACCAGCCTCCACCTGCGCCGACAAATGCAAAACCGTCGCCTCAACCAGCAGATCGATCAGCTTCTGAAACTCATCCGGCGCCCGATAGGCCCAGGCCTTCGCCGCCCCCTGATCCGGTGATCCTCGTCCCCCAACCATATAGGTCGCCACGGTCCATGGAGCGCCCGCAAAGCCGATGAAGGTCGTTTCCCTGGGCAAGCTCCTCGAAAGTCGTCCAACCGTCTCATAGACGGGCTTCAGATGCTCCGTGACGCGCGCCAGATCAAGCTTCGCCAAACCCTCAAGATCAGTGATCGGGTCAAGGACAGGTCCCTCACCCTCCTTGAAACCAACTGTCTGCCCAAGACCATCCGGCACGACGAGAATATCCGAAAACAGGATCGACGCATCGAAGCCATATCGACGGATCGGTTGCAAGGTCACTTCTTCTGCAAGTTCCGGCGTGTAGCAAAGATTGAGAAAACTGCCAGCCTGTTTTCTGACTTCACGGTACTCGGGAAGATAACGTCCTGCCTGACGCATAAGCCATATCGGCACCTGATCACTTTTTTGTCCGTTCAATACCTGCAGGAGTCTTTTCTGCGGTGCTCCATTCTCTTTGTTCACAGGTTCCGTCTCTTCCTTAAATCTTAGAATCTAGATGGTGATAGTTGAGGATGGCTGTTCGTCATGGGGATTAAAACTGTTCCCCCATTTCATTCACATCCTGATACGCAAAGGCAAGCGCACCTGGTGAAGGTCATATTTTTTGGTGGCCTGTGTAAAGATTTAGCGCAACCCCATCAGAAATCTCTAACTATCTGTCTCTGCATAGCTTTTCTCGTGAAATATCTTCCTGTGGGAAACGGGAACAATGTGGATAGCTGGTAGTGCCGTTTTGAGATTCCAAACGATCCCCAAAATTCGCAGACATCCGCCAATTTCTTTAACCGCCTGATAGACCGGTTGAAGGAAAAGGCAACACGGGTATGACCTGGTAGGGCCTTTCGGAATCTGCTGACTTCCACCCGTTAATCACAGCTTTCCACAGGCAAGTCCATATGTTCTGGCGTCGCAGGTCCAGCACAGCCAAGCCTTTAAAAAGACTGGCAAACCCCTCATCTCGTCGATAGCTTGACCGCAAAACAACAAGCGCTCGTTTCACCAAGCCATGCTGACCAGGGATGAATATGGCCTCCAAACGTGTCTTCCATCTTCATCTGGTTTCTGATGCGACAGGCGAAACGCTGAATGCCGTGGCGCGTGCGGCTTGCGCACAATATGACGCTCAGCCAATCGAACATGTCTACGCGCTCGTTCGCGGACCCAAGCAGCTCGAACGGGTCTTGAGCGAGATCGAAAATTCGCCCGGCATTGTCATGTTCACGATGGTCAATGAGGAACTGCGCGAACGTCTCGAAGCCCGTTGCCTCGAAATTCAAACACCCTGCATTTCCGTTCTCGACCCGGTTATGGGTGCACTCGGCAATTAGCTGGGCAAGAAGAGCTCTCACAAACCGGGCTCCCAGCACACGATGAATGCCGAATATTTCGGTCGCATCGAAGCCCTGAACTATACGATGTCGCATGACGACGGGCAGTCCGCCGGCGATCTCGATGCCGCCGACATCATCCTCGTCGGCGTCAGCCGAACCTCCAAGACGCCGACATGTATCTATCTCGCAAATCGTGGGATCAAGGCCGCCAATATCCCGATCGTTCCCGGTGTCGTTTTGCCGCCCGATCTCGAAACCGCAACACATCCCCTGATCGTTGGCCTGACCACGAGCCCGGATCGTTTGATCCAGATCCGCAAGAACCGTCTTTTGTCACTGCATGAAAACACACAGACGGCCTATGTTGATCAGGATGCCGTCGAAGAAGAGGTCGCCATCGCGCGCAAACTATGCGCCCGCAATAATTGGCCGGTCATCGATGTAACGCGCCGATCAATCGAGGAAACCGCGGCGGCGGTCCTCAATCTTTATAATGAACGCCAGAAAGTCAGCTGAGGCCATCCGTCATATGTCCGCGCAGAACTCTTCCGCCGCCAATCTGGTTCTTGCTTCCGGCAGCGCTGTTCGTGCAACGCTCTTGCGGCAAGCTGGTATCCCGTTTGATGTCCAAAATTCGCAAGTAGATGAAGATGCGATCAAAGAAAGATTCGCAGACAGCAATATTGACGACCTTGCGATCAAATTGGCCGCCGCTAAAGCCGTTGCCGTAAGCACCGAACGGCCCGACGCGATGGTCATCGGCGCCGATCAGATCCTGTCTTGCGAAGGCGCTCGCTTCGATAAGCCACGCGACATGGCTGAAGCCCGAACCAATCTGAAGTTTTTCCACGGTCGCACCCATCGTCTGCATAGTGGCGTAGTCCTGGCCAAATCAGGTGCGATCATCTGGCATCATTCCGCGCATGCCGATCTTACGATGCGCGCCTTCTCGGACGGTTTTCTCGAGACTTATCTTGCGACTGTTGGAGACAAGGTGCTGACGAGCGTCGGATGCTACCAGCTCGAAGGCCCCGGCATTCAACTCTTTGAAAATATCAGTGGCGATTATTTCACCATTCTCGGCCTGCCGCTTTTGCCGCTGCTGGACGAACTGCGTCGACGCAAGGTGGTGTCGCAATGAACAATAGCACACCGGTCCTCTCCAAGGTTTGCGTCATGGGCTGGCCCATCGCCCATTCGCGTTCACCCTTGATCCATAATTTCTGGATCAGGCAGCTCGGCATTCCGAACGCTATCTACGAACGTCTCGCAGTGCCCCCGGAAGAGTTGCAGGAAACTTTGCGGAACCTCGTTGATTGGGGCTTCATCGGCGCCAATGTGACCGTGCCGCACAAGGAATCGGTCTTTGCCTGCCTCGTGCGTCATGATGCCATCGCCAGGCGATTGAAAGCGGTCAACACCATTGTCATGACCGATGCAGGTCTCGAGGGCCGCAATACGGATGGCTATGGCTTTATGGCCAATCTTTCTCAGGCAGAGCCGACCTGGAATCCGAAATCAGGTCCCGCAACGATGCTCGGTGCCGGTGGTGCTGCGCGCGCCATCGCTGCGGCACTCGATGATGCAGGCGTGCCCGAAATTCGTATCGTTAATCGAACAGCCTCACGCGCCGAAGCTCTGGTTAAAGATCTCGGCCTTAAACGTGCAAAGATTTTCACCTGGGACCGCATTGGTGAGGCGCTTGATGGTGCCAATCTTCTCGTCAATACGACAACGCTCGGGATGAAAGGCGAACGCGATCTCGAAATCGATCTGACGCCATTGCCGACCACAGCTCTTGTAACCGACATCGTCTATACGCCGCTTGAAACCGGATTATTGAAAGCGGCACGCAAGCTCGGCCTGAAGACGGTGGATGGTCTTGGCATGTTGTTGCATCAGGCCGTGCCGGGATTTGAGGCCTGGTTCGGCAAGCGTCCGCAAGTGAGTGCTGAATTGCGCGCTCTTGTGTTGGCGGACATGGGAATTACGGAGGGGAAATCCTGATGCTGTTGATAGGTTTGACGGGTTCCATTGGCATGGGAAAATCGGAAACGGCAAAGATGTTTGCCCGTCTCGGCATTCCCGTCTATGACGCAGACGCAGCAGTCCATGCGATCTATGCCAAAGGCGGCGCAGCCGTCGAACCCTTGCGCGCGGTCTTTCCCGAAGCGATTGTCGATGATGCGGTTAATCGCATGGCCTTGTCGCGCGCTGTGCTCGGCCTGCCTGAAAAGATGAAACAGCTTGAAAGCATTGTGCATCCGCTTGTCGGCGAAGCACAGCTTGCCTTTTTGAAGAAGGCACAAGCAGAAGGTCACCATGCCGTCGTGCTCGACATCCCTTTGCTTTATGAAACCGGCGGCGAGAAACGTGTCGATGTCGTTGTTGTCGTGAGTGCGCCTTATCATTTGCAGGAACAACGCGTGCTCGCCCGACCGGGTATGGATGCTGCCAAGTTCGCAGCCATTCACGCCAAGCAGGTGCCGGACGCGGAAAAGCGCAAGCGCGCAGATTTTGTTATTGAAACGGACAAGGGACTGGACCACGCCTTTGAAGCAGTGAAAGCTGTTGTCGAGGCCTTGAAGGATCGCGAAGGAACGGTGCTTCAGGCCCGCTTGTCCTGAAGGCGGGATTGAAGGATAGGATGCGCCAGATTGTTCTCGACACCGAAACGACGGGCCTGTCACCACAGGGTGGCGACAGACTGGTGGAAATCGGCTGTCTGGAAATCGTCAACCAGGTGGCGACAGGTGAAAATTTTCACGTCTACATCAATCCTGAACGCGACATGCCTGAAGGCGCCTTCAAGGTACATGGCCTGTCGGCAGAGTTTCTGAGCGATAAACCGAAGTTCGCAGAAGTGGTCGATGGCTTCCTCGAGTTCATCGGCGATGCACCGCTGGTCATCCATAACGCTTCATTCGATATGGGCTTTATCAATCACGAACTGAAAATGGTGGGCCGTCCGCCTATCGAACAGGCGCGCGCCATCGATACATTGCTCATCGCGCGCAATCGTTTTCCCGGCGCGCAAAACAGTCTTGATGCGCTATGCCGTCGTTTCGGCATCGACAATTCCAACCGCGTCAAACATGGCGCCTTGCTCGACTCGGAATTGCTGGCCGAAGTCTATCTGGAATTGATGGGTGGCCGTCAGCCGGGTCTGGTGCTCGACGCCAATCTGGAAAAGCGCTCAAGCGATAGCGGATCGATCGAACGTAGAACCCCGCGCCCCATTCCCCTGCCGTCGCGTTTGACGGAAAGCGAACGTGCTGCGCATGCGACTTTTATCGAAAGTCTTGCCGACGGCGGTCTCTGGCCGAAATAGTCTCAGTGCCTGCTCAGTTCGGCACTGTACCTTCTGGAACGCCTTCAGCCTGCTGCTGCTGATAAAGCCCGACGAAATCGATCGGGTCGAGCAAGAGCGGCGGGAAGCCACCGTCACGAGTGACGTCGGCAATAATGCGCCGTGCGAAGGGGAAGATCTGCCGCGGGCATTCGATGAGCAACATGGCCTGCAGACTTTCTTCGGGAATATTTTCCAGACGGAAGAGACCGCAGTATTGCAGCTCGACAACGAACATGACGCCCTGGGGAACTTTCGATTCAACCCCGACCGTCAGCTTGACTTCGAAATCGGTGTCGCTGAGACCGCGGACGCTGACGTCGACCCTGATGTCGATCTGAGGACCGTCCTTGCCCGGGATAAGAGACTGAGGCGCGTTCGGGTTTTCGAACGACAGGTCACTTATATATTGGGTGAGAACTCTGAATTGAGGTTCTGTTGAAGCGCCGGCGCCGTTTTCACTGGTCTTGGGGTTCATTTCGTCAGCCATTTTTCCTCACAGGCGTCGCAGGCGATTTTGAGCATGCTGGCTAACATGGAAAGGCAGGAGCGACAAGCATTTCAAAAATGAGTGTTGCGACGGTAATTAAATGCGGTGAACGTCCGCCGTCCAGGTGATCAGCGATCTCGATCTGGCCCATCAATGCCTTTTTCAGGATCAATTTCATGGGCTTCGCCATCGATGATGGGACCCCGACCAGAGGGTTGATTGCGCTCACCTGTTCGGAATTCGCTCGAGGATTGATAGAACTCGGTTTTGACCGCATGGGACATGGCCCAGCGACGCGCCAGAGCGCCAAGCATGGTTCTGACCGCCGGAACGAGCAGCAGAAAACCTATGGCGTCCGTCAGCAGTCCCGGCGTGACCATCAGCAGGGCCGCGAGCACGAGAAAGAACCCATCCATCATTTCGCCGACGGGCATTTCGCCCCGGCTTAACGCCGATTGCGCCTTGTTGAAGGTTTGTAAGCCTTGTTGGCGAAGCAGCCAGGTGCCGAAGATCGCAATCCCGATGACAAGCGCCAAGGTCGGCAAAACCCCAATCAATCCGCCAACTTTGATAAAGACGGCTATTTCGATGATGGGGACCAGCACGAAGGCGAGGAAAACAACGGGAAACACTGAAACTCCTTTGACCCCCATGATAGAGAGGAAGCAGCGCGGCCAATCTGCGCACCCTTCTGGTAATAGGTCATCGATTGACCTAAATTAGGAGATAAGTCTTTGGC
>Ga0098040_1000648_pt1 | contig 15827 bp, 4 predicted proteins | sample 7_EtaG_FD_75065 | JGI IMG/M metagenome (GOLD analysis project Ga0098040, IMG submission 75065) | Marine viral communities from the Subarctic Pacific Ocean - 7_ETSP_OMZ_AT15161 metaG | ecosystem: Environmental > Aquatic > Marine > Oceanic | place: Pacific Ocean | collected 2015-01-08
CGGTGGGCTCCGGCGGCACTCCGATTTAAAGGAAGATTATATAAATGGCCAAAAAAATAATACCAATAAAGTATACAAGTAGAGATTTCCAAACAATTAAAAAAGATTTGGTAGAGTATGCTAAAAGATACTATCCTGACACGTTTCAGGATTTTAACGAAGCGTCATTCGGCGCCCTTATGTTTGATACCGTCGCTTATGTTGGCGATATGCTCTCATTTTATATTGATTATCAAGTCAATGAATCATTTCTAGAAACTGCAGCCGAGTACGGAAACATCTTAAGACATGGCCGCACTTTGGGTTATAAAGCCCGTGGATTTCCGAGCAGCTTTGGAACAGTGTCAACTTATGTGTTGGTGCCGGCAAATGCAACTGGCCTAGGCCCCGACACCCAATATTTGCCATTGTTATTGCGGGGCACCACTTTTAGCTCCAAGGCCGGCGGAACTTTTACATTAAATGAAGACGTCGATTTCTCTAATCCATCTAATGAAGTTGTGGTGGGGAAAATTGATGAAGCAACGGGCTTGCCCACCCATTATGCCGTCAAGGCCCACGGTCACGTGGTATCGGGCCGTATTTTTACAAAAAATGTAACGGTGGGAGGGTACCAGCGATTCAGAAAAGTCCGCGTCGGGCCATCTGAAATAACTGATATTGTTTCCGTACATGATTCTGACGGCAATACATATTTAGAAGTCGATCATTTGTCACAAAATATTGTCTACAAGTCTATTATAAACCACAGCGAAGATAAAAATTTGGTAACCAATATTATTAAGCCTATGGTTGCAGCTAGGCGGTTTACCGCTGAACGCAATTCAAATTCTTTGTGGTTACAGTTTGGCTATGGTTCGAAAGATGAACTAACAACAAAGAGCGTACCAGATACGGCTAATGTAGTCTTAGACATGCATGCCCGCGATCATATTACTGCTACAGAGTTAGATCCGTCTATGCTTATTAAGACTGATAAATTTGGGATTGCGCCATCTGACACAACCCTCTCTATTGTTTATAGGGCGAACAATCCGGGCCTTACGGCTGCTTCTGCCGGCACGATCAATAATGTTGGTACAGCAAGGTTTAGATTTGATAAGGTGGACCAGCTTGTAACTGGAACGATGAGGTCGGTAAGAAACTCTTTAGAAATTACAAATGACGAACCAATTACCGGAGAAAGTCCGGAAACAACAACCGACGAGTTAAAAAGAAGGGTGCTAGGAAACTTTTCAGCTCAAGGCCGCGCGGTCACCAAGCAAGATTATATGGCTTTGATATATAGCATGCCAGGAAAGTTTGGTTCCGTTAAGCGCGCCAACATCCTTAGAGATCCCGACTCTTTTAAGAGAAACTTAAATATTTATGTGATCGGTACAAATACTGACGGTACCCTAGGCACCATAACTACTACTGCAAAACTTAATTTGAAAAAGTGGCTCAATCAAGTGAGAATGATCAATGATACCATAGATATCTTAGATGCAAAAGTCGTTAACTATGGTATAAGATTTATGGCAAAAGCGGTACCGGGCGCAGATAAAAACGCAGTGTTCAATAGGTGTATCAATGCCATACAAGACCGCTATCATGGGCACAATCGCCTACTTGATATTGGCGAACCTTTATATATTTCAGATGTATACACAACCCTCAACAGAGTTGAAGGAGTCTTGGATGTCAAGAGTGTCAAAATAGAGCCAAGATCTGGTGGCATCTACTCAGACACTACATTTGATTTTATAGATCAAAAGTCGGCAGACGGGACGTTTATCTCTGTTCCCGAGAACGTGATATTGGAGATGAAATATCCTAGCAACGACATACAAGGAACTGTTAAATAATGGCTATTAAAAGATATGTTGCAGATAAAGACACAACAATTACTAATTCGTTTAAGTCTGATTTAAGTACTCGCGCCACTGGCTCAAACATGGGCGGTTCTGATATTTTAGAATCATTCGTAATATATGGCCAAGCCTCAGGCTCTACTGGCCTTTCGCGCGAAAAGTCAAGAATACTATTACAATTTCCAACCTCACAAATAGCTACTGATAGAACAGCCGGCTCGATTCCGGCTAGCGGAAGCATAACTTGGTATCTTAGATTATATAATGCGCCACACTCACAAGATTTACCAGAAAACATGTATGCGGTGGTACACCCACTAACATCGCCGTGGCAGGAAGGCAGGGGCCTCGATATGGAATCCTATGCTTATAACGGCCAAGCTAGTTGGGAAGTCGCAAGATCCGGCTCGTCGGGTATGGGCACGACAGCAACAGCAACGGTAACCGTTGCCAACGAAGGTTGGGTTGAAGCCGGCGACACAATTGCTTTAGTTGCCGCCGACGGGACGTCGGTTGTATGCACAATGCACGCAGACACCACCACATCTGCCGCAGCTACCACGGCCGTGCAGGCCGCCCGCAATGGGGGCAGCACTTCTGCTGTTGCGTCAGCAATTGCAACGGCAATAAACTATAGTTCGTATTTCTCAGCCACAGCTGCCGACAATGTGGTAACCATAACCCAAGCGACAGGGGGCCTTTCGGGCAATACGGCCATCACCATCACCGAAGGCGGCGCAACAGGATTTAGTAAAACTGACTTTACTGGCGCCGACGGCATTGAAGAGTGGACTACGGAGGGTGGAGACTATACTGATACTGGCAAATACGGGCAGCTAACGGCGTCGTTCGTTGTAGGTACCGAAGACATTGAAATGGATATTAGCGATTTGGTGGAAGAAGGTTGGCTTAAATCGAGTGGCGGAATTACAGATTATGGTATTATAATAAAGCCAGCGGACCACATTGAGACTGCTGTATCATCTTCTTATACAAAGAGATTTTTTGCAAGAGGCACAGAGTTCTTCTTCCGGCGCCCTGTTCTTGAGGCGCGCTGGGATTCGGCTATTAAGGACGACAGAAACAACTTCTATTTTAGTAGCTCATTGGCTAGCTATGAAAACGTTAACGATTTATATTTTCACAATTATGTCAGAGGGCAACTTAAAACGATTCCCGGATACGGAGGCTCTGCTCAAGCGTTGACCGTGAAGTTTTTCTCAGGCTCGCTAGGGTACCCAACAGGCTCAGCGTTAAAGGTAAAGAAAGCAACAGTAACCGGCGACGGCGCCGGGTCAAATATTGTACAATCAATTACGGCAACTGAAACATCGACTAGCGGTATATATAAAGCTCAAGTTATGCTTACTTCAAGCGGTGGCAATCCCGACTCTGCCGGCAACTATTATCTGCCCTCAGGTTCAATATATGATGTTTGGTACCACGGCGCTACTGAAATACATACTGGTTCGGCCATAAATCCAAAACGTTTTGATAGGGGTCACGCGTACACAGCTGCCCCAACTCCAGAATATATTATTTCGCCAATGAATATGAAGTCTCAATATTCTATTAACGAGACAGCCAGAATCAAGCTTTTTATAAGAAAAAAGAACTGGTCTCCAACTATTTATACTATAGCCTCACAAGTACTTGACAGCGAAATGTTAGACAGCGGCTCATATAGAGTCCGGAGAGTTATAGATGGATTAGAAGCTGTCTCGTTTGGCACATCTAGTACGCTACACACACAAATGTCATATGATTCTTCTGGTAGCTATTTTAGTTTAGATATGTCTTTGCTTGAGCCCGGCTATTCTTACAATATTGATTTTGCATATTACAATGGAAGCGTGGCTGATTGGGTTGAGATTCCAACGAAATTCAAATTCAGAGTAGAAGAGTAAAGCACTATGAGCATTAAAAAATTATTTGACGAAGAAAATCGACAAAAAGTTGTTTCAAATAAGACTGCCACTACCCAGGCAACTGATGTAGAATCTCAAAGGTATGTTGAGGCTGAGCTTGCTAAAAAAGAATATCATAGGCCAAGAGTCCATTTTGGGGCAGCATCAGCCTCTAATTTTGCTATTTATGGATCTGCAAAAAAATATTATGAAGACTCAATAAGTTATATTCAAGAGCAATATCCTTACGACGGCGCCTATTCTGAAAAGATACAATGGGAATTGTCTGCGTCGCAATTAGATTTACATTTTTTTGATAAGCTTTACCCAAGAACAAACGGCTATGCCAATCTGTGCTCTACAACTTCTGGCTGGGGATCATTAAATGGCAGCATCACCTCAAATTACGGACTACCTGCCGATATTGAGTATATTCAACTTAAAGGCGGCCCACACACGGGTTCGGGCACCACATTAGTTGAGCAATTTTACACTCATAAGCAGGGTGTCGGTTCTAACATATACAAGACTGATTCGGACATGTCTTCTTCAAGCGGGGGCTTATCCTCTCCTGGGTCAAGGGAATCGAATTTAAAGACTGATCTTGAAGAGGGAATTACTGTTGAGTTTTGGCTTAAAAAGCCAGCCGTCGACGCGTCGAAAACAGTAAAAGAAGTTATCTTTGATATGTGGAACGGCCATGCAATTTCTAATGCAAATTATGGCCGCCTACTGATAGAGTTGAACTGTACAGCTTCGGGTTCTCCGTTTAGAGTAACATTAAAATCTGGTTCGTTTGGTTTTGCCGATTGTCTTATTGGCAAGACCTCTACTCTGTCCACAATACAAACGTGGAACCATTATGCTTTTACTTTTAAAAAACCCTCCGGTACCGGAACCATTCGCACTCGCATGTATATTAACGGCGTTTCAGAATGGGAAGATAATTTAGGTACATGGGGAAATCTCACAGAAATTACTGGCTCTTTGATAGCAAACCTTGGCGCCCTCCGCACAAGCCCAGTAAGTGGAGTTACGCTTACTGAGGGCGCCGGAAAGCTTTCTGGCTCGATAGACGAATTTAGATTTTGGAAAACTGCCCGTGATCACAAAGAAATTGGCCGCTACTGGTGGACACAGTTTGGTGGTGGCTCTAATACCGACATTGCAAACACAACTTTAGGAGTATACTACAAATTTAACGAAGGAATCACAGGCTATTCTACAGTCGACAACACGGTTTTAGATTATTCTGGACGCATTACTAACGGGTACTGGGTTGGTTATCCGGGTATAACTGCGAGATCCACTGAGTCAGCAATTGTCGAAGCTTCCGCAGCAAATTCTGAATTTAAAGATCCTATTATACGCTCACAACATCCAGATGTGGCACTCCTTAAGCAGCAGATGGAAATATCCGGCTCTTTGTGGGACGATAATAACAACTCGATGTTGTATCATTCTTTACCAGCTTGGATTGTTGAAAAGCAAGAAAATGAAAAAGAGCGCACCTTGCACAATGTAGTACACACCGTTGCAACATATTTTGATCATTTGCATATGCAGATTGCTGATATGAAAACAATTAAGGCAGTGGCTTATCCAAGCGCTAGTTTGCCACAACTACCGTTTGCCGACAAACTTCTGGGACATGCAGGGTTTGATGCCGGCGAATTGTTTGCAAATGCTGATGTATTATCAAAGATATCTTCTAGAAGCAATACGCAAGAGTTTGAACTAGAGCTGCAAGATATAAAAAATACAATTTATCAAAACATATACAACAATTTATCAAACATTTACAAAACAAAGGGTACAGAAAGTTCATTCAGAAATTTAATTAGATGCTTCGGCGTCGATGACGATTTAATAAAATTAAACTTATATGCAGATAATGTTACTTACAAATTAGAAGACACGTTCAAGACAACAACTAAAATTAGACGTTATGCTAATTTTAGCACACCAAATACATTTAAAGCTAGTGTATATCAAAGAAGTGAATCTGGCAATACAAATTCAACATCTTATATTTCTGGCTCTAAACAATATGGAAAAGAAACTAAAACTGGCGCTGCGATTGAGGCCGAAGTATTTTTCCCTAAAAGATTAACAAGAAAAAATCCAAAATATTTTAATGTACCGTTTGACGACATTTCAATTTTTGGGACACACACGGTAGGTTCCGACGATACCAGCTATGCGTTTCCCAGTCCTGATCCTGCTAGCTTGCACGTTATCGCTGTCAAGCATGAAAACGAATCTCCTCATGTTTATTTTAAATTAACTTCTAGTGTGACATCTGGAATTCCAGTCTTAACTAGTAGTTTATTTTATGATGTTTATGATAATGAAAAGTGGAATCTTTCAGTTAGGATTCGTCCGCCGAAATACCCTGTCGCAGATCTGGTGAACATAGCGGGTAGCGTTCCAGCCGCCGCATCCGCAACTGATGCAGTGGATCTTGCTGGATATCAGGCTGCAGCAGATCCGTCAACCAAATTTACGATTGCAGTACCTGCTGCCGCCGGCGGATCCGGGACAACAATTACTATCAAATTTGATATATCATCTACTAGTTCGCCAACTAGTGCCGGCTCCAATCATATTACTATCGGTACCGCTGGTTCCGATGACGCGAGCAATGCCGCGCTGGTCATAAAGGCTATTAACGGCACAACCGATAGCAGGATTACCTACGGCAATTCTTCCGGTGATGGCTCCTCTGGCATCGGAATTCAAGGAATTACGGCATCGGCAGGCAGCAGCAGCACCAAAGTTACGCTCACTATGAGCACCGCCGGCATCGCCGGTAACGTTAGTGGTGTTGTGACCCATGCCGCCGGCACTGTCGATCTGATTGATGTGTCCGACTTTACAGGCGGACTAGACGGCGATCCTTTCCTATTAGAGTTCCATGGTGTCAACACGACTCTTGGAACAATAGAAAACGAATTCTACCTTACGGCTTCTGTGCCTCATGTTTCTGCTAGCAATTATTTAACTTCTTCAAAAAGAGTATTCATTGGTGCTGACAAGCAAGACTTTGAAGGAACTGTTTTGATGAAGTCTGACGTTCAAATATCGGCCGCTAGATATTGGGGCGCGTATTCAGATGGTGAGTCATTTAAAGCGCGCTCAAAAGATCTAGACAGCTATGGAACACTACATCCAAGCAGAAATATAAACACAATTTTGTCAAATCAAGCCTTATCTGAAGGCAGTTTCGGCGCCGACGCTTTTGCGCTGCCTGAGTCAAAAACGCTTTTGCTAAACTGGGATTTCGAAACTCTTACCGAGTCGGATAGTTCCGGTGAATTTGTAGTACCCGACGCATCATCAGGGTCTGCAGGCTCAAGCGAGTATGGGTGGTTTGGTGTCTTGGCCAACAGGCAGCACACAGGAAAGGGCCACAACTGGCCAGCAAGCTCAGCACACAGCATCACTAAAAGGCCTATGCCGACTGCAAAATTAAGCTTACCAGAATCAATCTATAGTTCTGACATGATTTCTATCCGCGATAGAGACGATGATCTGTTCACCAGAGAACATAGGCCAGCAAGGTTTTATTTTGCAATTGAAAAAAGCATGTATCAGAGCATATCTGAAGAGATGCTTAAAATGTTCGCAACCATAGTTGATTTTAACAATTTAATTGGCGAACCGGTCAACAGATATCGACAAGAATACAAGGGCTTAGAAAAATTAAGACAAATGTTTTTTGACAGGGTTCAAAACACACCAGACTTAGACAAATACGTAGAATATTATAAGTGGATAGATAGTAGCATTAATGATATGCTCTTGTCTTTAGTGCCTGCATCGGCTGATTCGAGCGAGGGTATTTCAACAATGGTTGAAAGCCACGTGTTGGAGAGAAACAAGTATTGGAACAAGTTTCCAACACTAGAGATGAAAGCCGACCCGCCGGAAGCCGGATTGTTTGGAATTCAGGAGCAATTATATAACTGGAAAGAGGGACATCGTCCCGTTGGAGATAGCTCAAGCAATCAAGATACTGCTAGCGAATGGTGGGATGAGCGCGCCGAAAGAACTGACGCCGCAACTTCTGGCGTAGCAGTCATTGATTCAGATCGTCAAGAAATTAAAAATGTAATTGGCAAACATCGCGATGGCTATAGAAAAGTTGCCACCTCAAGCGGCACTACATATAGTGGTTCTGCGTACGCAGTCAGTAGATTTACAAAACCTTACAGGTTAAACTTGAATAAAGTCCCAGAAATTCACGGAGGACATAACTATCGAGAAGAGAAAGATCTAGATGTGGTCCGAGTAAATACGGCGCCACACGGCCCAGAAGGCCCTGCAGGACATTCGGTGAACGCAATCTTATATGACGAAATATATCACAGCCCAAGTGACTTGTCGTTGTATCCCCCAGCGCCTGAAACTTTTGAATCTTCCCGCGCCGTCCGAGGTCGACAGCATAACCGCACACACTTTGTTGGTGAGTTGGGCAATGTTTGGCCACATAGTAAAACTAGATACTCATTTAAAGCACATTTGTTGAGAGATTTTGGCGCCGCCCGATGGGACGGAGAGTACTCCGGGGCCCCATATCACGGTGTCATGAAGGGTGATCTTGCTGCTCCATTTAGTTTGTATTATACATCAATTTCAAATACATTCCAAAAATATATTGGTGAGAGATTTTATGAAAACTTGGCCATAACTAACTTGCATGTTGACACTTATGGTTCGAATAGTGAGACTCCGATGCAGGGTCCCTTTACAAATACTTTTGTTGGCGGCCGCCAGCACAGACACGTTTTATTGAATAAAATTAAGGGCAGAAAAACCAAGCTAGATACATTCGATTCTAGAAAAGAAGCATGGAAGTTGTTGCTAGGTCCTACGCTAGCGGCCTCTACACCGCTCACAGGCTCTCCGTGGTTCGTCGACCCATATCACATGGGTGTCGTCGGACCAGACTATCCTTGGCCACCTCCAGGCGGCCCACGTGGCCCGGCCGCCCTACGCCCGCGGGCAATTTATTTAAGAGACGAAGTTGCCAAGCGCCCGCTCAATATTAGAAATATCAAGTTTTCGTTCAGGTCCTCAATCATAGGTAACTACAGTCACGAATACGAAATCGTACAGGCACACGGCAGAAACAGTAACAATAGGGCGCTGACATATCTAGGCAATTTAAAGTTTCCAGCGTCTTCTTCGGCATATATGGCAGACACTGCGGAGTATATAAAGCTTTATAGGGCTAAAAGTAAGCATATTTTTACATCTAGATTTTCTGCTCCTGGGGATCCTATTCAGGCTGCTGACTCCGAAGGTGGACTTGGACTAGATCAGGAAGCTGCTGTGTTTTCTCCGTACAATACTCTTAATTACAGGAACTTATTAATTAGAGGCGCCGGCCGCTGGCCTAATGGAGTTAGGGAGCTGTTAGTTAATCACACAAATCAGTTTGGCTATTTTAGCGATCAAATGAACGTTTCGAACGGCGCAGCAGCAGCAAACATCTTTACTGCCAATGTTAATACGTTAGATTATACTGGTAGGCTAAACTTTCACAGAACTAACAGAAATACGGGGAAAAGATTAGATCCCTATGATCCCACGTGTATACAGGAGTCGGGCGAGTGGAATAAGAAGAGCGTTTATTTCCAAAAAGATGATGATGTTACATGTGAGTTCCCTGCATATGCGACCGTGTACATTCCGGATGAAATTTCTGAAGGGGCTGCACACGCGAGCTATGGTATAACACGCGCCCGCCCAGCACTCCCCAATGGCCATAGTTTACAGGATCATTATGGGGCATGGGGCGTTAGTATGTGGCTCTGGCCCAATGCTCGTTCCAGCAGCAATCCGAATGAATCCTCATGTAAGCGCGGCGTGTTTAGCTTAGGCAGCGCCACTTGTGGGGAAGGCCCCCCTTCCCGTTCATTAGTGGGAGATGCGGAGATCCCGGGCAGTCTAATGCACATACTTAGGACTGCTCAAGGTTCCCGAAGAATATACTTAGATGAAAACAACAAGGTGGTCTACGAGTGTGACTACGTTGCATATGTTACCCCGCCCTTGTGGCCCGAGACCTTTGAAAGTCGAGCAGACGGAAACCAATACACCTATACATGTAATTGTGCAAAATGGAGAACCTCAAATGCTATAACCGAGGCACAGTGGAGCAATTTAATAGTCGAACATGAAGCAGCAGCAATAGATGGAAGCACAGTTGCAGCAGAAGGTGCCATGTTCGGCGACGCCAACGGAGATGGCGTGGTTGATTTTACCGATCTATACATGTACAAATACAAGGCACCCAACATATACGTTGATGGGGTTAAACAGACTCTGGTGGAGGTGACTGCTCCAAACAACTTCTACGAATCCGGCCCCTGGACTCTGCTAAACGGCACCACATTCAGAACGCCAGTGGCATATTACCCTGCTCCCTGTCGCTTTCAGTCCTACATCGGCCGCGCAGATCCGTGCGGCAGCAATATAGATATTGGAGATATGGACGGATACCTTGGATTCTACGGACGAATTGATGAAGTTACGTTGTGGCGCCCTGAAGAGGAAACTCTGCTATCATTGTTTTTTACTAGAGCCCCAGGCGTACCAAATTTTGGAGGCAGACCAGTGATATCGCCGACGGTCGCCGACCTTATAGCTAATGGCATACCGTCCGCTCGACCGGCCCCGGGCAACCCCATGGATATCCACAAGCACTCATCCTTGCCAGTTATTGACGGACAGATCGTAAACTGGTGGAGATTTGGAGACGGCCACGCGACTCCGGGCCCCTTCCCGGCTAGCGGAGATAATTCGATGAGGGACGCAGTTAATTCAACAAGCGTGCCTTCTCGTTCCAATATAATTTATGATATGGCTTCGCGAGAAGATATCGGCGGCCCAAACCATGCATTTCCCAACTCTTTCGTTTCTGGATTTACAGATGTCTCGCCTGATCAGAGCACGACGGCACTTCGGTTGCCCGGGCCAAATTGGACAAATGAGTATTGTGTTTTTGGTACAGGCTCACAATACGATAACTGGTATATCACTCATGAGATTCCTAGAAGTGAGGCCCAGTATACATGGGTTTCTCAATCTTGTTATAGGGATTCATTTGGCACGCCTCTTGACGGCAATGGCCACGCAGCCTGGTGGCATACGACGATTTCTGGGTTAGTTCCGAGACTTGGCTACAGTGCCGAGAGTCCCACTGGCTCAGCCTATGTTGAAGCCATCCAGTTTATATCAAGCAGTAACTACGGCTCATACGTAAATACAGGAACAAATAGAATCTGGGGAACATCATCCGCGGGCACCACATCTCAATTTATTCCAACAGACTTCGTGGGCTTGAACACGAATATAGCAGAGCCGTTAACCGCATCTACAAATATTTTAGGGTACCCGGGAACTACTGCTGTAAACGCAGATGGTTCTCCAGCGCTAGTATCACGCCCAAACATATTAGAGTACCTTAATGATGATCTCGTCGGCTCCGGCGCAGGTTCACAAGCAGATCGAGCAGGGTACCGCACCGAGGCAACATTACTTAATGCCATAATTTTAAATCGACAAGGACCATATGGCTGGCCAAGTTGGAAACAAATAAGAGGCTCAGAGCACCCTGCAACTAGGAACGAAAGAAAGAGAAGTGCGCTATCGGTAGCAGGATTCAAACCGGAGCACTCCTATACAATTACTTTAGATAATGGAAAACTAAGAACACGCAGGGTTAGAGGCCTCCCTCGCGCAGATACGTTTAGTACCTATTTTGAACCTCCCATCGTTTACAACTGTCCGATGGTACACATCGTTAATAATAGAACCGTGCTGAAACACTCATATCGTAATAACACGTGCATGTACTCTAATCAGGAAATTAATAACTTGCTTGGTTTGGGCCAAGGCGCCGAAACAGCCTATGACGCACTAGTGAACCAGTACACAGCAGCCACGCACAATAGGACACTCTTCTTCAACTACTTGTCATATTGCGAGGGCATATATCCTAAAGAAATCAACAGGTACCGAAACACAGTACGTACTAGAGAAAATTTTGATTTTAGCTGGAGTACAATACGTTCTGAGCGCAGTCCGAAATTTACCGTCAGTACGACCACACCCGGCTCAACAACTGTGCTTAAACCATACTTGAACTCGCAAGGATACCCCCTGGTAAGCCTTAAGGCCTCCCGACAAGGGCTGCACCCAGTTGTACACAGTAAATGGCCTTTGGATGCAAAAAGAAACGCGTTGACCAAAACAAGAGATACTTATTGGCCAATATATGAAGGCTTTGATGCAACCACCACCGTCCACCATGAAGCATTAGAGAATCGAAACCCATCTGGACCAGCTATCGCCAGCGATCAAGAGCTTGAATTTAGTAATGGCGGCGAACTACAGAACTACTATGTTCAGCTTCGGTCTGGCCCCACGCGCGCCCGCAGATCACCTATTCTTCCTGCCGCTCAATACGCTAGAAGGCACACAATTGAATTAACCTCTTCAACACAATCGCCATCCTCGCATTATTCTGGTTCTCATTTTACCAGAGGCTCTACAAAGCTTAGTTCTTCTTTGCCTCATGCAACAATTGTTGATTGCAAAAACGGAGGAATACATATTTTTGGTGGCGAGCAGCCATGGCAAGTGCCTGAACAGTCTGGCAAATACCCGTACTACGACTCATACATGGAAGCGGTAGGCGAAGATATTCGACTCAAAGCAAAAGATCACACCATTGTACCAGAGTTTAGAATTAGCGAACACATTGATTATTATATGACGCAAAAAGGTGGAGACTTTTTAGCGGACAACACAGGCTCGCTTAGCTTGACAGGTTCCTCGATCTCGGACAGTGGAAAGGACGACTTTTTCAAAGTTTATAGCCACTCAGATTTCATGAAGCGCTTCGATATTGTTGACAAGCATCATGAGTTTGCCGGCGGACCAACACAAATAGAATTAAAGTGTTCAGCATACATGAAACTTACTCCTTATGACGGATTTTACCCAGCGCAAAGAACTGTTCAAATGGCCAACTTGTTTTCAAGCTCCTTTGGCCCTTCGTTATATTCAATCGAAGGCCAAGGGTATGAGAGTAACGAGTATGGAACCGCTGGTCTTGGCAATGGTGGCGCAGAACAAATGGCAACAAGTTCGCTTTGGGCAACGTATATGCGCCCTTATTTTGCTCCGGGAATCATGTATAACAGCATCAAGTCCGGGCTAGCCGTTGATTACCCAATCATGACAAGTTCCTTTTGCGTAACCAGTCAATACAATTACAGCTCTACAGCTACAGATATTGCAACAACTTCCGGAGTAACTACGCTATCATCGAGCGGTTATTATATAACAGAGCCATATTTCCACCATCGAGTGCCGTTCGAAGCAATAGTCAACCCAGAGAAATATATTATTAACCTTCCAGTGACAAATATGGAGCCCCACCCCTCAGGCGCAATGGGCCTCTCTTTGACGGGCGCCGTAGGATCAGCCCAGAATACGCTTTATACGATGGCCGCTAACAACTTTTTTGCCGAAGTACCCGAATTCTTTTTGCAAAATAGTAACCTTAGCGCCATAGCTTCCTTACCTGAAAACACACCAGGGTTTGGCCGCGTAGAGGTGGGCAGCATTGCAGACGATTATTTTGCAGACATGGACACAATTTCTGAAGTTCTTGTTGGCGCGTCAAAAGACACGGCACAAGTAAGAAAATATGCAGCTTTGGTAAAGATTAGAAAAAGTGTAAAAAACCATCAAAATTTTAATCCTTTAAGCGGCTCGGAAGCAACGAAAAAATTTGCATCAGATGGTCCGGATCTAAATCATAAATTTAGCACCAGTCGACCGGTACCCCACCCTTGGACATTATCTCCTGAGACGATAACAATGTATGATAGACCTTCTGCATTCGGTCCGCCATCTTCTGGGCTGTGGGGCTCAAATGCTGGATATAATATGCCATATACGCCACCTTATTACGACGGCGAGGCATGGGCAATAATGGAATTCACTCCTTATAGGGGTTCTGGAACATATACATTGGACGAGATTATGCAATATACCAAAATAATGTATACAAGAGCAGGTAAGCAACATGTTAGATGGTCATCGCAAGCCGCCAACGGATCGCGACAACTACACGGCAAGCATGTAACCTGCAACTGGCCATGGACTAATACAACGAAAGGTTGGGCCAACGGCACAGGCCAAGGGACGACTGGAGATCCGACAGATACTATTGCTGGTTATTCCACAGATTCCACCGGCGCCGGAGGACATCGACACGGCTTTAATAATGGTGCCCTGCACATGAATTTCTTTGATCCTCACCCACAGGGCAGGGATCTGATTGATTCAAACGCTATGCAGATATCCGCATCAGTCAACTTAATGCAGAAAGCAAGAATAAAAGCCGCCGAGTATAACGCACTGACAGGAAACCCAGTGACGGTTTCTGATGATCCGCAATCAGACCTATCAGCCTGGGTTATTCAGACTAAATTTGAAACACCGATATTAAACTTCACCGAGTCTGTTCCAAATGCGACATTTGGCAAAGAACAGATGGCCAGAGGCATGTGGCATCAGTATGGAAAATATCCAGAAGAATCAGATGTCGGCGTTTTCTTAGAAATAACAGATGTCCCCCCGGACTTTATTAGCTTAGGACTGGGCGGTACTCCAGAACACACAGGCTCGTTAGTTGATTTGGTAGGATTCAGCACAGAACCAGTTAAGCTTGGTGTACCCGCACCAACAAAAGTTATATCTGAAGCTGTTGTTGCTGTACCGTTTATATAAAAGCAGGGTGAAAGATACTTTTTTGAAATACCCCGAATAACTATTGATGAGGCTATAAGCAGAGTAGCTGGCAATCCTCCCATGTCGCCACGCCAAGGTCCTGAATTTGTTCCCGGCGAATCGATTACGGATATGGTAGAAAAAATGCAAAAGTTTGTATTTCCGCCAAAGATGGATTTTATTACCAACGGCGATGTCCAGCCCTTTGCGATGTACATTTTCGAATTTTCCACAATTCTAGATCGCCAAGATCTAACCGACATATGGCAGAACGTGCTCCCAGAAATCGGAAGAACGTTTGAGACACAAAGTTTGACGGTCTCACATCCGCTGTTGGTTACGGAGCTTATGGGATGTGATTCTTTAAAAACAGGCAAGAAAGTACAAAACCAACTTCAATGGATGGTGTTCAAGGTTAAGCAAAAGGCAAAAACTAATTATTATGAGAAAGTTGTAGGTTCTCAAAAATATTCATCAAATTTTGCATCTGAGCGCGCAGCAACAAGTTCTAAAATAATTGGTTCAAAGTATAGTTATAACTGGCCATATGATTTCTTCTCTCTGGTAGAGTTGGCTAAAATCGACGCAGCGGTTGAGTTTGGCGAAGATCCGTTTATGCAGATACAAAAAGGCAGTATTGATATGATAGGAAAAAATATCCAAGACTCTTTGCGAACAAATACACTCTTGAACACATCAGCCGACGAGGAGGGTGAGGGATAATATATGTCGTTTTTCAATAAAAAAGAAGAAGTGTTGCAGCTTAAGCTCACACAATATGGTAAGCATCTGCTATCTCGGGGCCAGTTTATACCAAAATATTATGCGTTTTTTGATGACACAGTGATATACGATTCTCAATATGCTGGGTTTGAAGAAAGCCAAAACAAGGTTGAACCAAGGATCCAGCAAGATACGCCAGCAAGCAAAGTACAACATATATTCTCTGGCGCTGAGACAAACATCAAAAAGCTTACATCTAACATAACAACACAGCTTGAATATTGGGAAAAGAGTTTGCCATACCCTCAGAACACAGCGGATAGGCACTATTCATTTAACTCAACGCCATTGGGCACATCTAATTTAGGAATAGAGGAAGCCCCCGCCTTCAACATAAATTTTTTAATCAATGAGATGAGTTCCTCATATCAATACGCGACTGGCTCACACCAAATTTTAAATATCCCTCAGCTTAATGTTGATGTTGGGTACGAGACCGCCATATCGTATACGACAGGCGATATAACAG